>Ga0126336_10000785_pt1 | contig 14547 bp, 8 predicted proteins | sample SidCmetagenome_FD_92530 | JGI IMG/M metagenome (GOLD analysis project Ga0126336, IMG submission 92530) | Coral microbial communities from El Islote,Puerto Morelos, Mexico - Siderastrea C C metagenome | ecosystem: Host-associated > Invertebrates > Cnidaria > Coral | place: El Islote,Puerto...
AAATAGACTGACTGAACAATAGTTTTTTTTCAATACGATGCTGTAATGGTTTTTTCCACATATTAATTTATCTTAGTAGAACTTCTATATTATAGTAATAGTAATGTATATATTATAATTATTAGATATTTATGTAACATAGAAGAGCCAATTAATTTTTGGAGTGTTATTAAACCATTATTATTATTATTATTATTATTATTATTATTCATGTAAGGATTTGCTTATAAGCCTTATAAAATTTATTAGTCTCCTCTAAAAATGGAGAAGAAGTTAGATGCTAGACACCGTGCCTGAGAGGTGACATCGTGGTTTGGACGACCATTCAACTTGGACGTTGCAGTCTTGCCATTTTTACGATCCCGCTTCGCTTTCTTTGCAAAATAGTTTTCTTATAACACTATTCACACTATCTTTTATTTCCTTTATCCTGCAATAGTACAGCAAGGGACTGAAAAACGAAGAGGTAAACACTACAGCTGAACAAGAAGTTATAATCCCCCCGTAATGTGGGTAACGATAAATATTAAAAACCACAACGCAACCAAGGAACGGTACGTAACTAAGAAAGAAAATGGCAAGAATATACAAAATTGTAAATATAGACTTCATGTATTTTTGCATATTAATGGCGCTTTCATTTGTTTGCACTTGATTTTGATGGTGACGAATGATTTGAAAAACTTTAAAATAAGCGAAAGCAGCGAGAATGAAACACAAACCTGCACTTAGCATGAAAATAATTTGAAAAGTATTGTACACTTGAATGGGGAAAAGAAAATTGTACATGCGACCAATTGCCAGGATCATAAGTACAACTGCAAAAGTACCATAAAGTATAACGACTCTACGCGCCGTAAGAAGAGATCTTCGGCTCATATACAGCCATCTTTCTACAGCTATCATCGTTATGGTGACGAATGTCAAGGAAGAAAAATAGAATCCAGCGCATCCACTCACAAAACCACCAACACAGTGCATCATTCTGTTTCCAATTATCTCACCTACTTTGTACACAGCGAAAAAAGGTTGGCTTATCAGCCCAGTAGAAAAGTCTGTAATTGCCAATCCAGCAAGAAGAACATAAGATGGAGTCCTGAGAGACGGGTTCCTCCAAATTGCCGCCAAAATGAATGCGTTTCCCGCCACTGTCATCGGCGCTAAAAGCGCAGTAACTACGCTGGCTGCTAACCGCATCTGATTGTTCGTTGTCCGGCTTGGGTCACTATAATTTACAACTGGATACATTACTTGACAAAAGCTTCTTGGTAAACGAGAGGAGTTGAAGGCCATTGCTTATTCTCAAACGTTGAACGGGTATACCGTTAGCTCTTATGTCCTTGTCAGTCGCGTTGATGCTTATTCGATGGTCGGTTCCAAAAACTGCAGTTTTGTGTTTGTTCGTTTTCTTTAGTATACCAACTTAGCAAACAGATATTCCATGCATGTGGGGAAAATAACCAGGTTGAACCGAATTTCAAGCTGTAAAATAATAACCTAAAACATCTCAGGGCGAAATTAGAAATTTATTTGTTTTGTGGTAATGGTCCCCGTTGTTGCCTTTTCATTAAATCAATTGTGTAGTAGTCAGGCCACTTGTTATTAACTTGAACAAATTAATTTTGTTTAATTTCAAAAGGGCATACAAATTTTGTAAATGTGGTTTTTTGAAACCAAAATTATCAACCTAGATATTACCTTTAACGATAGAACACGATACATATGATGCAAATTTGAAGTGATTCATACCAGTAGCTAAAAAACTGTAAACTATACAAGGCATTATAGCTATTGTTTCAGTTGCAATCTTCTCCGCGACGTTTCAAATAGAAAGAAAGAGGTGCCTGGGGTTAACAAATTAGTATTGCCTTGTGTCAATGTAGAAAATTGTTCGAAACAGTTATAATCTAAATATCTCTGCCCTCCTAGTTTCACATACTACAATAACTCGTGTGCGGCAGCCGTTATCTTCAGGTGAAGGGGAAAATGAGTAAAAACGTTCTCTATTTGTTGATCAATGAAACTACTTTAATAAAGGTTCGTTGACATTTTTAAGAAAAATTACATTCTACACAGCTTTTGTTTTGCCTTTCCTGTCTTTCAAAGGCACGAAAACCGATACAATTACATCTCTAAGATACAATGAGAAGAATGACATTCTCCATGTGGCAGTTTGCTGTTATCTTGCTTTTCGCTTATTCGCTGATTAGTTTTTCGCCTAATTACAATTAACAGTACAATTTCCAGTTAGCATACTGACTCACCTCTGAACCCAGCACACAAAATATGCAGTTTCTTAGAAGGAATTCAAAAAGATAGAACAGTTTGCACAAGAGAAGTCAATAACTTCGATAAGAAAACCATAAGTTGTTCATAGGAACTATTTGTGGGTCTTTCGTGAAGCTGTCAAACATCTAACCGTGACTGCAATGACAATGGGTACAAATCCTACGTAGAAATTGTTATTAAAATCCTTTTTTACCAGATGTATATTACAACTGATAGAGAGCAATGAATTGCAAATCATTTAAAACAGTTGTGAACATGGCCTGTTTCTTTATTCATTCGGTAGCTACAACTGATTTGAGGCAATTGCCTTGGCATACATTTTTTCTTGACCCAGATCGGTCTCTAACTTCTGGGTCTCTTAAGTAATCTGTACGGTACTTTTGCAGCTTCTCTCATTTTCCTCCTAGCTGGTCAAATGTACATTTGGTTTTTCCCAGTGATCATGAACGCCTACTTAACAGTTGTTGTTTTTTCTTGCTTTTTCTTGTTGGCAGGAGCACTTATTATCACGGTTTTTCTTATTTTAATTTTTTTTTTCAAATCATTCGCCACCGTCAAAATCAAGTGCAAGCAAGTCAAAACACCATTGACATGCAAAAATACAAAAAAAATCTGTATTTACAACTTTGTATATCCTTGCAATTTAAGTTACGTGCCTTACTTGTGCAGCATTTTAATTTTTCTCTTTATTCAGGATTACGGAAAAGCCGGGGTAACCTTTGATGTTTGTGCAGCCGTAGTGTTTTTCTTCCTCGTTTTTCAATCCCTTGCCGTACTACTGGAGGAGAAACGAAATTGGAGTGTAAATAGTATCATAAGAAAATTATTTTGTAGTCAAATTGGCGAACGTAGAACGTTTCAATAATAATAACCTAATGTAATATGGTCAACAATTGACAGGCTTAGTGGCAATGTTGGTCAGTGATGATGATGATGATGATGATGATGATGATAACCTTTATAAGGAGGAAGCGCCCATCAGGTATAAACGTGTTTTTCTTGGAACACCAACAGTTTACCAGCTGTTTACGTACAGAAAACGTAATTGCCTCCGGTAAGCAAAAGAATACTGCCATAGTAGAGTGATTCACAAACCGCGTGAGGTTCCTGGGGTTAACTAATTAATGTTTTGCGTCAGTGTAAAATGACGTTCGAAGTAGTAAAAATCTTAATATCTTTGCCCTCCTAGTTTTGCTTAGACTGCGAAGAGTCGTTTTTTTACTTCAGGAATACTAGAGCGCGCGAGAGAAATCAGGAGATCCGAGTGGCAAGCGGCGTGGGCGGCTTTGCAGCTCGCCGCTCAGATCTCTCCGATTTTTTGTGCGTGCTCTAGTCAGTGTAGTATTCCTAAAGAATACTCTAGTCAACGTAGTATTCCTGTTGCAAATCACCCCTACTTGCAGTCCGAGACTGAATTGCAGAGGATGCAGCTCGACGAGATCGGGCCGAAAGCATATCATGGCGCCTCTGGCAGCCGCTATACGGTCCATATATGATCTCGGAGCACAGCGCCACACAGCCAGATGATGTCATTAGCTGGGAGTTGATTTTGAGGAGGGAGGAAAACCGGAGTACCCGCAGAAAAAACCCTATGGAGTCAGATTGAGATCGACTGAAACTACGAAAATACGAACCAAATCAGGATTTGAACCCCGGGTAGAGGTGGGAGGCGTGAATGATGACCGCTACGCCATCCTGACTCTTTGCTTATTACGATATATAACTCGTGTGCGGTAGCCATTATCTTCAGATGAGGGGGAAAATGATAAAAATGTTCTCTATTTGTCGGTTGATAAAACTAATTCAATAAAAGTCCGATGATATTATTAAGAAAATCATATTCTACATAGCTTTTGTTTTGCCTTTCCAGTCTTTCAAAGCCACGTAAAGCCGAAGCAATTGCAACTCGATGATACAATAAACAGAACTGCATTCTCCGTGTGGTGTTTGCTTTTATCTTGGTTTTCGCTGATTAGTTCCAGCCTAATTAGATTTTTCACATGCAATCTTTGTTAGCATCACTGACTCACCTCTGACTCCAACACAAAAAAATTGCAGTTTCTGAAAATGAATTTTAAAATAGAGAATTTTTTGCTCAAGAGAAGTCAATAACTTTGATAAGAAAAGCACGAGTTGTTCACAGGGACCTTTTGTGGGTCTTTCGTGAAGCTGTTAAACATAGAAATTGTTATTAAAATCCCATGTTAAAAGTTGCATATTACAAAGAACAATAAAATGCCAATCATTTTCTTGGAAACAGCTATGACCATATCCTATTTGTTTATTCATTCGGCAACTACAACTAAACACTTGCGGCGATTGCCTCGGCATACATTGTTTTAGCACCCAGAGAGGTCTTCAACTTTTCGGTCTCTAAAGTAGTTTGTAAATTGAAACCAAAAAGATTCACTAATAACAACAATTAGTTACTACTACAAGGAAACATTGTTTTTCAATAATGTAGTGCTGTATTTAAAAAAGATAATGCTAGTCTCAGCAAAGATTTGTTTTATTCAGAAGGTTGAAATGGCCTAGTTATTAAATTTAGCCCATTAACAATATAATCAAAATTTCATTGGGTCACTCGTGGATATTTAATTGGTAGAAAGCTTTGTTTGAAAACGTAACTGTAACTGTCTCCCAAGGTTTATTGTGCTTCGTCTTTGCTGGTTAACTCCATTGTAGTTAAACATCCCACACGCTAAGTTTGAAACTAACCTGATCACTACACAAAATTTTACTTTTAATTGAAGTAAGCAATGAGGTAGCGTACGCGAGCTATCGCGGAAAATTCATTCAATTCATTTCTTCCAGAGCAGATCCCCTGGACCGGGAAAATAACTGATAAGTACAAAAATAACTTTTAAGAACACGCATCATCTTAACTAGCCTTGTCAACAAAAACAGCAATGTCGAACAATTCTTCTTCTTTACCAGAAACGTGGTGTACCGCGATGTTTCCAACCGTCAGTTTCAGCGTGTTAGCAAACGCTGACATAATTCTCGCCGCTTGTGTTGTTACTTTACTCTTAGCACCCTTTGCAGTGACGGGAAATGCGTTTATTTTGGCGGCAATTTGGAGGAACCCTTCCCTCAGGACTCCATCTTATGTTCTTCTTGCTGGATTGGCGGTTACAGACTTTTGCACTGGGCTACTGAGCCAGCCGTTTTTCGCTGTGTACAAATTGGCTGAAATAACTGGTAACAAAATGATGCGCTGTGTTGCTGGTCTGATCGGGGAAATTGCGGGGCTTTACCTTTCCTCCTTAACATTGGTCGTATTAACAATGATAGCTGTTGAAAGATGGCTGCATGTGAGCCGAAGATCTTTGCTCACAGTGCGTCGGATCGTTATCCTTTATTGTACTATTGCAGCGTGTCTGGTATTCCCCGTAGCTGGTCGAATGTACGCTTGGTTTTCCCCGGTGAATGCATACTTTACAGTTGTTGTTGTTTTTTTCGTGTTGGCAGGCGCACTTTGTATTATTATTAAGGCTTTTTCCTACTTTAAAGTTCTTCAAATTATTCGCATCCATCAAAATCAAGTACAAGCAAATCAAAACGGCATTGACATGCATAAATACAAGAAGTCTGTATTTACAATTTTGTATATTCTTACAATATTTGTCTTAAGTTACGTGCCTTACTTGTGCAGTATTTTATTTTTTAACTTTATTCAGGATTACGGGAACGCCGGGGTAACGTTTGACGTTTGCGCAACCGTGGTGTTTTCTTCTTCCTTTTTCAATCCCTTGCTTTACTATTGCAGGGTAAAGGAAATTAGAGAAAGTGTAAAAGGTATCATAAGAAAATTATTTTGTAATCGAAATGGAGAGGAATCGTAGAACGTTTCATTAACATAACGTAACATCATGAAAATAAATATATGTATGAAAATAATCATACTCTACATCATCCTCGGAGACCCAATTAAGGGCAGATAGTTGGGGCGAGAGGCTGATAAAACGGGCCAAATAGGTGCGAGCTGAAGCCTGGTGCGAGCGAAAGTTTACAAGACGGGCGGGCACAGCCCCTGGGAGGGTACCTTTAACAGACTAGTTCAAGAGCCCATTTGCGTTCTTTCTTCTGATTGACATTGTTTTTTTTTGTGCCCAATCAGCGATCAGCTTACTTCACCGCTCTTTTCGTGAGTGTAACTTTGCTAAATCCTGTACCTAGTTGTTACTCGTGCGAACTGAAATAACTTTTTGTCTCGTTCGTTCGATAGGCCTACCATCGAAGAAAGTTTTTATTAGTAATATGCGAACCTACAAGGCCGAGAAATCGAGAAATTTGGCAGAGGTAATCAAAGAAAAAGAAAACAACAAGTACGAAAATCAGATTGAGCAGGATTGAGGTACTGTGAAAAGTTCACACCTTAGGTGAACTTGGCCGAAAAATTGCCCTACTGTTCATTTTTCTTTCAGCCTTGGGCACTATTCTCCGACATGCCAGCCTCCGAAACGGGTTTATTCACTAAATATACCCCCTGTGACCAAATATGATCAACGAGCGCTCAACAACATTCAGAGCCAATAATCACAGGCCTAACATCCTCTGTTGTGTGGTGTGCTGTGCATTTACGATGGCTGTATCGGTTCATCAAACCAGCAAAACTACGCTGAAATTTAATTATTTTAAAACCGACGAAAATGAAATAAAAACTTATAAAATTGCTTCCATGTTGTTTTACTTTATGCTTCTGTGTTTATTTTGGCGATTTAAGGCTCGCAAAAGCGATGTTTTCAAAAACAAACTGTCGGAGATGTTCAAAAGTAGAGAAAGAGAACAAGGCATGCAACTTGGCGACCCGCAAATTACACCACTCAGTCAAACAGTTCGCCGAAAAAATCGTATTTACTCGCTTCGCTCACACAAAAAATCTTGGCCCTCGAAAGAATAGTCTTTTAAGTATGTTTAGGTCAAATTTGAGTAAGATTCGATCGCGGAATTAGACCTTAAGAATCTCGCCCCAACCTTTAAATGCGACCGTCAATTTGCTTTCTCCCTATGATCTGTAAGAAATCCGAAGTCAAAGGAATTTTAAAAAATGCATTTTCCCGTTAAACTATGAATTTGCGTGCGAAAAACTCCCCCTGACCTCCCTACGCGAAACTTTTGGTCGTGACAAAATCTTCTCTGTGGTCCTCCGAGCGGCTAATTTGACCTACAAAGGAATCCAGTTGAAAGACGCATAGACTGAAGGTTGATTTCCACTGTTGCGTAAATTTTACGTGCGTACGGGCGTGAATTTAACTGGCTTTCTGTGCGTAAATAAAATTAGAGACGATGTATGAACGGCTTACGTAAACGTAACAAGTTGAAAGTTTTCAACTTTTTACCTTTACGTACGCCGCTCATACATCGTCTCTAATTTTATTTACGCACATAAAGCCAGTTAAATTCACGCCCATACGCACGCAAAATTTACGCAACAGTGGAAATCAACCTTGAGGCTGACTTGGCGCAAAAATGCACTGAACAAAACAAAATAGAAGACTCTAACTCGGGTCAGCCTATGGCCAAGAAGAATAAGATCGAAAAGGGAAATGAAAAACGATGGTAATGGGTTGAATTTTTTTTTCGGTGTGTGTCATGTACAATTTGGTTTAAGAGTACCGGCCATCCAAAATCGCCTCCACCCCCAACAGCTTTTGAAATAAATCGTTTCGTTTAACTGGTTTTCATTTTCTTCCGTTTTTCTTCCGTTTTCATGCCAAGTTAGAACTTGTGCTAGCTCCTTCACTTTGGTGCAGTTTCATCGCCGGAATCCGTTTAACTTTGCAAAGAAACGCTGCAACGCTTCGCCAGGTTTTGGCGCCCTTTCTCGTTCTGTCATGTGGTCTATTCTTGTTCCCTTTTTTATCTCTTTTCTCATTTCTTTCTTTCTTGGTTTTATAGCCATTGCCAGTTGAGGTGTCAATAAAACAATTATTCTGCTGGGGCTTACTGTATATCAAATGATTATAACTAATTCTAGCGTCTCTTTCTTTATTTGTCATTTGATATCCAGCGTACTCTCGTAGAATAATTGTTAAATAGCAGTCTAGTAATGTAAGTTACTTTTACCCAACGCATAGTGTCTGACGGATGTATTCTCTACAAATTTAATATCTGTATTTGTTATTATAAGTAAGTCACTCATGTCAGGAAACGAACTTAACACCACTCGAAATTTGTGCACAAGTCATCACGCATCATTCAGAAGACACCAGATGTTCAGAGAACTGTGTAGCTGTGTAGTCTATTTTGAGCATCGTTTTGAAAATCAATAAGACACATTTACATCAACTGAAGCCTTAAAAATCAATAAACTACTACATTACGAATGACTGTTCTAATGCACAAAATCGGTAAATTTTGTAATTTGTAAAATGTCGGTTTGGCAAAACTTACTGAGAGAAGAAACGTAGCTTGAAAACGTCGGACCGACTTTTGTTAGCTTGGTTAACTTCTTTTTTTGTGTCTCAGATTCGATCCGTAAAACCTGATTGTGGTTGGTTTATTCACTGGGACATTCACTTGATATCCTTTGCGCGGTCTATAAGTAAATTTAGCAAATTTCTGAAAAAAAAAAAAAAAACAGACCAGAACCAAAAAAAAAAAAAACGCTGCGATATTGCTCCCTAAGAAAGGCAAACTTTTGTTCTGCATCTGCTGGTTAATTTATTGTAATGCTGTTTTTAATAAGTTTTATTTGCTCTTCTTTATACAAATATTTTCCACAAAAATAAATGAAGATTTCCACGATGGCTTGACGTTGGCTCAGTCAGAGTAACTGTATTCGCTAATAATCAATCCCTAAAGCGTTCTACGAAGATATTGCACAGTCAGTCACAGTCATAATAATAATTATGGCCACTCACTCGGATGTCGCTGTCTTGCTAGGACCCCCGAAATTAAAAAAGGGGAAATCCGCACAAATAGTTACTTTTCATTAACAATTGCTTTGAAATGAAATTAAATGCGAAATGTCATTCAATTCAATCTTTAGATCGCTGTTGCAAATACACAATGAGAACAGAATTTAATCAACGAACTTGCATCCTCAAGGGTTTTTTATGTTTCATGGTTATTATTGAACAAAACACAGTATTAATTTTTAGCATGGTGAATATCCTCCACGCGAAGAAAATTTAACCCCGGTCCAGTTCGTATATTTTTCCGCCACCACAAAAATTCGTCACCAAATTGCAGTTTTTGTGTCGCATAAGGACAGCAAATAGGAAATAACGAGAAAACTGGCTGAAAGACAATACTAATTGAATGCACATTCTTTCCTCTGAACGTTTCAAAGTGAACAATGTCTTTTAACACATCTCGTGAAAGTTTACCATACGGCTGGTGTTTCTTGATGTTTCCAAACGTCAGTGAAAGCAGTGCAACATTCTATCACGTAACACTTGCAGCCGCCGTTGTCGCCGCAATTTTAGCACCGCTGGCTGTGGCGGGAAACGCGTTAATTTTGGCGGCAATTTGGAGGAACCAGTCTCTCAGGACTCCATCTTATCTTCTTCTTGCTGGATTGGCGGTTACAGATTTTTTCACTGGGCTGTTAAGCCAACCTTTTTTTGTTGTATACAAGTTGGCTAATTTAGCAGAAAACAGAGGTCTGTATTGCATTGCTGCTCTTGTCACGGAAAGCACTGTCATCTATTTTTGCTCGATAACAGTGGTTACAATAATGATGATAGCTTTGGAAAGATGGCTGCATATGAGCCGAAGATCTCTCCTTACAGTACCCCGAGTCGTTATTTGTTTCGTCTCGTATGCAGTTTTGCTTATTATCATAGTTGTTGTTCGTATGTTTACATTGTACTATTCAAAGGAAGCCTTCAATGCTCTTGAATCTTTTAACTACTTTGCTGCAACACTTTGTGTTGTTGCCACCGCTTTCGCTTATTTTAAAGTTTTTCAAATCATACGCCACCATCAGAACCAAGTGCAGCCATATCAAAGGGCTCTTGACATGGAGAAATATAAAAAATCGATATTTACAATTCTGTATATTGTCGCTATTTTCCTTCTTAGCTACGTTCCTTTCCTTTGTTCCATGCTAGTGTTTCAAATTGGACAAAGCAAAGGGATATCATACAGGGCCGCCATTAATGCCTGCATAGCCGTGGTGTTCTCATCTTCTTTTTTAAATCCCTTGTTGTACTGTTGGAGGATAAAGGAAATTAGAGATAGTGTGCAAATACAAGTTAGAATGATAAGGAAATTACCGTGCGAAAAGGACGGCGAGGGATCACAATAAGCTTCATCAAGGAGTACAACACTGTAAAAATATAACATGAATTTTGACAAAAGCTTTTTTGGCTTAACATTAAAACCGAGAGCGGAACAGTTGATATTCACTTGTAAAATCTTTAAAGAAAGTTAAGGGGCTCAAAAGCATTTAGTAGACCAACCCACGAGCTGCCCAGAGCACGCAAGTGCGGGACTTGTGACTCAGCCCCAAAAAAGAACGAATTGCATCTCAAGCAAACAATACAGTACTGTAAAAGTTTGTGTCGCAGCTAAAGAGGATTGTCAACCATGGGATTTGTTAACACAAATAAACCGTATCACATATTTCCAGTAGGGATTTCAATTTTTATTACACTTTAAAGCAAGATAGATGATTTCAAGCTATTAATTTTCATTTAGATATGTCCACACTGCCTGAGCCACTCGAGACCTGTTCCCATTTAATCACAAAATTTCGCCGAGATCGCGTCCCTTCCTTCGTTCGTCAGTGTGAGTTTTCACTTTGCTCTGAGAAAGAAGGCATTTGAATTGCCAGACCACCAAAGGAGCATCGAGTGTTAAGGCGAAAGGAAGAAAATTATGTCTATGACAGTATCTAGCTGTGTTTTTATTAAGTGCAATAATAAAGAAATTTGTGCTTCAGGTCTGCCATGTCTCAGCTAGTTTTGTTCTAGGCTTGGTCAGTAATCTATTCGATCGGTAAAATTTCCTTGCATACTCCGCATACACATTTCCCCCTTTTAAGCCAAAAACATTTTGACATGATTGTTCATCTAAACCTGGCTATATTGTGTACTCCAACCGCATAAACCCAGAGGCAGAGAATCCGATCGATGCGCAACTCGGTAGTGCGATCATTGGCGGAGGGCACGTTTTTATCTCCTGGTTGCGATAGCAACTACGAGATATTGTAGTGGAGTTGAGGGCATTCCTGAGCAAGTTTCTGTGGTTATTTCCGTGAGCCCTCGTGAAGATTCGCTGGTGTTCGTGAGAGCTTCTAATTCGGTAGTCCCAAGATGTATCAGATAACTAGGATGTCCGGGGTTCCTACTGTTGAGAGTGATAACTTGACTCGTTTATCACTGTTTCCACCCACAGCAATATTCAATTTGTTGTCAGTGGTGAAATTTAAGAGAAATGGTTTTAAGAAGAGATGAAAAGAGACATTTTGATATTCTATTTTGATGAAATACGAAGACGCTTGTTGATTGTGCTAATCGAAGGTTAATGGTTTCCAGAACCTAAAAACTGGCTGAAATGCGGTTGAAAGGCTGCGGACAGTCAAGAAACAAGGACAATACGTGATCTGGTATGTAAACGTAATTGACTATTTATTGTGATTTTAAGTTTCCTTATTAAACAAGCGATCAAGTTTCATACAAATCCCTATATTTTGCCACTTAAGTGGTCTGCTCGTAAGCCTGGGTACCCTGTGCAACAACCGCGAGACTGATATTTCGATAACATACCGTTTTATGGTATGTATTTGTTCGAGTCTGCCATTATTAAAAGCACGTCTTTATTATTCCTTGTGGTTGAGGCATCATAATTATACGTTCTCAAGTTTTGCTCTATCGTTGTGTCTCCTCATTGTAACGTAAACCAACCAAAAATGATCACTTCTTTCATAAGGTACATTATAATGAATTACTAGACAACCCTTTTTTTTGCGAGCACGGTGGCCTTTTGTTTTTATAGACACCGTTGGATGCATTACACGGTCTTGAGCAGCAAGGGAAAACCTTCGAAACTTGCCATCTTTTGAAACAGGCTACTTTCTCATTGAAAATGCAGAGCGCTTTTCATTTGTATGGAAAACCGGTGAGAATTTTCTTCCAAATGTAACCGTACAATCTCTCCCACAAACAAACTCCGTATTTCATCAAGGGGCTTGGTACTAGTGTGATGACGCAAATGGTACAGTGACATTCCCATAGTTCCAGTAAAAAAGTTGAAAGCTGAATGCTTTCCTGAGATCCCTTCTTTTCCGAAAAGATTTTCCGTGAAAAGGACCCTTCCGTTTGATTTTCCACCGTACCAAAACAACCGGATTTTCCATACAAATGACAAACGTTGTTGGGTACAAGTTGCTGTCTTTACCAGCTGATAACGAATATATGTGACGTCATGGATACGTCACTGGTGGCAAAGCACTGGACGGAGCCAGCGGAAGAAGAAGCTGCTTTGTTCTTTTTTGAAGAAATCGAGCTTTTTCGCTTAGAAGAGGATTGAAATGTCTTGGGTTCATTTGCCAGTTTTCATCTATATTCAGTAGCTTTTGGGGAACTCCGCGTAAAAGTCTATGGTAGCCTGTGTCTTTCAAAAACTTGTTATCCAGATAACGATTTGAAACTCTGCTAACAAGGAGCGAGTTGGCCAATTCAGAGAAAGTCAGTCAAGATAGCTTAAGTTGTTTTTTTTAATTCGACAACTTTAAAACCAGTGATTTAAAATATGTTCAAGGTTAAAATAATTTCCATCCGACATTTATGTGTGAGTTTCTTTCCGAAAACACTGCCTGCCTGGCAACTCTGCATGTAGTTTTTATTCTCAGAGGCTAAGGGGTTCACGCTAAGTGAAAACTACCTGTTTGTTGTTTAAAAGTTCATCAAGGCTGAATGTATTCTCAATACGCTGTCAAATTAAAAACAAGCCACTTCAGGCTTAGATTTAGTTTACAAGCTGAAATTGGATTGTCACATCCAATGTAAGACCGACCTACATATTAAACCATCCAAGAAAAATTAAAAGTCATTCTTAATCGTTTGGCTTTTACAAAGATTTACAATTTGCAAAAGATTGATTAATGAATATGATATATTTGAACTGCGGATAAAGATAGAATTGTATGAAGATCCTCGCAGTGAAGGAGTTCGTAGGTATTTATCCCGTAGATGGAGAAATGAATATGAATATATGAATATACGAACTCACAATTGACCAGCTCCCAGTTGGCTTGATAGCTCAGCTGGTTAGAGTGCTGCACCGGTATCGCAGAGGTCATGGGTTCGATTCCCGTTCAAGCCTGAATTTTTCAGGTTTCTTCTTTTCAACTGCTTAAGTTGAAACACCTTCACTGCGATGGTCTTCATATAATTCTAGATTGATTGATGTCAGCTTGTTATGAGTCTTGTGTCATCGCTGACACACGGCCAACTAATAATGCTTACTACAAAGATCATGCACCTGTAGCGAAATGTGACCTTAATTAACAATCACCACTAAGGCCAAACTGCAGCGCGTCTTTGAAGTGAATCTCCTTTGAAGTCTGTGGGAGAAATCATAAAATGTGACCGTTCAAACTGATGAAAGAATATCAGAAGTAACTCCTTGCAGCGCACAGTTGCAGAAAGCAATAATGACTTTTGAAAACCTAAGAAACGAAATATATGTTTCACTTCCCAGCTGTTGTGTTGCTTATTTTCTTCAGAACCTGAGTCAAACATATGAACAGGGAGCTAGTCCTTCCATCGTCTCTACTTATTAATAACTATACAGCATAAAATGTGTGTTGAGACTTGTGGACAACTTTTAAATTGGCATGTTTTTGCCTTAGCCTGGGAGAATTGATAGTACTACCATATGAGGAATTAAATTAATTTATGGTTAAGATTTTTCCTGCATTGTCAAGAATATATTGTAAGCGCCTCAGAAGGGTTCATATATCAGTCCCGAGTTGATAGAAATATAAAGAAAAACTAGAGAAAGAAATGTAAAGAAAGTTGCTCATTGGCATGGTGATTTTGATCTGTTGGTATCAGTTGACCAAATTTAGCTAAAGGCTCCAGTTTCAGCGTAAGCTGCTGAGCAGTCTTCTATGGTGTCGGTAACAAGTATTTTATTTAACTGAGTTAGCTAACAGTTCTTGCCTTTAAGTCTACAAATAAATGTGTGGCATTGAAATGAAAGCTACTGTCCATTACTTTCTTGATGTTCCTTCTATTGTGTTGTACAAGGTGATTCCAACTTTTGAGATTATAGAATAAATCCTGAGGTATGGCCATTCAA
>Ga0126336_10000786_pt1 | contig 14546 bp, 7 predicted proteins | sample SidCmetagenome_FD_92530 | JGI IMG/M metagenome (GOLD analysis project Ga0126336, IMG submission 92530) | Coral microbial communities from El Islote,Puerto Morelos, Mexico - Siderastrea C C metagenome | ecosystem: Host-associated > Invertebrates > Cnidaria > Coral | place: El Islote,Puerto...
AAAATTGTACGAAATAGCGAGAATGGTGTCAAATGCGTGGTGTTAAATTTGGCGTTTTGTTTTCAGAACTGGTCACTGGTGACTCTGATGTATGTGGAATCGAGTTTTTTCCGTTAAGATGGGAGTGAACTGCAGCAAGCCGCCTTATTTAATTATTATACATTGTAGTCACTATCTGTCTTTTCATTGGTTAAGAGCCTACAGTTAATTCTGGGAATCAGCACAACCTACAGATTATTCACTAATCTGGCAGCAGATTTGTGAATAATCTGTATGCTGCGCGCGCAATACATGATTTCCAAGAGCAAAGTGGGAGGCATCTGAAAGCGAAGTAAATTCATGGCTCGTCGATTCGCTTCTTCAACCGAGCAAGAAATTGAAACATTCCTGAAACAAAAAGACTCGGAAAACAAAAGCGTTCAGAAGCCGGAAGACAAGAAGGACACAAATGTTGAAATTGTTTAGCGTTATTTTGTTTACCTGTAAAGCAATGTATAATAAAACGATTATTAGATTCGGTTTTTGTGATAATCACGGTCTCGGTAAGTGTTATCAGCCTCAGCCTCCGGCTTCGGCTGATAACAGTAACCTCGACCTTGATTATTCCGGATATCGCAAAAACCTCATCCAATAATTGTTTATTATCACACTTGTGCAGAACGCGTGTTTCAGATTATGACAAAAAGTAGAATACTGTGGGTGAATATTGGTTGATCATTACACGTACGTTAGACAATGGCCCTTTTCTCCGATACCTTTTCTCAATTGCATTGCAATATATTTGAACGCGGATGTGATTCGGGCAGAACTGCATTATTGCCCAAAATTGCCTCACATCTACGTTCAAATACATTGTAATGCAAATGAGAAAAGTTAACTGTGAAATATATAAAGGTTTGTTTTGTATATTTAAATCACTGACAGTCACGTGACCAACACGAGGTGTCACATTTGCCGTGACGTCATCACGTTTGCAGCAGCTGGATGAAGGTTTCCATATGAGGCATTAACCTTGCCAGTCGGTTTCCCTGGATCTAAAGTTCTTATTATCACTTTACACCTTGTATTTTAAGCCTTGTTTTGAGTTGTTAGTTGTTTTCTGATGTACTTTAAGCCTTGTTTTGAGCTGTTGTTTTCTGATACAGGAATGGTGGACTCGCTTGTGGCTCAAAGAAGGGTTTGCCTCATGGATTGAGTATCTTCTCGTTGATCATTGTTTTCCTGAGTTTGACGTGTGGACACAGTTTGTCAGCACAGGCTTTGCCAGCGCCTTGAAACTTGATGCGTTGCGTAACAGGTATTTGAGGTTTGGTCAATGGTTTTAGCGAAATGCGGGAGGCAGGGTGGTGGCAAATTGGAAGTATTTTTTTCTTGTCGGTGGGATGTTCGAATTTTTCGAAATCTATGCCGCAAAGCGGTACAAAAAGGCATTAAATTTCCCAAACTCAGGTTTAATGACATGACTGGTTTTGGAAACAAAAGCCTTGAAGTCTTTGTTTCCTCTTTACAAGGAACTTGTATTCTCTGAATTTACATGTAAACCGTCTACTTAAGTTCTACCAACAAAGTTAACATATCAAAGAGTTCAAGGGCAGTTCAATAGAAAGTGCTACAAATTTTCAGATATTATATTTGCAACTGATTCCTTCATTGTCACGACTGTAAGTTAGTTTTACGCTTTTGAGAAAATAAACTACTAGTAGACGAGAAAACATTGAGACGTATTAAACCTACTCATTCTTGAAGGGTTCTTTCGGGTAGAAGTGCAACATGTTAACTAGGTTTTAGTTTACTTGCATGTTTTGAACTGATTGTGACTGTGACATTGTTTTTCTCTTCTTATGATCACTTACCATGCTCAAGTCATCCCATAGAGGTAATTATTACATTTGAATCATTTAAATCCTGCACTGGTATAGTAAATCCTTTGTATATCTCAAGACGTTTAGAGTATCTCTAAAATAAAAGCCAATTTTGAGGAATTTCCTGCTCTGTCAATAAAAATTGGAATACCTTCATAACGTTTGCTTATATAACAAAGCATTACTCTTTTTAAATAGAAGATTTTGAAGGTTGAAAAATAAATCAAACACTATTGTTACATTCTTATTTTGAAACATCTTTCCAGCATTCGAATCTTTTACAACTACCTTTCAATTTTCAATAAAAGTTCATTTTACTCTAGCGAAATTTAGTTATGTGATACATGTACAGGTATACAAGTAGATAACAAGTAAATAAATGCCAAGATCTTTTTCGAAACAAATTTCAAGCCCCCAAGGGGAGTCGAACCCATGACCTTCCTGATACCGGTTGGAACGCTCTGCCACTGAGCTATGGAAGACTCGTGCTGAGCGAGGACATAAAATTGGGATTATGTGCCATAGGACCTAGTGACTGTGATATTAACGGATTACAATTGCAATTGTACAGGTCACGGTTGGTCATCCCGGAGAAATTGATGAGATATTTGATACGATCTCCTACAACAAAGGAGCATCCATAATCAGAATGTTACACCAATATGTCGGAGATCAAGTGAGTAACATTGTTATATAAAAAAGCTATTTTATTTATTTATTTAATCAAATTTGAAATTACATTACATTGCACAAGACAATCCAATGAATCTGAGGTCAGCTTAAAACAGAATACGAGAGTCCTTGGAATAAGCCGCCTAATACATCATAGATAGTCTCTAATAACTAGTTGTATATACCCATAATGAACTTGCGTAATTGAAGTAGCTTTTTACAGGATTAGATCGACATTTGGGACGAATAAGGCGGGTTTGTTTTGACGTCATGGACAAGACATGAAATTGGAATACCAGATCTGAGATGGCAGATGTTTTGAGGGTCATGACGTAAACCCTAGTCTTGTGACGTCATAATTAATATATTCTTGCCGTTAATACAAAGCTCTTTAATTGTACCATACAGCCAAGTCTTTTTTTCTTACAGTTTAAATAATCTTTGAAAAACAGCTGCCCCAGAACAGAATCTGCTCTTAACCTGTGAAACAGGATATTTGCTCGTCGATCTGTAGTGTCACACTTTTAAAACTGATCAAGTATATTTTTATGCCAATTTTACCACCCTATTTTTGAGTGTGTGGTCTACCCTTGTATAGTTTTGATGCCATCTAATCTTTTCCACCAAAAAGTCGTTCTCTGCCATTTAAAATGCTGAAGTCTTTCATTAAATAAAGGCCAGAGAAAAACTCAATAAGGAGAAGGTGTAAAGGTTTATTATTACCTGCTTGATATGTATTCTTTTTATTAAAGACCTTCAGAAAAGGGCTCAATCATTACCTGAAAAAATTTGAATACAGCGCTGCATCAACAGGTAAAAAAACTGTTTCGTCACTGTTTGAATTGGAATAATTAACAGTTATTAACCGGAGTAACGGTTAATAGCGATAGTGGATATTTTCCGAGCGGCGAACAGAAATTGGTGTCATATACACCTTATTGAAAAAACGTTGTCTGGTAAAAAGTATGAGCCATGAACGATGCGACGTAATGGAATTCTTGGAAAACAGCACGGCAAGCTTGTTACTCAGTTCCGTTTATTCATACTCAAGGTATTTTTTTTAATTCATGGAGAGTTCTTGGATTATAGCTATCAGTTTTATTTTGTCCGTGCCATTAGGATGTGCGTGGTGTCTGAGAATCAAAGCAGGCTCATCTGCGTCGTATAGTTCATGGTTTACGCTTTATACCCGACAACGTTTTTTCAATTAGGTGTATATTCACCGATATTTGCCGTTATTCACCGGGGGAAACAAATGTTTAGAATATACCACACAAGTGAACAAGTGAGCATGCAGTCTTAAAGAGTCACTGTATCTTTCTCAACTGGGCAAACCTCGCGCAATGCGATCGCGGGAAGTGAATAGCAAAGGGTGTCGGGAGTTTGAATAGCCAATCAAAACGGGCGTAGAACACTGCTGACTTGTGGGGTGGATACTGCTAACAACTACAGTCTCGGACAAAAGTGTCGTGATAATCGGAATGAGTGACAACTTTGACTGGTGAAAATCACTATACGGACGATTCTCTTCCTTAACAATGTTGCATTGGAGCTGAAAATAGCCAGTCCTTCCAAACATTATTGAGTAAAAGGGAAGCGTTTAAAGCATTTGTGTCAGCTTGTTTGTGTTTTTAGGCCAGGAAAACGAGCAACAGGTGCACAAATTGTTTTTCTTAATAGTTCTATCTACGTTTATAGCCTACTTGGCTTTAGGTACGTTGATTATTCCGTGTGATCACCTCTCAGGGTCTAAGAAAGCTATCCGTAGCTGCCAGCTATACATTTACGTTGTTTGATTATAATAATTTTTTTTTAAGATGACTTGTGGGCTAGTCTGTCTCATGCCAGTGCGAAGCCTGTGGCTGCTGTCATGGATACCTGGACAAAACAGATGGGTTTCCCTGTGCTGTCTGTAACAGCAGAACAGGTAGGAATCTCCCCTGGCCTCTTTTGTTGTATCTTTTCGCTTGTGGTCACACAATTTTTCATTACTCATTGTTGTTGTTAACTGAATGAATCTCCCATTCACTGTTAAACTGACTTCGTGTAACTTGTTAATCAGAATTTTTCTACTTCTTTTGTAGAAAGGAGAATCGTCCCTTCTCTCTATAACACAGAGGAAATTTTCTGCTGATGGCTCAAAAGAAGGTATTCTAAAGAAATTTCTAAAGAAATTAAACAGCGTCCTTAATCCCCCAGTATCTTATTGTGCTTCAGTTTGTGCCGATTGGTTGGATTACTCGATTTTATATCCAAGGGTGTTCGAGAAAATAGGAAAAGCAAATGAGAAAACTGGCGCGAAAAACGCGTGAAGGGAAAGAGGGACGGGGGGACGGGTAAGGGGTAAAAATCTCTCCGAAGATCTTGCGCGTCTGATTTTCGTCGTCCTCCCTATTTGAGATCCTGATGAGGCTGTTTGGAGTTTCATAGTGCTTATGACTAAAAATAACTCTAGGCGACTTTGTTACTTTAAAAGTCGCGTAAATCTAACAAGCATTTAACGTTCGCTATTACGTTAAGCCCGAGCCAAAAGAAACCGAGAGTCGAAGCAATTTCTCTTTGAGAGCGAGTGATATTAAATGAGAATCCATAAGAGTTTCAGGCTAAAAGAGAGCGATAGTTTAAACTTCCAACGATTCTAGTTAAAATTTTAGGTTATTTAATATACTCTTCGATTGCGCAACAAAACATCAATTTCTTAATAATAAGTTATGTATCTTAAAAATCTGTATCCAGAGAAATAAGAAAAGTGACATATTCACTGTGGTATGTCTCTAGCATGAGAGAAGGGAAAATTCTGAGTTCCGCACGAGAAACGAACGCATGATCTTCAGTATACCGGTTGGACGCTCTAACCACTGAGCCACTGGGAGACTGGTGCGAGCTAGGACATATTTACTAAATTCCTTATAACGTGCATGCATACGGTATGCGTCCTGCGTACGGCAAGGATCAGCAATGTCGAAAGCGTTCTGTGTGATGGAAAAGAAAGAAGAATGGAACATTTTAGGCAGGGTGAAGAAATAAAAAGGAATAGGCAGATTGATGGTACTAGAGACCACATAGCCATGGTACTGCCAGTGAAAATCCACCAGTGACAACGTACCCTTTGATCGCAAAATATATATTTTTAAATGATAGATTCTTTCCAGTGGAAGGTACCAATTACTGTATTCACCAGTGTTAATCCTACTGAGCCCGCAGTTCAAACATTACTAGAAGAGGAGTCTTGTACCTTGACAGTCAGCGGAGTTGGTGAAGGCCATTGGATTAAGGTAAGATGGCAACACGTTTTCCTTAGACGAAGTAAATGGTCTGTAACCAGTAGCCTCAATAGGATATCTCGTATTATTAATAGCCATCCCACAGACGAGATCTCGTGGTTGTTGCACAGGGCACCCAGGCTCACGAGCAGACCAAAATATAAGGAATTGTATGAAATTTGATCACTAGTTTAGTAAGGAAACTAAACATGACATTGTCATAGGTTTCCGAAAACCGTTAACCTTCGATTAGCACACCAACAAGCGTCTTCGCATGACATCAAAGTAGAATATCAAAGATGTCTGTTTTCGTCTCTTAAGCGTTTACAATTTCTTTCATTGCCTCGTTGATCATTAAAATTTTACAAACGGTAGGTTTCATACGGAAGACGTTCAACTCCAAAATATCAAAGGAAGACACAAAATAACACACTGTAAAATGGGAACATTGTCACCCATTTATGGAGAATCAGTAGGGAAATCATGAAGCAATCTAATATAGCAGTAAAGAAACTTCCAGGAAGGAATTAAGGGCGACATTTTTGGCTATACCACGCAAAGTTGATATAGAGATTACCTGCTCAAGTTCAAATTCGGTCTTCTGTTCGATAAAACAAGCACACTGTTCGTGATTGCCTGTTTATGGTATCCTTTACTAACTTAACGTCTGTTTACACAGAGCGACCACGAGCGCGACCATTACGACTTTCCGCGCGACTTTTCGCTCGAAAGTTCGCATGAACCACCGTTCATATAGAACGCGGTAATTCGGGCTGTGACAGTCGCAATGTATGCTGCCATGCAAGTTTCTATTAGTTAGTCTTTTGCGAAATAGCTTAGGTTTGCAGAGCATAAAGATCGATTGTTTAAACGGAGTTTAAAGCAGTTTTGTGTAGGTTCAGTACGATTACCGTTCTCCGTTGGATTCCGTATAGACGTGTCCTTTGTAGCCTGTGACTTGTCCGCTTAGACCTGTGACTTGTCCTTTTATCCGCTTAGACGCGTTTTATGGAGTTCTGGTAGAAATCTCGACTTGCCTTGCACTTAATTGAGCAAACATCCTTGAACGTTTTACTGTGGAATCTTGAGGAACACAGTTGATATCTGATTGTTGTTTTAACGTGTTATTGATCCTGCGTTTGTGTGTTTTCTGGGGGTTTTTACTCCGAAAAGTTCGTGAAAAGCAAATCCCCATCAACCAATGGATGCTCACTTTACAGGTCGTTTGACAAGTCCTGTTATGCTTCATTATGTTTGCGTAAATTGCAGTTAAATCCAGGTCAAGTTGGTTTCTATCGAGTGCAGTACTCATCCGCCATGTTGGAGCTTCTCCTACCAGCCATCAAAGACAACAGCCTTCCACCAAGAGACCGGCTGGGACTTCAAAGTGATATCTTTGCTCTGGTATGTCTAATGATAACCGCTCGAGAAATGAACCTTATCCTAAGAATGCTTAGTGTCAGTACTGTAAACTCCCATTTTGTAACCCGGGGCTTACGCAGGTCGCAGGTTTTTTTATATGACCAGCTCAATATATTCTGGTAATGAACCATTACTTTAGTCGATTGAGTGTAACGTTATTATTTTAAAACGTCTCCTTTCATCTCCTATTGGGAGATGTGGTATACTTATATTTAAGAGATAGTAGAACCAGAATGTTCCCATTCACCTCTATGGTTTAACCCTTTTAAGTCCAACATGAACGTGCATGTTCTCGTCACTGTTTTCCATATATTTCTTATGGTACTACTTTTGAGAATTTGCTTAAACATCAAGACATTATTTGCTTTATTCATATGACCTGTACGCAAGAAGGGATATTGTAAGGAGACGTTTAAGGTGCTTGTCACTTTTGGGACTTAAAGGATTAATCAAGAGCAGCAACAAAATGGACTTTCAGTTTGCTTGCTTTCAAGCAGGGGGTAAAAAGTGGTGTAGTCATGCAACGAAGCGTTTTGGTTTTCATTTATAAAATTGATTTTGGTGCTCGATACCTTCTCGGTCGAATCGTGATCGCGAAACATTATCAGTGAATCGTGTTTGAAAATTCTGGATCTACACACAGCAATAAAATGCGCTGTTAAAAGATATGAAATAGTACATGCATTTTATGTTTTGTTGCGTTTTTATCAGTTTCTTAAAACACAGTAGGAAGTGTGTTAAGTGGTTCTGAACTTTTATTTTCTTTTGGGTAAAGGTGGCGTGTTTAGATGGTTAAGCTTTTAAGCATCATCTGTCACCTGTTTGTGAATTCTACTATTATGTTTCAGGCAGAAGCAGGCCTTGTCCCTACGACAGAATTCCTGACACTAGCTGAACAGTTTACAAACGAGGCTAATTATACAGTATGGAATGACTTGACTGCCAATCTTAGCAACCTGGCCAAGTTACTGCAAAACACTGAGTTCTACTTTAGTTTCCAGGCCTTCTGCGTGAAGCTGTTTGAGGAAATTGCAAGCAAAGTTGGATGGGACCCAAAGGAAGGCGAAGGTGAAAAATGCTATGTTACTAGGGAACGTTCCACATCTTTTTTGGCTTCCTGCTGGCATAAGTGTGACTGGACCCAAATGCCGGGACGAGGAGTAGTTAATTAAAAAAACTAGTGTTAAGGGGTTTATAAAAAAATCACCTCTTTTTTTTATTTGAGGTTACACCATACCTTCATTCAGTCCCTGTCTTTGCTGTTTGTTGTTCTCGTAATTTCATCCTGTGGCCTCATTGTAAAAACAATAACAACAAAAACAAACACCTGTGGTCCAAATGAAAGTTCACAATGCAGCTGAGTCAAACGCATAAAGCCAGAAACCTCGCGCCTTTTAGCCTACTTCGCAATTATTTTAACTTGTTCAATTTCCCTGTTGTGGCCTACCTACAGGCCACAAAAAAGCTGAATTCGTAGGCACGGCGTTCGACTTCTAATAACGAAAACGCAGTTAACCGTCGTCTGCTCTCCTTCTCCATAAAACCTTCAACTTGGTAATTTCGAGTAGCTGTGCTGTGAATGACAAGCAGTTGTATTCCAAATTTATTATTCTACTATTGTGTCATTTTACCATATAAGGGCAAGAGAACGCACAAAACATGCCAGCGTATTACATTGTACAATCCCGGTTTGACCGTTTTTGTTTTTGTTTTTGTTTTTTTTTTTGTTTTGCTGAAGCAGGAAGAAGCAGGGCTCGGCAAATACTTCGCAACTCGTAAAATATCCGAGCGTATTATCCACCAAAACACCGAGAGCTTTTGTGACGTTCTCGTGGTGGGTGCATAAAAGGGCTGCGTCATGGTCATTTTCACATTCTTGGTTCAAAAATGTGCTGAAATTAAAATTCAGTAACTTTCTTATACTTTAAAACCTCTTATAACACCAATAGGAAGATATCCAGTGCTTTTCTTTAATTATTTAATTATTATTAAATTATTGTTATTATTTCTCAATGGGAGTGCAAACCATAATCAGTTTGTTGCAATTTTCCAAGACACAAAGGAAGAACTTGAAAAAATTGCCCCAGTTCTTTCAATTTGCAGTGCATTTCCATAGTAGCCTTCCATAGGCAAAGACATCTTTCCACAAACGAACCATGGGCCTATTTTTTTTCAAGTTGCAGTCTATTTCATCCGAAGTCAGACACTGATTGAATTCATTTCAATTTCTAAAAATTTTTAGAGTAATTTAAACAATAGTAATTCATTTTTATAGTATTCCTAAAAATAGGTTGCACAGCCCCTTTTAAGTCTTTGGTAGGTGCAGTGGAACTTCGATGTAACGAGGTGCCAAGGGACTGGGGAAATTGTTTAGTTATATCGAGGTTCTTTTCTCTACATTACACTATTACTGGGCTGAAAAATATCGTTCGTTATACCGAGGACTTTGTTATATAGGTTCCACTGTACTTAATATATTAAGCTCTTTATATTTCCCTAGGCCACTTGGATTCTCTTTTAAGAGGTTTAGTCCTCGGCGTTATGGGACGTAGTGGAGACCCCGCGACTATCGCTGAAGCACAGAAGAGGTTTGATGCCCACTGCAAAGGTGAATCCACGATCCCTGCAGACGTGAGGTCAGCAGTATACAGCACCGTTCTTAAACACGGTGATACTAGCACACTGGAGTCTATGATGAAGCTGTTCAGAGAAGCTGATTTACATGAAGAGAAGGTTCGATTGATGAGAACCATGGGAGCTGTGTCACAACCCGAGCTCATCAAGAAGGTGTTGGAATTTGCCATGTCGGTGAGTCTTGTAAGGATATAAAAAAAATGGCCATTCACCTAACCAACGCTGACAATACTGAAACATACACGCCATACGCGATTTATGCTGGAGTGCAGTATTTACAGGAATACTACCATCAAAAATACATTTTGTTTTCAAATTTGGCCAAGGAAGCCTATGTTCCAATAACAAAGAATTTTACACTTGAATAGCTTTTTCGCTTTTTACCAAACGTTTTACCGTTGTTTCGTGACAAACGGAAAGTAGTTCTACCACAGAATTAATTTACAATTGGTTCGATATCGCAAAAATTAGGTAAAATATCTTGTGCCCCCTTTCATTGGGAATTACACTAGTCTACCCCGTTGACTAGTCATAGTCACCTAAGCGTAGCTACAAAACACCTCTGTTTTTGTTTATTTGTTTATTTATTGATTTTATTTTTTCTATTTCAGAGCGAAGTTCGATCGCAAGACACGGTGTTTGTCATTGCGGGAGTAACTGGCAGGTAGCCTGACAATTGTGCAAAGAAATGAGATCCAGTTTCGAAAATAATATTTCTCGCTCGACAGATATTTATCCTACAGGATCTTTCTTGCTTTCATTGTACATATTCTGGATCTTCTACCCAATACAGATTCTATCAGTGTACGTTACACACTATAAGATTTTGCAAAGCATTGTGGGACAATTTTAAACCGCACTGCGTTTTGCTGCAAATCAAAAGATAGCACAGTGCGACTTGTTGTTTTGTGTGCTTTTTCGAGCAAATGACTTCAGTTAACAAAACCTTCAAGGAAAAAATTAAGTAAAATAAAATCTTAAGTAAAATAAAAAAAAATCTGAGACATTTCATGACCAACTGAAGTAGTGCATTTGACAATTATTTGAGAAATTTGGCTGGTAAGTGCCTGACGTCCGAAGGGTATTTTCAGCACTGAACACCCCAACGCTAAAATAGGTGGCTTTTAGCTATTTCGCGTTTTTGTTTGCTTTTTTTCTATAATCTTATTGGTTAAAAAGGAGCTCGCACCATTTTTTTTCAACCAGGTAGAAAAAAATTGTCTTTTTGCACGCGTTTTCCCGCCCTTGCGCCTGTTGCAGGTATTTAATTTTTGTATTTTTGACTTTGCTCTGAAAACTGATTGGCTTGTCGTGTTCTTTGCATTTGATGTGATGGATTGGAAGAATTACTTCAGTTTTGGTCTTACGTCTCAATTGAAAGCCGCTCCACTAAACGTGTTGTGCATAATAAAGCATATTATCATTGGTTTCACTGAAATAGAGCGGGTTTTTTAATTTGTTTGCGAAAATAGCCTGCATTGCAAGCGTATTTTGGGTGAGTGAGCGCTATAGTCGCCATCTTGGATTTTAAAAGCAGAGAAAGATTGGGGAAAGTAAAAAGAGGGACCTCCAACGCCAACAACATGGCGGCTGCGAACCGAGATTTTGGCACTTGCGCGGCCCCGAAAAACGCTTGCATTGCGGGCTACTTGCAAAATTGGGGTTACGAAAAACAATTACAGTAAAAAGTTATCAGTGAGATAAAATCCTGACTTCTCGAAGGTATAGGTAACCTCTGAGTACATGTGTTTCTTGTTGTAGTTTAACTGGGCGTGAGTTGGCATGGCAGTTTCTTAAGGAACACTGGGACGAGTTGTATAACCGCTATGCTGGTGGCCTGCTGTTTTCCCATCTTATTAAGGTAAGAAAGTCGACACAAAACACTTCTTTTGGCGTAAGAACAAATAACAACGGTATAAAATAGCATGGATCACTTCATTTACTACTCCGAACACCACGCGACGTAAGGAGATGCAAAAGAAAAACCTGAAAAATAGAGGCTTGAACGGAATTGGAACCCATAACCCTATGAGTGAGTTTGTAATATACCCGTGGAAGATGAATAGGTGATCAGTGAAATGTATGAAATTACATGCATGTGTGTGGACTGTAGATAAAGAGGATATTACACAGCGGCGCGAGGATATGAATTTTATTTTCGAGTGGTAAAATATTGCTTTTTACCACGCGAAAATAAAATTCATATCTTCAAGCCACCGTGTAACTTTCTTTTTATTATATAGACAAGAATATTTTCCCACAAACAACAATGTAAAAGCGAGAAATATCCTCACTAGTGAGTCCCGGATGTAGTTTCGTATGAACTGTACGAGTGGTCTATTTTCCACTAAAACACTCTTGTCTATACAATAAATAAGATTTAATGCATGATTATGCATCACAGTTATGAAGGTATGGTACAGTTCAGTCATGTTGTAACGATATGGCGAACATAAATAACACAGTAAGATCAGAAACAGCGACATGTAATGTCCACTGGAATGGGTTAAACGAAATTCAGAAAACAGTAAAGAAAAGTGATTTGTAGCTTGTTTGCGAAATAAGGAAGATGTATTTAAAGAAAGATAGTAAATTTTGAGTTAATGAACCACGCAAAAATGACCTCGCTCGCCAGGATTTGTTCTTTCGGTAACTCCAGTTAGAGCGTCCGACCGGTGTAACCGTGCGTGGAAAGTCATAGGTTTGATTCCCGTTTGGGGCTCAGAATTTTTTCCTTTTCTTCCTTGTCCCATTATCGTGAGATACTAAATACTCCATCTTTCTTGATTTTTCCACCGTGTGCTTCACCCTTTCACTCCCAGAGTCAGTTATGGAGACATTAAGGTGATTCAAACTTCCGAGTCTGTGCATGGATCAAATCCTATGGTGTGACCATTCAAATGAAACCTCGTCAGCAGTACTTTCACATGTACTATTTATTTTTAAGTATTTTACCAAATTGAATTTGAGATTTTTCTTGAATTTTGATTTTAGTCACCCTTGGGAGTTAAAAGGTTAAAATTTACCCGCGCGTTCTTTTTTATAAACTTGCCACGAACATGGTTTTGAACCTACACTCTGCGGCACACTGCTTGGGACACTTCTCTCCTTGTCGCAAGTCGCCTGTATGTATGCGCGGCTCTCTTTCCCCCTTAATGTCGATTAAACCAATTTTGGTTCTTGCAAGCCACTGTTTTCAACATTTGGGAAGTGGACAGGGAAAGTGTTCCAAAAATGTGTCTGAGATTGTAGTTAAAATAGTCCAACCCGCCACGAGTGTCCCTTAATATAGTTGATAGGAAAGAATTATGAAAAACACTGGCTATGACGGAGCCTTGCTACAGAAGATATTCTGATGTTTATCATCTTTTCAAGGTTACAACAGATTCATTTGCAACTGAAGAAAAAATAAAGGAGATTCAGGTAATGGAGACGTGGAGATGATGTGGTTAATCTTTATTTGATTTATGGTTCCTACCATTAATTAATTGTTCTGTTTGTTTTTGCCTTTTTATTATCCTGTTTCTTTTGCTGTGCAAGGTAGTTCTTTAACTTAAGTTCAATGAATGCTACCCTGGGTACCAGAGGTTTTTTTCTCGTTAGCGTCGGGGGAAATTGGCCTCAAGAAAATCCTCTTGCAACCAGGGTGTATCAATGCAATCCAATAGTGTGAAAGCTGCTGAACAGTAGTTTCCTGTGATGTTGCGGATTCTTTTTCTTTTCTGTTTTCGTTTTGCTTTGTTTCGTTTGGTTTTGAAAATTTTTGTTCTTTTTAATCGTGGACGCTCTTAGAATTGTCAGTTTTGAGTTCGCTACCATGAGTCTTACCTCCACTATCTAATGACTTTATGTTTCTTTATAGGATTTCTTTTCCAAGCACAATGTTCCAAACGCCGAGCGAACCGTCCAACAATCACTGGAGAACATACGCCTTAATGTCGCGTGGCTAGCACGTGAAGCCAACAATGTGCAAGTTTGGCTCGCAGGCAGAGGCTATTAAGTCTTTAGTCTTCTGCATATCAGGGCAAGTAAAATGAGGAGCATTTTGGCAATTTAACCTTTTTTGCCAGGGCTATCTGTTGTAGGTAATATCGCTCTCAGCTTTGGGTCTGTGGATAAAATTCAAGAGTGACCATTTCAATAGAAGCCATTGATAAGCATTCTGCAGTGGTTAAACCGCACAAAGGTGATTCTAATAAATGGTACCACCCTGTGGTTTTGTTAGTTTTAGTTTTTCGATAGTTAATGGAGGTAATGGTGGGATATCCGTAATAGCATGTTAATAGAGGGATGCGCAGAGTAGCGAAGTTTTCATAATAGCAGCGTATACGAAGTTGCAAGATCTCCGTGATACCAGGGTGTCGGTATTAGCGACGTTTAGCTATTGGCGAGTGACCGCAATAGGCCATTTATACGTTGGCGTCATATTTCTATAACTACTAGAATCCCTAAGGTATTTTGTTTTCTACTGCTAATTAGGGTAATTTTTTGTTTGAATATCATTGGGATTTAAAAAATGAAATAAGACAGGAAAACCGAAATTAATTCTGACTGTTATAATAAAATAGCGTGATCACGGAAATGGTCTGTTGCGCTGTAACATCATGGGTGAGCGACTTCTTTGACAGGATTGTCTTCTGAGTACGGGGGATACTCTTTAAAAATCTCCCGTAAGTTCCGGAGCACACGGTAC
>Ga0126336_10000787_pt1 | contig 14542 bp, 14 predicted proteins | sample SidCmetagenome_FD_92530 | JGI IMG/M metagenome (GOLD analysis project Ga0126336, IMG submission 92530) | Coral microbial communities from El Islote,Puerto Morelos, Mexico - Siderastrea C C metagenome | ecosystem: Host-associated > Invertebrates > Cnidaria > Coral | place: El Islote,Puerto...
ATTTATACATTTCCGCTCACGCGAAGAATCTTAGGAAAATGGGACGACTGCTCAGAGTCTAACATAAACCACGTCTAAGTGGGACCATTTGTTATTACAACTTGAACTGGTCGCAAACTACGAAGATAACGTCCAACAAATTTGGCTTACCACAAAACCGATTTAGAAGAAAACCATGGTTTTCCTATACTTTGTCTAAGTTACGGAATTGTATTTAAGCATTTGGGTAAAAGAGCGCAGTTAATCGGGATACACTGATAGTTTGAGTTACAAGCAGCAAGGAACTATTATTACCTATTAACGAAGAGTCAGGAAGAGTCATTACCTTATATGGGCCAGGTTTGTGCGGCGTGAACTTCACGTGATGGCGATTATCCGTTCCTCTAGTGACGATACATGGAACGTTTTCCAAATCAGGGCTGGTAACCTTAGCAGTTAATTGATCATCATCCATATCGTACGGGGACTCTACTGCCAAGTCCACCTCATTCTTGATGACGCGCTCCGCAATCAGCTCCTCACTACGCACATGCGCAACCTGGACCTTACCAGGATCGCCAACTCTGATTAGGAAAGGACTGCTGGCCACGGGAATGCCGTCGCTTTTAACATGGACCTGAATGGAAAAGCAGAAAGCGTCTAACTTTTTTTGTTTCGAGTTCGTTTTGGCTCATAACTCCACTTTGTTGTCATCGTAGGCGTCGTTGTTGTTGTTATAGTTGTTGAGATTTATACCGCTGGCAACAAATCAGAACAAACAGACACACTGACCCTTGAGCCAACCAGAAATCGACGCAGAAACTGCATCTAGTGCCACTGCGGTAAAAAGTGTGTAAACAGCTCACAACTGGTTTTAAGTTTGCCTCAAAAATGTTCAATAAAGGGGGGGTGAAAAACGTAGGTCAAAGATTGAAAAATTATAATAATTTTCTCTTCTAGGATTCCTGGTAAGCAAGCCACTATTTCCCAAAGTTCCCGCATGTTTAATTTTATTAGATGTGGCAACTGACTCTTGACTGACAAAGAAAAAAAAATGCCCACCTTATACGTTCCGGGTTGGTAAGGCACAAACTTGACATGGTATAGTCCGTCATCTCCTTTATCACACGAGGACGGCACATTCTCGCCATCAGGGCCTTCGACATGAGACGACAAGTTGTGAGTGCCTTCGCCTGCGTCGAGTGCGATGTCGAGCTCGCGGCGGACCAGGTACTTGTTCTCTGCCTCTTCCGGCTGTCGTAATCGAACCACGGCTTTTTCGGGCTCGACTACGTTTAAGGGAAATGGACTGTTCTCAACGGAGTGAGCGCCAGAGCGAATGTCCACCTTAGATGAGACGAAAGAGAGCAAAAAGGTCAGAGAAGGCACAAAGAGGTGAGGCAATCGGCCTCCTAGAGTTTAGACTGCAATACAGTCGTTTTCCCCCGTAAGATTCTCGAAAGAAGCGCGCGAGAGAAGAAAAGCGCTAATACGAGAGGCGCGGAACGCACACGTGCCTCACACGCCGTAGCGTCTCTCCTCAGTCTCACCCGTCTACTTCATGCTGGCTCCAGACCTTTCACTCGATGATCGCGTGTTTCCACGGACCAACGCAAAAAAACGACAGCTTTGCACTCTACCTAGAGTCAAGAATCCGTTCACGCTTCATGGTACAAACTTATAATTCTGTGGGTGAAACCCACAGAATCATTCAAATATAAGCTTTTTAGTAGTATTTTCTTGTGGAAGTGTTAATTATGTCGTCCAAGGTGGTTCTCATTTTTGAGTCCGCAGATGGAACCTTAAACCACTTCATGAAAGCTATTGAGCAGTACTTTCATTTGGTGCTGTTTTTGTTTTCGATATACTTCGACATATTTCTTGCCTCGATCTTGGGCACTTTTATTACTTGTATGGTTAGGTCAACCGGTGAGAACCAGTTCTCACTAATATCGTCGTAGAACCAAAATCTGGTCTCGTAAATACATCTGTTTGTAACGTAGCTGTTACCATTAGCACACATGGCAACGCCTTTACTTGTTGTGGCACCGATTTACAACTTTGAGGTCGCGAAAATTTCCGCGCTTTTGAAAAGAAAGAAACATGGCTACACCTAGTTTGTTAGGAACATCGCTTTATGCCAGAAACAGATACACTTTCTAGAGGTTTGTGCTATAACTGACTAGTCTATAATGTAAGACCTTGACAAGTGGTGAGCGCCATTTTGTTAGCACAGTCATGATGTCTTACCTGATACTGTCCAGCCTTTGTAGGAATGAACCTCAAGTGGAACAGACCATCAGGATCCTTCCGGAATGTGGAACTCTTCCAATTACCATCCGGGTCATACACAGCAGCTGACAAATCATCAACGCCAGCTGGGATCTCCATAGGAACGTCAACCTCGTGTCCCACGTAATAGCGCGCTCCATCCTGACAGGGGAGCGGGGGGAGGAGTTAGTGGATACTAAGCGTTCGATTGGTTTTGTTCCGGAATTAGAATATATCACGACAAATCCCTTAAATTGGGAATTGAATTGACAGTTACTAGAATAAGATGTCCTGTTATGTGTGCTGCCAAGAGTTCTCAGAAAGTTCAGATCCGTATTAAAAGTAGATATCTCAAGGCCATCCCGTTCATCATCATCATCATCATCATCATCATCATCATCATCATCATCATCATCATCATCATCATCAATACATCCATATAAAGACACCTTTGAAAGCATAGATTCGAGAGGGACCTAATGGGCATCCGACTTGTCCATACTTTCCAATTTTTTTTCACTTTCTTTTCGTTTTAGCGCAAATTCATTCCAAAGACGGGGGAATAGGAACTCTCCATACCTGTTTCTCAAACTCCTTCAGTTTAACTGACACTGTCTCGGCTTCTGAGATTCTCATGACAAAAGGACTATTTTCGATGGATTCTCCTCCACAGCGCACGTCTACTGTGTAGCGACCAGGTTTATAGGGGACAAACCTAAAAATGGTGTAACGTAAATTGAGAGTAGTACAAGTGAAACCACAGTAATCAATGTAGCCAATCACAACAAAGAACACAGTTAACTCGAACCAGCTACATGTAACCGCCGGCAAGCGCGGGAAAACGCATGCGAGCAAGTCACGCTTGTTTTTGGTTTCACTTCTTACTGGTTGAGAAAGTGGCGCGAATTAACAACGAGTTAAACAGTAAAGATGGCAAGTACCTTGTTCGCTAAATGTTTTTTTTTTAACGTGAATGTGATCAGAAACACTGGTGTCAATATGTTTGTATGTTTGTTTGTCTCGACTTCGACTACGTTTATTCATAAGACACCGAAATTTAAATCTTGGTATGCAATGCATACATGTGTCTTGTGTGGGCCTGTGCTGAAGTTGTAAAGCTTTTCAACCATTTATTTTCAAAAAGCAAACCCAACGCATTTTAGAGCATATCATTAATCTTTTTCCCAGAGAAAAGCTGTAGTTAGTAAAGAGAATTTACAAGTTTATGGACACGAGGGAGGTAATATGAAAACCAAACGTTACGCTTTGTACGTCGCCAGCGAAAACTAAAACAATCATGCTCGAACAAAGTCCTATTTTTTGCCATTAATATTGTGAAGAGTATTATTATCTTCCGTCCTCTGTGAAAGAACTATCATTGTCTGAAATCCTTATTGTAAAGAAAGCCCTCTTTTTGTAGCTAAAAGATCATCCATTCGTGCTGAAATCATTTCCATGCCGAACCTTTCCATTGGTTAAAAACAAAGCCGTCAATTCACCTTGTTTTTAACAGAAACATGTTTCCCATGAATCTATTAATAGTATTTATAAACCAAAACAGAGCGCAATACAGGTGGTTAATGATATAGGTAATAAGATAGTGATATTATTTTTCGTTAGTATTATGCCACGCGAACTGATGTTCCAGAGAAAAATTATGTCCACGATTCGGGTCAAGCGCACATTTTTGTTGCAGCGCAGAAAGTGACAGCAATGTCTTTTATATATAACGATAAAACTGCTAAAATAATGAAAATGGAAAGCCAGAGCAATAAATAACTACTAACGTTAGTCATTAGGTGTGGTAAAAATGTAAGGTTGTATTGGAACCAAACGCCATTGGAAGCTAAAACGTAAAGTCATCTCCAATTATCGGGAAATTGACGAATGAACACCGACATTTTTATAGAGGTGGATAAATGAATGTGATAATGGACTCGGCTTTAGTTTTAGACAATAACAGAATAATAATGCTCCACTTGAAAGAATAACTTTTCCTAGGATCTGTGGAATATCAGCTAATTCTTTTACACTCAGAGTCAATCCGGGAAACAGTTAACGTGATTTAGCTTTCGAATTACCACTCAAATCAGCCAATCGGCAATACTTTTATGGGTACTCTGTTCGTTTTTCGGTATTTACAAAATGGTTTTTGGAAACTTTTCCCTGCTTTGAGCTATTTCAGGTAATCGATATCCTCCGAATTTCTGGGATTGTCGTGGTAAGAAACGCATCACCACAGGTACACACAGGAATGTTCGAGAGGATCTTCTCTGATCTAGCTACAAAACTGCTCTGTCATTCTCAAAAAGGATTTGATGTACTAGGTTTAACTATTAACAAAAGTTTTCTTCGCGATCTGGCTTAATCGACTTTCAAAATATAGATATGGCAAAATGTGTCGATTCCATGATTTACTCGTGCAGAAGCAATCTCAAGTCAAGTTTGCTCTTGGTCCCCCATCACGGGGCAACTGCACAAAATGTTTCGAAGATGCTGCAAAAAATGGATAAAAACTCCAAGAAAAAATGCTTACCAGAACTCTCTGAGGGAGCTCAGAGCTCAACTTTTGAGATCCACTAACTACTCCGAGCGATAATTTTGCAGATTTTACATTGTAACAATCAATCTAAGCTCTAAGGATTAGACATTGAGATATTGACACATATGTCTTTCTCTCCTGTGTTTACATTCGTCTCTGCTTTGTCCGAGGATAACCGATTAAATCTTTGTAATTACTTTGCCAGATGATTATTGGAAACTAACAAGTTACGTATGTCAAGTTACGCATGTAACTACTACAACGTTACCTACTTTTGCGGAAGAGTTTTTCTCGAAGCTGGATTACAAACATGTTTCAACATGACGAAGTTTCGTAAATACTGAACTGAACTTTAAGAGATATTGAAACCCTTTATAAGGAGCTTAAGATTGTGTGACCTATCGAGACCTTAGTCACTGAAAATGGTGACATGGCATCCGCTGTTTGGCTCAGTTGACCAAGACATCAATGATATTATGCAAAAAATTCATACAAATTGTGCTATTCTGGAAAGTTTGGGTGCTTTAGTTTGAAGCTAAGCCTAAAAATTACGGTGATTCTCATTACGCCTATGTGGCATATAAGGCTGAGACCGCTTGCAATTTTTGCCACGTTCTACTATCTGTTTCACGCGACCGGCTTCGTTTTCTTCTACCATTGTCCAGTGTCCATTTCATTGCAGACACGAAGTACGCAAATCTAAGAGATTTCTATGGAAAAAGTGACTCTTGCCCCTTAAACGTTTTGACGATAATATGTCTGTGTCTTCTCACCGAAATACAACGTGGCCCTGAAACTCCCGCCACAGAATGACTTCATACAAATAAGTTTTTGTTCACAAATTATTATTTTTGCTATAAAAATTAACGATGGCCATTTTTTGGAAGAGGTATATTATGGCTCCTTGTCTCACCTAACGTGGTATAAGCCGTCAGGATCCAGGGTGAGTGTTGATTTGACTGTTTTGCCATCCTCGTCTTGAACCTCGGCCGACATCTCGTCTATCTCTTCTGGTACCTCAATGGGAACATCGACCTGAACAACAAATGGAAAGAAAAAGGAGAAATGGAAATGGGAATAGTTTAAAACAGAAATAAACTTACGCTTACTAGCGAATCAAATTTATGACTTGGAATATAGGAAGAATTTCATGCAGCAAACAAGATTCAGTTGCAAAATTTTGGAGGAATCTCACAGAAAACAAGAGCGTTGCTTTTTTGTGCTTGCCAATTTGCATTCCATTTCCATCTTTCCCATCGTTTATTAATTTCACTTCTCTGCGTTCTCCTAACATAGCATCTAAATTAACTGTTAGTAAATTAACTAGCCCCGTCATCCATCATCCATCATCTTATCTTAACGCTCATATCGATTCACAATCTTAATCGCCACAGGCATTCAAATTTTCAAAACTGTGATGAATATCTACAGTTAAATCTTCAGTAAACTATCACCTCAAAATTTCGTAACTTTGGTAAATTAACTCATCATTGTTGTTCACGAACCTCTTTCCGAGTCGAGTATCCTGTCCTCATTTGCTCCATCTCCTTAACTTTGACCTTCATACTAGTAGAGTCCCGGATGCGGATGGTGTAAGGACTACCGGACACTTCCTTGCCACCAAACTTGACCATCACTTTGTGTTGACCAGTTTGACGAGGTACAAACCGGATATGATACCCATCATCCTCCTTGGTGACGGTGGACGGGACACTCAACTGGTCAGGGCCCAAAACAGAAGCCTCCAGCTGACCCTCCCCTGCTGAGTCCGGTACCTGAACGGGTATGTCCACCTCGTGACGCACAGTGAAGCGCTTCGGTTCGCGCTCCAACTTCCGTGACTCGATTGTGACTTGTCTCGGGTCTGCAACCTGGAACAAAGGACCAAAGGTAAAATACGAATACACGATGCAGTCTTGTCCTGAACTGCATTGTGCCTCACACTTAATTGTGGCGATTTATATCGCTCTCCATGTTGCAAAAAAAAATAAAAATACGTTCTACTTCTGCGACACTGAACCAATAATTTCAACATTTCCACTGTCAGCAGCATTGCACACGGTTGCATGGCTATTCATTTTCTAACTGGAGATAATAGCCTGTTTTTTCCGTAGACGTGTCTTCACAAACTGCGAGAAAAATCATTAACGACTACGTACGGTATTTCCTGTCTTTATGGAAATTTAAACATCTGTTCCGACAAAACCGTGCGCCGCACAATGTCTCTGCATGTATGTGACAGCTGTCGTTTGCAGTCTGTAATCTGGCCCTAAGCAGATCAGCCAAGACGGGTATAAGCGTGTGTTCTCTTTGGGGGGAACAGTCAAATTTGCGGCAATTTATCCCATTTTAGTTGTGGGGGGTGGGGAGAGGGGGGAAATCATCGCTTCCTGAACGCATTGCGTGCCTATTTTATGAACATGTACGTCAGAAGTGGAACAGTCTCCATGCAAGCTTTTAAGCAAGTTGATGCCCCATAATCACACTTCTATTTTCGCGTCAACTATGGTTGTTGGACTCAGTAAATGAGACATTTTTTGGAGCTCGATTCAAACTCGCCAGTTCAGACTCAGATAAAGTAATTTTCAAGATCGGGGAATATATTCCCTTTCATTTAAGTTCCATACCTTCACTATATACGGACTGCCTTTCACAGGTTCCCCAGCAAACAGGATGTGAATTTTGTGCTCACCCACCCCCTTTGGGGTGTAACGCACAATGTACGTGTCCTTCTCAGTGGGCGACTGTAATAGGTCCACAGGAAAATGTCCGTATGGTGCCTCTCCATAAACCTTTAGTTCTCCATCACCAGCGCCTTGGAGAGTGATAAAGAATTCCGCCTCAGAGTCAGTGGTGACCTAAGCCGTCGAAAAACAATAACAAATCAACGGCGTTTGGAGATCAAAACAAATTATAAGAATGACTTTACAATACGCCATTCCTGAACTGCCTCTAACCTCTATCTTATAGAAGCAAACATATTTTTGTTTAAATGACTTTCCATTAGGGCGCGCTTTGAATTGACAAAGAGGATTAGAGAAACTAAGAAATCCTTCTTTTAATGTCGAATGGCATGAATAATGAGGGTCTTCGTTATTTTTAAGTTTGCTGGATCTGTCAGTGGTTGAAAAAATCGTGTAACGTGCTCAAATGAATAACAACAAAAAAATTTTTTATTCGCCCAAATTAGAAGTGAATTCAATACTATCATAAACTAGATGACTTTTTCCGTTCCCACGCTCAGGCACTGGTTGCACGCGTTTTCCCGCGCTTGGCACCGATTGCATGTTTTCCCGCGCTTGGCACCAGTTGCATGTTCTGCCGCACTTAGACAGGTTGCCTGTTGCCAAAGGTTGCCACTTCCCCTACCTTCAGTGCCTTGACAAGTGAAACTTCGATAAATGTGTTATGTGCTCGTATTTTTGCTTATAAATTTGCCAATTGTCAAAAATCTCAGTGTCGTTTATTTCCAGCTTACCTGGTGAAGTCCATCCCCATGCGCAACAATTCGGCTCGGATCATTAACCAAAGCCTTAACAGGACTGCCCGGGATATCCTCTCCATTGAACACAAAATGGACATTGTACTCTCCAGGCTTGTTTGGGATAAACGACACGTTGTATTTCCCGGGCGCAGTTGGTCGAACGTCTACAGGGACGTTTCCGCCGGGTCCCCGGCATTGAATGGCCAATTCCCCCAGGCCCGCCCCGGATGTGTCAACTTCGTAGGAGGCTGGACGTCCCATAGCTGGATTACGCGAATTTTCTGAAAAGAAAACAGAATACGTAATTGAATGTGAAATAGTTCTTACATTTTTTGCTTTGCTTTTGTTTGTTTGTTGTTGTTGTTGTTGTTGTTGTTGTTTTCGCCATCGTACGTGCAGGTTGAATGATTGTATGACTTGAAAGGGCATACAACTGTATGGATTGCGTGACACAAAAGATTGTGTGACTAACACAAAAAATTGCGCGACAAAAATTCAAACCTTGCTTACCTTTTCCAGTCACGCTGCACTTTGACGGGTCTCCCACTTTGCAAGTAAACGGGCTGCCAAGCAAAGGAGTGCTGCCAACCTCAATTCGCACTTTGTGCTCACCCACTTCCTTGGGAATAAAAGTCCCCCTCCATTTTCCATTTCCCAGGGGTTCCATTGTACAATACGCGGTTTTTGTGGGTCCCTCCACTGCCGCTGTTACCGGAGGCGAGCTATCATCATTGGTATGAACAATAAACTCCGCTTGCTTGTTGACAACAGCATTCTTGATTCCAGCACCTGTCACTTGCACGTCTCCAACATTCTCGTGCACCATTACGTTAAACGGACCCTGCGGGATTTCTTTGCCGAAGTGTTTCACAGAAATCGTGTGCGGACCGCATTCGAAGGGAACAAACTTGCACTTTAGAGACCCGTCGGTATCTATATACCTCTCTACGGAGACTGGTTCACCCCCGCTCGGGCCTTTTACCTCGATACGGATCCCATTAAAACTGATATCTTTGCGCCCGAAAATGGAAAACTCAGATGTTTTCCCACGGACCCCTCTCTTAATCCCCGCGCCGTCCGCTTTAAACAGATGCGCCTGGCTCTGAAGTTTCTCTGCGGTGCGAAACTGTAGCATGTATGCCATGATACTGAGCTCATCTACATCCGGGCTCACGAGTTCTTCCGGTGACAGGACCTTAGTTATCCCCAGCTTCTCCTCGACCACGTTCAGCGCTACGGTGGCATTCTCGAGGGGACTCTTATTATCGAGATTCTCAAAATCTGGGATAATGCCTGGGCATTGCGCTTCCAGGAAACGGCACAACGTTTTGCCATCGTTCCAATCCGTGTTGAAGTTCTTGACATTTAAACCTGGCGCGGACTCGTTGATAAATTCCAGCGTTCTCTTTTCACCAATAGAACCCGGCTGCGTGTAATACGACAGGTACGTCATCATGCTTAACTCGTCCACGTAAGGACTCACGAAGAATTCCGGAGACAGCACCTTGGGGATTTTAAAGTTTTCCTCGGCAGCATTCATCGCTTCGCTAGTGTTGGATAGCCTTTCATCAGGATTAAGGTTTTTGTAGTTTGGGCACAGTCCCGGTTGACAGAACTCGTTAAGCGCGCTTAAGGCCAAGCCATTGTTCCAGTCTGTTGTTACGTTTCTGATCTCCATGTCTGGAATGGCGTTCTTGAGCCACAGAAGAAGCAGCTGTTTACCTGACGCGCTCCCACTGGAACTGATCTGATAATGAAGAATCAGCCGCCACACCAACCCCAGAATCAGTTTCACGTTACCATTGGCGATATCTTCGTTGCCTAGGTAATTGGAAATACAAACCTGTCAGTTGTTTAAAATGAACTAAAAATCGTCCTGGACAACAATTTCTACCCAGCAATATCAGAAAGTCAGTCTTGTGTGACTGACTGATTGAATGACTACCTGTCTGTCTGACTGACTGACTGACTGACTGACTGACTGAATGAATGAATGAATGGCTGACTGACTGACTGACCGATTGATTGATTGATTGATTGATTGATTGATTGATTGATTGATTGATTGGGTGAGAGTATCCATTAGATAGACTGTCCAGTGTCAAGTGAATTTTTAAAAATGGACTCAACTTTCTCATTATTGCCTAAGTCCACTTTTAATGTCACTGATTACGTGACCTGGTGTCACAAAATTGCATAATTTTGTGACAGGACTTCTTTAGCTTTGACCATTCAGAATTAAAGATGAATTTTGAAATACTACGGATTGTATCTTCCAAATGTGTAGTTACTCAGACAAAGAAAGAATTGGCGGGGAATAAGTGATAAGAAACAAATTCAGTGGTCTCGTTGCACTGTGCTATAAAATAAGTTACCACGAGAAACTCTATTGCACAAACAACGTGAGTATGTATAAATGTCGATTGGATAACAGTCTTGTATGAGTTTGAGAGTATTTAGAGATCATCTAAAAGTTAATTAAACTTGAGAAGGAAAACTGCTGAGGATTGAGCTGAGAAATAAAAAACTTTCCCAGAGGAATTGTTGTGGAGGGAGTGTGAGTGACGTTTCGCTGACGTCTGTAGGCATGTTCAAATTTGAGATCTGAGTATGTACGCCTTGTGGACCTACTTTTTGGTTTCATAAAGATGCAAAATTGAACGAATTTCGATGTCGTTGGAACTGCCAAATCATTTAATTTGCTGTATGATGCTGCAAAATTTGCCAGAAAATACAGGAGGTCTGTTTTGCAAGATATAAAAAGAGAGGAAACAAAGAGCCCTGTAACTAAGCCAATATTTCTAAAATATATTCTGCTACAATATCAATTGTGGCGCTTTTTCATGAAAATTAAACTTTATTTTAGCAGCAACGGACGAAAGAGGAAGTTGCAGTCGTTTTACCAAATGCGTCTTGTTTTTTACGGTTAGCAACAATGCAAAATTGCTGTCAACTGTTCAAGCTTGATGTATTACAAGGCGCTAGGATTGACACACATACATTGAAGTTACCTTACGATTTTTAAATAAATTACATACTCAAAAAAATCGATTATAAATGTAACACGTTTAATGATAGTTTATAACTTATTAATCGTTAAAAACTCCGTCAGAGAGAACATTCTAGCTTTTTTACACGTTTGTAACGCAAGGATGAGTTCATATATCTTTACTACGGAAACGGAAAGATCTATGACTCCAACGGAAACTGAAAGAATGGAATCAATGCTTTGAAGTATTTGGAAACGCTCATAAATTAGTTTTATTGTTTTCATCTCCCTATGAACCCAAAAAGAAAATTAACTTTATTAAACTTATTTACGTTCATCGATGCTGGAAATGAAATCTATAAAATCGCACATCATGAATTTGGTTCAAAACGAAAACGGTAAACATTACTTACCGTAAGACTCGTAGACCTATATAATAAATATTTAATGAGTGCTGAGTTTTAAATGAAAGTTTCTGAAGTATTTTAACGACAATAGAAATAATGGTCCTCGCCATTTGCGTCTTTCGGAGCCAAATCTCCAGAGATTTGACGCGAAATTCACTCAACACTTTCCTATTTACGTTTCACTTTGCGTAAATTGCGTGCATGGGTTTCGCGTGCAATATCACTTAAGGGAAAAAATTGCATGTCGGCGATCGTGCGGACCTCCAGGTATAAACTAAACAGTTATTCTCAGCTTTAAGGGCAAAAAATACAATATAAGCCAGTTTCAGGCAGCTATAGTGATTCTCACGATTGCATACACGGTATATGCTAACAACAAAATAATTCAATTCTTGCGTGATCTCGTATCTTATAGCAGTGGAATCCCTGACAACGAAAAAATCTGTGTCATCTGTGCGCAAAGTTCTTGTAATAGCGTTAATCATGTTCCGTGTCCCAAGACCGAAGAAATACCTTCCTTATTTATCTTCCAGCGTTTCTCCCTTTTATAATCTTTCATCATACCGTTATGTTTACTTAACGTCCGTCTGTATTGTGGAATAGTGTGAGATTAAGGTCATAAATGTGTACAGAGGATCTAGGAGACAATCACGAATTTGTCACGCGTTGCAATATCTTACCTATATTCACAAGTTTTATCCCATCGCTCTCCAGAAGCTTCAACGCTGCCGTGATATTTTCAAGTTTCTGTGCATACAGCTTTGGATTCTTGTTATAGCGGCCAACTTTCTTGGTCGAGATCGATTCTACCAGGTATACAAGCAGTGTCCCATCTGCAAACGCGTCGGCCAAATCTCCAGTGATTTGCACTCCATACGGCTCGATCTGCACATTACACCAATTTATGAATGTGGTCTTCTGAATTTCAATCCAATCTTTTTCGTTATGAGCGACATATAAAGATCCTTTGAAGCTGAACTGCCCGCTGCTTGGCCTTCTTGGACTTGTCGGGTAGCTGAGACTGTTTTGTCGATCTCGATCGATTGCAGACATTTTTATATCCTCAACTTTCTTCGTAGATCACTCCGGTCCTGTCCTATCCGTGCTTCTCTTGACACAATTTTTGCCGTCTCTTGTCGTTGTGTACACACCCTCTACATATCTGACAAGATAAAACACCCGTGAGCACAATGTAAATTTTAAATGCTTGCCCAAAATATGTATACAAGTAATTTACATGTCTTATGAACTGCTAGTTCGCTCGACTGCACTTCAATGGCTTCCTAAAGTCCCGGTGGGAATATGAAAGTGACAAATATCAATTGACGCCTCCTTATATGGAGAGCGGGAGTGCTCTTAATGGGTTTTCCGTCACGATATTGCAGCTCGATCAAAATTTTAAGAGCTCAATATCGAAGCTCACTGATTTTTGCTAATAAAACCAACAAAATTTCCCTCAAACGTGGAGGAATTTTACCTCGTTGTCTCCTAAGCGTTTATTAAACAAACGACAAAGTATCCTTTCTGCACCAAGCGCGAAAGACGAATACATTGTACCAAAACGAAACAAAGATGTACCGCAGCGAGGAAAATTTGGCAACAATACGCCTTTTAACATGTTCTTTGAATATTTAGTTGTTACGTTTATTTAACGGGTGCCAGATAATTCTTGGAGGCCATAAAAATATAAAGAACGTTTCTGCTAGCAGGGGGCCTGCTGCTTTGTACTTTAATTTATAACTTGCGGCTGACAGCATAGTTTCCAAGAGAGATTATTCTCTTGCTGCAGAAACCATCGTAGTGCAGGGCAGGTTCAAACCTCAACTGATTAAATGAAAGGCTCAAATTTAACCCGTTTGATCCCCAACTGATGAGTAGAAATTAAGCTGAAATATAACGGTGTGGGAGGAAGCAAGGAGAGATTTTCAAAACCCTGATAATCTCCCTGGAGTCTGTGGATAAAATCCTAAAGTGTTGTCGTTCGACTAAAATTATTTCGGTTGAGCTGTATCGTACTTTCGTCTGAGGTTGTTTGTTTTTAAATATTTTGAAAAATGATATTATGAATTTCTTAGCCGTTATTGTTGAGTCAAAAGGACTGATAAAAGATGTGGTAGCAACGAAAGAACACTGATAAATAGACAGCTTTTTAACTCAAATGAAACGTGCACCTCGAAAAGTGCGTTACTGAGAAACGTAAACGTGGAAAGCGATTTAGTGAGGTCACATTGCGAGCAAATAAACTGCTAAAAACAAATTTAACTTCCTTTGCTGTAAAGTATCAACAAACTGGTAAATTAAAAACCGGACTAAATAAAACACCAACCTATTTTAAGTAACCTATGTTGGTTGTACGTGTTCATAGCTGGAGTAATTAACAATAATTCTTCCACTTTTTCTACAATAAAGATCTTTAAACACATAAGCTTGCGCAGGTGTGGTTAATTGGTTTAGCAAATTAGAATTCAACAACTTGTTTCTTAAAAATAACTGTAATAGTTTTTAAGCACAAGTTAACAGTTTTAAAGTACTTACAGTTTTGGCAAAAATAATGTTTCTGTTCTGAATTCCGGGATGATGTTGCCTTGTCAGCGACGATGCTCCGAGAAGGCACTTTCCAAGTGCGAAATGTTGGTAGTGGCAACACGAAATAAAAATGCAGGCAATTCAAGAGAAAAATCCAGACAAGGCGATTGTTGGTGCAAATCATGAAAGCGTAAAGACAAACTGCCGCAATATTGTGCAGTCTGTTCTTTTGATGCAATCAGCCGCGTATCCGCTGACACCGTTGTCTACGTCACTTGCTTTATTTTTACGGAAAACATGACGTTTTTTGCAGACTTTTCTAACCTGATTCAACTGGACAATAG
>Ga0126336_10000788_pt1 | contig 14540 bp, 11 predicted proteins | sample SidCmetagenome_FD_92530 | JGI IMG/M metagenome (GOLD analysis project Ga0126336, IMG submission 92530) | Coral microbial communities from El Islote,Puerto Morelos, Mexico - Siderastrea C C metagenome | ecosystem: Host-associated > Invertebrates > Cnidaria > Coral | place: El Islote,Puerto...
AAAGACCGTCCGAAAAAAGCGACTTCCAGTCTTCGTAATGAGTTGAAATTTGGCATGGTGACTAACAACCACAGACTATTTTCGAAAATGCAAAAATATGGAATACCAAAATTCTGGTCCCAGCTAGTGGCACTTTAAAATTCCGAAGTGTAAAGTATAGAAGGTCCTCACATAAACGGTGCAGGCGTGGAATATCCAACTTTCAAGAGCACAATGCGCAACGTAGTAAGCTTAGTGTTTATCAGCAGTGTGCCAAGGGTCCACATCTGATGTAAACCTGTGTAAACGTTTGGTTCTTGCTAGCGGAAGTGAAATCACGGTATAGGCGGCGCGGAATGTCCCCGCCAGATGATGATACAAAAGGGAGACTGATTGGGCGATGATATCTGCAGGCACGACACTACTGTTTTCAGATGGGCTGATCCTCTCAGCCTGTGAGGAACGCTATCTGGGAGAAATAAGTCACACAAAAATGGTAAATAAAGCAAAATATGACGAGAAAACAGTGACAAAATTGGAAATCAACATTTTGGAATCGACTCTGAGAACGTGTCGATAGACTAAAACAATACGATGGCGCAAACGAAAATTCCCTCGTCAAATGTCGTCTGATAAAACCGGCAGTTGGAGAGATTTCAAAAATTGTAAGGCCTATGCAGCCAACAAAAACCCAAATATCATGATACGACGCAGCATAAGAGTAAAATAACTTGAAAACCATAAAAGAACAAAAGACGAAATAACATACAAAATTGTGAAATAAAGCATGATGAGAGAACAGCGACAACATTGCGAAATCAACATAATTTGGGATCGACTCCGAGAACGTGTGGACAGACTCGAACAATAAGATGGCGCAAAGGAAAATTCCTTAGTCAAATGGCGTCTGATAAAAATTGACAGTTTGAGGAGGCTGTAATCAGTAAAATAACAAAAATCCAAATATCGTGATGAGACGCTGCAAAATTTTGAAATAATTCGAAAAACATAAAAACACACGACAAAATAATATACCGAGGTGAAAAGCTTTAAATAAAGCATGACGATTTACAGCAACAAAAATGCGTGATCAACATTTGGAATCGACAAACAGACTACACCAAATGTCGCCTGATAAAAAAACGACAGCTTGAGAGGAGGCTGTAATAAATTACAAGACTTCTAAGGCTTATGCAGCCTACAAAAAGCCGGATATCCTGATAGGACGCAGCAATTTCTTTTCTAAACAACAGGAGAGAGCAGAAAATAAAACGCCAAGTTAAACAACTACAAAGTGCTTGAACGCACAGTAAAAAGTGCAATGTCACAGTACCGAGTGCATTGGACACTGTCCCAATTAAGGGACGGTCAAAAAGGGGTTGTACACTCATGTGGCAATGCGAGAGCACAAAACAAACATTACCAAAGCTGCAAATGCACGATATGACCATCGTGACTAAAATACAACAAAGCAAGGCATAAAATAATAACAATAAATCGGCTTGGTCAAACAAAATGTGAACTGGCAAAATAATACAAACATACTGCTCCTCAAACACAGTTTAAGTCGTGAGACTGATACAGCCCAGTAAGATGTCAAAAATGCCCCTCTCAAGCCATAGGCTTCCATATACTTTTCAAGTATAAGTTACAAAAGAAACGATAATGTCTAAGAACCACATAGGAAATATTTGGTATATTAAAACAAGACAACGTAGTGAAAAAACAATGATGCAATATGCAATGACAAGAAACGAACCGCTTTGATAGAGTAGAAATTGGCGCCATTTGATAGAAAGCGGAGTCCACGTGAATATGTATATAAAAGAGATCCGACAAATCCAAAAGCTTACTAAACATATAGACAAACAAATAACACAAACAAAAAAATGTAAGCGATAAAATAATAAATAGTGTGACTTGACGGCAATCTTTACAGAAGAGAGCAGAAAAACGCTTTCTCGTGATCTGGTCGCTGTGATGGCGGGGTAGAGAAGGATTTACGAAGCAAGAGATCGTGCCTTTATCCTAGCAAACTCCGCCCTTTGTACCTGGTACTAACAGGCCCAACGGATCATGTGAGCATCATGCCTCGATATAAATAACATTATGACAGGTCATAATGTTTGCTTTTTGCTTCAGTTTTATGCTTGACCTGCCATTTCACTCTTTATCTGTCAGTACTCTTCGGGATGTTGATGGAATTTGCATAGCAGCATGATATCAGAACCCTTGAACCATAAAAGCGAAGGTACAGGAAACTTAAAGCGTACCTACTATTCAGGAACAAGAGCCTTCTTTCTGGGTTTAAAATGGTTTCTAAAGGGTTCTTACTCCTATTAGTTGCTTTGCAGTTCACGCAAGCAGGTTAGTTGAATGCTCTTTAACCGCAAAGCATAGGTGTAAAGTATTGTGATGAAGCCGTATGTTGCAGTGTGTCGATAAGTATTCTAAAGAAGCGCACATGTGTTGTTTATTGTTCATCTACAAATCGTGAGTCTTATTTTGCAAAAAATTCTTTTCTAATAGCGATTACTGAACGAGTAGGTTTCCATTTAACTGATTATGATCCAACATTAGGGTATACGCTTCTTACTTGGCATGTTTCAAGCTTTGTCAAGACTTACTTCCGGCACAGTTAATCGAACAGTGTGCTTGTCTCTGCCTTATTTCCACCAAAGGTGCATTCTGTGGCCAAAACGTGACGTTTATTAACGTTAAATTGGTCCCCGTTAGATATGCAGTAAATTAGATGTCCATGAGTATTTATAATTTTATCATTGCCGGCGGGGCCGTCAGTGAAACGATGCTATCTATGGCACTTTTCGCCTACTTGTTGTCGCTGATTGCCGAACTTCTATACCAGTCAAAAAGCGTCAAAAGTAGGCTATCCGCTTAAAGTATAACAGGGCGAACTGTTCTTGATTTTGCTGTGAGTTTTGTTTAATTACAAAACTGGCTTGGACTCAGAACAAGGAACTACATGCCGCGTACGTTGCACCACAGCCCACTGTTATTAGTAAAACGGAATTTTGGACATTTGATGGCCTACCAACTACTCATACGTATCCCAGGGCAAAAGACATCTAGGGTTACTGCAATTCGAACAAATAAGTTCAATATCAAAATAAGCCTATTTCTGGATTCTGCATATTTCTTTGTTTATTTTCGGTAGGGAAGGGAGGTCACGAATGGATGATTAGAAAAGAGTCAGACCGATTATATCTGTTGTTTTCTATACGAATGCTTTTTAATTCCTTGTGTTTAGTTTGCTTTTTCATGGCCACCTTTTTGAGGTCTTTCATACAGTTTGGGTTGCAGTTTTCGATCTTATTCTAATCCACCCTCTTCATTCACGAAATATGATTAGTTTTAGTCTTTGGAGTTTTGTTAGACTGTCAAGCCGACCGAGACGGGAGATTAACCCTCCCCCCCGCCTAGTTATTCGGGAGCCGTATAGAATATTAAAATATTAAACGGGAAAAAGCGTGAGTTAATACGCGTCAGAAAGAAAAGAGTGGTAATAGGCAGCTAACTGGTGTAATTATTTTTGTAATTTTATTTTTTAGTCCTGTTTCCTGGTCCACAATTTTACGTCGACACAAGATTGCGATGCGGATAAATCGCTTTTTATATTCTAATTAAGTTTCTCACACAAGGTTTACAATGATGACAATAGACACATCAATAGGCACACACAAAGAGAGAAAGAAAAATTAGGTTATGTGTGTTGAAAACACGAATAGAAAGTGTCCTGACTTCAAGTTAAAATTTACCGACGAGGTTTGCTGTAAAAATCATCTACTGAATTTTTATAGCGACCTTTCTAATTAAAGACATAACACGTTTTGGTTCAAAGCGCAAAATACGCACATCAGTTTAATTAATTGTTTATCAGTTATTCGAAATCACATGAAGCGATTTCTGTTAACTATTCATGGACATTCACTTATTGCTAAAAATATATTTGCTAAGAGTTGGTTTTTTTCAAGGCTGGTAAACATGACAAATCTGACTGCAAAAATGTCACCTTTTATTTCTTATGATGGTGTGATTCGTGTTAAAACTTGCAAGGTATCACCACTGAGAAATGCAGTCGAGTTGCCTCAAGGAGCCTTTTAAGGCGCCAGCAAAAAAAGCAACTACTTAAAAGTAGTTGCTTTCAAAATTTCTAAAGAGCATCCAGATGGCTTTTATGTGGGAGTCTCGCGGGGCTGATCGATGTTTGCCTGTATCAGATTTCCTTTAGCGTTCTTTTCCTGTGCAAGTGGTTATCTTTATGGGTCTTAGGTGATTCCAACAGTTTTCATTTATGATGTTTACCGTGTTCAATTTTTCTTGCCAAATAGCAGTTTAAGGTACTAATCTTTACTACTTTGCCAGAAAAAAGCTACGTGAGACTGACAACAATCAGCTTGTTTTTGTTTTCTTCTTCTAAGTTTGGTTTCCGTTTCATAACATTTACTGTCAATCAATCAATCAATCAATCAATCAATCAATCAATCAATCAATCAATCAAACAATCAATCAATCAATCAATCAATCAACCAATCAATCAATCAATCAATCGATCGATCAATCTGACAACTTATGACTATGTGTGTTTCAATTCATTTCTTCATTTTGATTGCAGTTGCGCCAGAAGTGAGGATTGATGGTGCTGCAGAGCAGTTTGAAGTGGTTGCAGGGAATGAAATACAGCTGACCTGCCGCTATAACACTTCACCACCAGCATCTGAAGTGCAGTGGTTAAAATATGGAACTGTCATATCAAGAAATGCTTCCATGGAGAATGCAACACGAGGGAGTATTACACATTTCAATGAAAGCCTAGTGCAGTTAACAATCAACTCAAGTATCTCAAAGGATGCTGGGAAATACACTTGCCTGGTTATAAACAGTGTTGGAAATTTATCGGATACAACAGAAATTGCTATTCAAGGTTTGTTGTCACCTTCTGATTAGCTTTTGCCATTTCTCTTCGTGACTTAACCCTTGGGGGGGTATGGAAACCCTCCCCTGGTATTTGTTGTGTTTCAATATTTTGGAAACATTTTGCCTTTGGTGGAAAGCCTTTGATGTGCTATACAAGATGAGGTATATATTATGGGTTGGGGCACTCCAAGGGGCCTGTTACGCCATCTTGGATTTTACCAAAAATTAGAAATTATAAAAAATGGCGGAAACTGAAAAATTGGTAATGCTAGTCATGTAACATATGACATAATTAAACACTTTGTTGCTTTTTGTGTACATTTTGTGCTTTTTTCACCTAAAAAAGGCGAAAAACACACAGTTTTACCCAATAATGGATGGACACCTGCTACTTATGACGTCATTTCTCGAAACCATAGCAACCGATTGTCACCAGACGTTTGTCAAAATGTGTCTAAGGGATATGCCCACAGCTACTGAAACCGTCAAGTGCTGACGAAAAATCGCCAGGGAAAAAAAGAAAAACCTTATGGACGCCCGAGGGTAATATTAACTAAATACACACAGTTCATGAATAAAAAAAGTAATTAAATCACAGAGAAATCAAACTTATGAATAGGCAATTGCAAATTAATCTTTTAACCAGGAAGTAAGAACTGAGCCTTTTCACGTCACTGGTATACTTGAAGAGTCTACAATAAAACACCCACGCGACAAAATATGGGAAAAACTGTTGAAAGCTAAGATGTGTTTTGTGAAAGAACTGCAGGGGTTTTTGTCTCGTCTTAAACTTTAAATGTGTGCAGAAAACAAATAAGAAATGCAGAAAAAATATTCGGCTTTTTAAATAATAACCTTTAGAGGTTACTGATAATGCATGTTGCAGCAAGTGTTACATAAGTGTCCTCACTGAGATGGGGTAGACCCGCGATTTTGGATTGAGACTCGCACATTTCCATTTAACTGCTGTTCCTTTGATCTTAATTGAAATCAATAGGAGGTAAAATCCACACTCTGAACTTCCTTTCATTAATTATAACAAAAAGTTTTCATTTATCTTTACAGTGGTACCAGACCCACCGATGAATTTGAATGTTGACTCAAAGGGATCACGAGTGGTGGTTGTCTCCTGGACAGCCGGTTTTGATGGAAACAGTAAAATTCTTAACTACACAGTGGAGATCAGCGAAGATAATAAGACCTTTGTAGATGCCAGTTGTCCAGGGTTGACAAGCAGTGCCTGTGTAGTATCTAGCTCCTCCACAAATGCTTCTCTTGAAGATCTCTTTCCTTGGACAGTGTACTATATTAGGGTGTTTGCAACAAACAAAATTGGTCCCAGTGTCACAAGCTCTTCAGTCAATACAACCACAGATGAAGAAGGTAGGTGAACGATATCCGTGTCTCTCAAACTGCTTAACGTGATGTTGATGTACTTTACCGGACTCGGATGTGGGTTGAGTGGATGTGGGTTGAGTTTGAGTCAGATGTGGGTTCTCGCCCTTGTTCCGAGAGGTTTTTCTCCGGGTAAACCGGGTTTTCCCAACATTTTCCCAAAATTACAATTCGATCTGGACACAGTGGACGAAGAGCAACTTTGCAGATGTGCCACTGCTGATTCACTACAACCTGATCTTGAAACGATTCGGCGATTGAAACCCACTGACGCTCTCAGCAATCAAAACTCCGCCAACAGAGAGCAAAGGAGGGTTTCCTTGGCTCTTACCTACCATCCCACTAAACCAAAAAATCAAGTGAATCCTGCTGGATAATTTCAACATCTTATCCAGCGACCCCGAACTTAGGAATTATTACCTCATAGCCTTGTTTCCATGTCAATTCAGTCACGTGACCGCCCCTTACCACGTGTGATCGCCGAGAAGTGTCTAAGACATCGAAAAACATCATCTTAGTGATTTTGGTGTGGTTTCATTCACATGGTTAAAAGATATAACCAATAAACTGCTGTAGCCTCGTTTCCATGCTATAGGGAATGTGTGTCATTTTTAAAAGCTACTTTCAAGGCCCTCGGTGCGAGCTGCAAAAGTGCCACCAAACCTTTTTGTGTTATTTAGCGTCCCTTTAAGACATCTAGACTAGTGGCTTGTTGGCTTCAAAAAATTTCCACGGGACTTTATTTTCTGACATATGCTCGCGGACTACCCTTAGATTTAATTACGTTTGGAGGGGGAGGGGGGGGGGTTAATGGAGAGTAGTATAGGATATTTATACTATCTATCCTTCTTCTCACTGAGGTGGAATGCTACACAGGGTTACCACCCAGCTGTTCTGTGGCACCCTCTGACCCTAATTAATAAGCAGTGTCCAGGGACACATGTCCAAGGACACATCCATGGGCGTACTGAAAGAAGATAGGTACTGAAGATTGTGACATTCTTTCTACAGCACCGAGTAGTGCTCCATCCTTCAATGTGACTGTTGTCAGTTCTACTGCTGTTAATGTCTCTTGGCAGGTATGAATAGAAGGCAATGTAGTGTTATTTTTTTTTCTGCGGAGTTGTTACTTGATAAGTTGTTTTTCGACAGGTAATTTTGTAGATGAAAACTACTGTTGATTGTTGATGACAACTTCTGTTGGCTGGCAAATAAATTTCTCTTACGGAATTTAAAACCATTCCACAGGGCTGTCACTATGACCCGGTGGCTGACCTAAACCGACAGCTAATCAGACACATCCAGCGTTCTTCAATTTCCTCATTTTACAGCTCTTGTTAACGGAAGAGCTTGGAGTAATAAAAAACCATCGGAAGAACTTACAAAGCATTCTTTTCCCATTAATCTGTGTATTTTAACAGGTTTAAATATGATGACTGATTGCAGTTCTAGGGTTGTGGGAGAGGCCTCGATGCATTTTTAATGAATAGTCCCCATGCCAGGCATGCTTATAAGCAGCCAAAATATACTGGCAAATGTAATATATATAGATTTAGCCAAGCCTAAAAGCGGAGTTGCACATCTCTCTTTCATGCTTATTGGCCCGTAAAATACGGTTAATTTTAGTTGTGCAGTTATTCCCCAAGACGTGAAAAACAGCAAGGGAAAACGTGCGGACTGCTGAGGAAACTGCGAGGTGGCTTATTTTTCTTCAAAGAGAAGACTTCAGCACGACTTTCACCGACAGCTCTTCTTGCAGCATTCTTTCGAAAGCTAACTTATTAAGTTCAAGAAAAGCACTTGTAAAACTCCAATTGCTAAAACAAAAACGCTTAAGTTGCTCCCGGTAGCGACTCGACAGACTTTTCCATTCAAATACACATTTCTCACTGATTCCCTCTGGCTGTTTAGTTCTGTTAACCATGAAACATTTCTCGAAATCTATCTTGCTAAAATTAAATAATATCTTCCCGGCATCAAACCGTTTACTGACAAAAATTCCCCAAAAAATGTTTTCGGAAACTTTCAAGCACACGTATAATTATCAAGAGAAAATGGCACAAGTTTTCCAAACGCGAAGTATTCATCGAGTGCTTTCAAGAACATACCCTGAACTAATTAGAGTCTCATTTTAGACAAAATAGACTTAAACCGAGAAATGCTAAATAACTAAAGACACACTGAAATAGCTTAGCGGTGAAAAACAAAACGAACACGAAAACATGCCATCCTGAACACACTCACTGAAACGGCGATTCTTAGTGTTGTCGCTAAATTGGGACAGAAATGTCATTCACTTCAAATGAAGAAACCAAAAAATATAACAATATAAGGAAGATAAAATATTCCACAAATGAACCAAGAACATAAGGAGCTTTACACTAAGACTATAAACTTAAAAATGACGACAAAGCGACTCTTCAGGTGTTGAATACTAAATTATGAATTAGTCAAAACAACCCAATACGCGTCGCCGAAGAAAAACAACCTACATTGAAAAAAAATGATTTCCACTTTTCGAATAAAATACACTAGAATTGCTCTAAGAAAAACATTGAAAATTACGCGCTAAAGTTCAAAAGGAAACTGAGCTTAATTAAGTTAACTGAAGCCTAAATATCAGATTGCGCACTAATGAAAATTCCTTTAATGAATAAACACAGAAAAAGGGACCAGAAACCTTCAAAAACATGAAATGTCATTCACATACGAAGCACTTGTTTGCCTAGGAAAGCAAACTGCATTCAATTTTCCCCTCGAGTAAAGTTACTCGCAAGCCGGCAAACGGAAACTACAAGGTCATTTCACAGTTATTTTAAAACATTTCAAGAAAATTACCGTAATTTAATAAACACGTAAAGTCGCTCAATTAAATAATTTTTACAACGTAAATCCACAATCAAATCTGTAATTTATCTTACCACTGAACTGAAAGAAGGACTTGAAAATCTAAACGAAAGTCGTCGGGGTCTTTGCAGATCTCCTTAGCTTTGAAAAAAAAAAAACAAGTATGTACTCGAACAAGGATTTCTTGCCTTCAAGCTCTCCAATATCTTCAATATGTGCTATCGAGAGTAAAGCAATCCTTTTCCTTTTCATGTTGGACTGTTACAAGTCTTCATTCCAAGAATGTACTACAATTATCGTATTGAAAATCGAGAGTACGAGGAACCAGCCGCCATATTGCTTACTTCAGCTACAAGAAAAGATGGCATTCCGCTTCCCCTGGTCGGGCCGTCTTGGGACTCCCCTCCCCCTCCCCCTCCCCCACAGTCTGTACGGGCGTACGCTGACGTCAGAACCAACATTTTTCGGATCAACGGGTTACCAAATTTGCTTAACCATGATGCATTGCGAGCTCCGCTAATATTTATTCAAACAAACTTTCTCTACGAGCAGCTTGACTTGAGATTTACACGATGAAGCTACTGAAGGTTCCTAAACGGTAAAACGATCGGCGAAATGATCGTTGAAATGATCAGTGAGATGTTTCGACTTGCATGTGGAAATAAAAATAACAAACGTGCAAATAAGAAAATGATAACTTACGAAACGAAAAAAAATACCTACAAAAAACGAAAATGTATTCACAGATTTTGCTGCAATGAGGGGAAAAGTAACAAAATCCGAGCAAATCACATCCAAAACAACACTAAGCGATATGTCTTTCGCTAGACCTCGTGCTCTAAAACTAAACCATAATAATCTTAATATGTCGTAAGCAACTATCACCAGTCCCCGGTGGACTGGCAGAAAAGAGAACCAAAAATTGAAAATGAAGAGTTTATGGCCAACAGTTTCCACATCCATAAATTCCTTGTAACGTAGACTGGTTAGGACGTTTTATTCCTCATACTGGTTCCCTTATTTGATACAAATACTTTGAAAACACTATAAAAGGCATTTTCAAATTTCCAGATTTCAAAATTTTCTGGAGAAGCATGCCCTCAGAACACCCTCGGAAATCAAGCCACCGGCAGTCACTTTCAGAGCCACCCACTATTTCTTATTGGCATTCAGCTTTACAACTCAATAAGACCCTTCCACTATCTCCATCAATTAATATGTAGCAGACCCCCTAGAAACTCAAACCGTGAGGGAAGCACAAGACAGGTTGAAATTTAGAAAAAATCAAAAACTTTATTTGTTAAGGGTTAGATTCTGTAATGCGAGGTAAAGAAATGTTGATGTTGAGGTTAACACATTGAGCGTTCTCAATCCGCATTTACGTGATCGTAACAGTCACATGACCAAAACGAAATCACGATTCTTATATAAATTACCTTTAGAAAACAAAAAGTGTAACCTAAACCACTTGGAAAAAGAGTGTCTAAAAAGAGTGTCAAATAAAGGTGTTTCGACGCAGTTTTTCTGGGTCGATACCTAATTTTTAGAATCGGCTCTTAGACAGTCTTCTCCTTGCTTGTTAGATTAACGTGAAATTTTCAGTACTTGTTGGTTTTGGATTGAACTTAAGCGCGGTTTACATTTTGTGAAATCGATATTTCCATGACAACGATAAACAAAAATCCTTAAAAACAGTAAAATTGAAATTTTGCGCGACCCAGATTTCACTTTGAAAAGCAAATACTGACATCTTAAATTGTGGTGTGTGGCAAACAAAATATACAAGAACATAGAAATTCTGTATGTTTGTTTTGACTTAAATCGCAAAAACATTTTAAACCTTACTTTTTGCATGGTAATAGTAAAAGCACCAAAAAATAATCAACGTTTGAACTAAAGGGTTGCAAATACTGTTAAAATGTGTCTTTTACTTACTATTTTACGCCTGTGAAGTTTTGTTGAAACTGGTGTTTGCGATCTTGAGAACGAATTGCTTTTAAAGATCATTTGCGTAATAATTTTGTGGTAATTTTTTGATTTGAGCGCTTTCGCAAAAATCTTAACAACGGCTTGATATATTTTTTTAAAACATTAACGATGCGTGCTTGACGCAACCTCGTTCCCAGGACTTTTTCCGTTTTTTTTAAAAAAGGGAAAAAGTCCTGGGAACGAGGTTGGTGCTTGACGATGTGAACAATTTTATTACTGAGTCCTATTAACACTGATTCACTGGAACACTTTTAGATTTAACGTAAAAGAGGACGTATGAACCGTTGGAAAAGCTTGCGTTACAAATTCACAGTTGGCAAGTAAATGCCAATTTTTCATCGTAATGCGTAATTCAGTGCTTCGAGATTTTTATTTGGTTTCTTTGTTCTTTACTGCATTGTAGATTACAACGAAAAGTAAAAAACACGGAGGACCGCATTGCGCATTACTATGAATACATTTGCATTTACTTTGCCAACTATAAATATGTCACGCAAGGTTTTCCGTCGGCTTATACGTCCTCTTTCACGTTAAATCTAAAAGTGTTCCAGTTAACCAATGTTAACCCTCGGACGTACAAGTAAAGTCACACCCCCACCGTGGTACAAGGCGGGAGGGGGGTTGATGAAACCCCTACCCTGGGTTTTTGATGTGTTTTAATATTTTGGAGAGATTTTGCCTTTGGTAGAAAGCCTTTGATGTGCTTTACAAGATGAGATATACATTTTGGGTTGGAGCGCTGCTGGGAGCCTGTGACGTCATCCAAGATGGCTGCCATATTGGCCGCCATCTTGGATTTTACCAAATCTTTACCAAATCATGAAAAAACGGCGAAAACTGGAAATTGTTAATGCTAGTTATGTAAAATGTGACATAATTAAATACTTTACTGTTTTTGTGTACAATTTGTGCTTTTTTCACCTAAAAACACGAAAAACACAGTTTTACCCAAAAATGGCTTGACCACCTCCTACTTATGCCGTCATATCCCGTAACCATAGCAACCGATTCTCATCAATCTTGCGTCAAAAATGTGTCTAGGGGATATGCCTGCAGCTAATGAAAACGGCAGGTGCTGACGAAAAATCGTCGCGGAATAATCGAAGAAAAAGCTTATGGGGGAAGGGTGGCATCCACCCACTCCCCCCCCTTGTACGCCCGAGGGTTAATAAGGCTCAATAATAAAATTGTTCACATTGTCAAGCACGCGTCTTTAATGTTTAAAAAATCTATCGAGCCCTTCTTAAGATCTTCGCGAAAGCGCTCAATTTCAAAAATTGCCACAAAATTATTACGCAAATGATCTTAGAAAAACAACTCGTTCTCAAGATCGCAAACACCAGTTTCGACAAAACTTCCCAGGCGTAAAATGGTAAGTAAGTAAAAGAAACATTTTAACAGTATTTTATAGCCATTTCATCAAAGCATTGATTATTTTTCGGTGCATCTACTAGTACCATGCAAAAACTAAGGTTTAAAATGTTTTTGCGATTTAGTTCAAAACAAACATACAGAATTTGTTTGTTCTTGTATATTTTGTTTGCCATACACAACAGTTTAAGATGTTGGTGTTCGTTTTTTAAAGTGAAATCTGGATCGCGCAAAATTTCCATTTTACTGTTTTTGACGATTTCTGTTTATGGTTGTCATGGAAATATCGATTTTCAAAAAATGTAAACCACGCTAAAGTTCAATCCAAAACCAACAAGTACTGAAAATTTCACGTCAATCTGGGCTTGACAAGAAGAAGACTGTCTAAGAGCCGATTCTAAAAGTTAGGTATCGACCCAAAAAAACTGTATCGAAACACCTTAAAGCCTAGCTATTTACTACCGAGCCACTCTGCCACTCTTTCCTCCCTCATCGGAGGAAGGACTGAAAAAGGAGAGGTATAATCCCTCAAAGTGAAAGAATGTAACTGAGTGCGATATGAATTTTTAAAAACTCAAATTGCCATGACATTTTACACTAAAAAATATTGCTCCAGAAAAGATCGTTATCCTAATTTTAATGTGCTGTTTCGATCTCTGCCATTTTTATGGTTCCAACTTTCATATACATGTAAAGAGAGCATGGATCACGTGATCTCTTAGTGCAAGCTGCTTATTGGATCATCAGTATACCAATTTCGATATGTTAAAATCCACTTCGAGGCTTAGGGGAATAAACGCAATAAATCCTTATATTAGTCTCCTAAGCCTGGTGGTGATGTCCATTGTTGAATTTCCATTTGCCGAAATAACGCTATTCATAAGCACATTCAAGTACATACGATCTCCTCTCTCTGTGTAGATGCTTACCAAAGAGGAAGCAAGAGGTGCAATCTTAGGATACTTTGTTCTTTACAAGAAAACTGGCCATGGATCTAAAGAAAACCAAACTGTTCTTGGAAAGAAAACCACGTCATACCTGCTGACATCATTAGAGGAGTTTACCACATATCAGTTTTCCATGCAGGCTTTCAACAGAAAAGGTGTCAGTAATGAGAGCGCTCCCTTGGAGAAGACGACAGATGAAGATAGTAAGTTGCTTTAAATGGCAATCCCATATTGTTTAAAAATGTTTGTGAAAAAAATGAGCGGGCGTAACAAGCACATGGACTGCTGCAAATCCTGAGGACCTCTTTTCTAAGAATTGGTTAACTTTCTTTTTCGTTATTAGAACCAGATGGCGCTCCACAAAACGTGAATGGATATAACAGCAGCTCAACCAGCATCAGAGTCTCGTGGGAGGAAGTCCCGGTCATTCAACGGAATGGTATCATTATTAAATACATCGTCACCTACCGGTCACTGACAGAGAATCACAATGGAAATGTAGTCGTGACTGGCAACCCTCCTGCTCTTACAGGGGAAATAACAGGCCTGAGGGAGTATGTTGAGTACAATATCACAGTGTTTGCATCTACTGTCAAAGGAGATGGACCGCACAGTACTGCTATTGTTGTTGGAACAGACCAGGATAGTAAGTAGTAATTTATTTCATTTACAAATCCCTTACTGCAGATACTTTAATGCTTAATCCATTGTTACGCAAAATAGGTTTGTTAACTTTCCATTTCTTTCGTAGAACCAGATGGTGCTCCCCAAAACGTAAATGGGTATAACACAAGCTCAACCAGCATCAGAGTATCATGGGAGGAAGTCCCAGTAGTTCAACGAAACGGTATCACTACTAAATACACCATCACCTACCGATCATTAACGGAGAACCACAATGGAAATGTTACAGTTACTGGAAACCCTCCTGCTCTTACAGGGGAAATAACAGGCCTAAGGGAGTATGTTGAGTACAATATCACAGTGTTTGCATCTACTGTGAAAGGAGATGGACCATACAGTTCTCCTGTTCTTGTGGTTAGAACAGACCAGGATAGTAAGTAGCAATTTATTTCT
>Ga0126336_10000789_pt1 | contig 14529 bp, 7 predicted proteins | sample SidCmetagenome_FD_92530 | JGI IMG/M metagenome (GOLD analysis project Ga0126336, IMG submission 92530) | Coral microbial communities from El Islote,Puerto Morelos, Mexico - Siderastrea C C metagenome | ecosystem: Host-associated > Invertebrates > Cnidaria > Coral | place: El Islote,Puerto...
ATGATGATGATGATGATGATGATGATGATGATGATGATGATGATAATGATGATGATGATGATGACCATGACCATGACCATGATAAAGACTGACGAGGTGCCGAACACAAAGGTCGAGGATAGACCTTCGCACTCATCTGAAACTGATGCACTTAGTAGCTTAAGCTGCATAGTAGCTTAAGCAGAGCTCTCCAACCGCTGCCCCGGTAATGAAATCATGTCTCAGAATTTTTCTCATCTTCGAAGTGCATCCAGCATAAGCAGCATAATGCTAAAAGGAACATTGGGCGACTACGACGTCACATAGCGTGGAACTTACATCACTTATTGCGTGAAATTCGGCATGTTGAATTTCTTGATTTTCCATAAGTGAACTGTAAAAGGCAACAGCAAAAAAACTTAGAAGTGGTTAATCTAGTTAATTTAAATGTTGTTTTAAACATAGCTAGACATTGACCTATTACTAACACAGCAAGGCTTCATAGCTCAGTTAGTAGCCAGAGCAACGCATTGCGAAGGCCCTGGGTTCGATTCCCGTTGTTAAGCCCTAAAAATGTTTTTCAGATAAAAAACTGAGCCACATGGTTTAAATCGCTTAATCAGCTCAAGCTTCATTTTATGTTCAATGGATATCTATGTCTTTCAGACATGTATTCATTCGGGTGATCTATTTCACATGAGGGACATTAAAACCCTCAATTGACGTTCTCTGGCCAACGTATCAAGCCTTCAGTAGCTCAGTTAGCTTCATAACATAACGCACCGCAACGCACCGGTATTGTGGAGGTCATCGGTTCGATTCCCGTTATAGCCCTGAAAGTATTCTTCAGGTTGAAAAAATAAGCATTTGCTTAAACGGGGCTAAACGGCCCACTCACTGCGAAGCTTGACGATCATGTCATTCAATACGTGTTTTACCCGCTGTGCATGTAGAGTAGACCCCAACTATCTCCAACATGCATGGGAAAACAAAAATTGTTCTAGATCACGGGAATCACGGGAGTTGCAACCTCGTCCCCAGGGCCTTCTCCTAGTTCAAAATGGTGGATCGGAGAAACTCTGGTCAAGCCTACTGAAATACTCCAAGATTCGTGGAGTGTTTTGTCACGTGACACTTGATGAAATGGCTTTTTCGGAGGTTGTTTCCAGCGTCTGGAGGCCCTGTTTCTTTTCTGCAATCGGAAACCGTTGTTCAAACGAACGAAGACATCTCATTGTGTTTACGTGACGAAATTCTAACGAGTTTTTAGAGCCACTTTGGCAGCTTTGGCCAGAGGTTTCTCCGATCCACCATTTTGAACGAGGAGAAGGCCCTGGGGACTAGGTTGCGGGAGTTTGAGATAGCCAGTAGTAAATAAGTGAGAAAATCAACCCAGGGACGCGAGCTTCAGTCCAAAATGGCGAGGGTGCCATGTACATGTTTCTCGGAATCCTGTTTTCCCTGTATTCAATTATCTGGGTTACTCTATTAACAAAAACCGTCAAAAAACAAATTACCACTAGAGATAAGTCACAGGTAAGATATAATTGTGAAATGTTTGAGCCCACGCTATAGAGCGCCTCAAAATCTTCCGATAATCTTTATTTTTGCAATGTACTGATCAATGCTGTTTTTTCACTGAACAGTAATACTTCTTGAGGTCAAGGGACCTGGTTCTCCATGTTTGCATCAAGCAGCTGGCGGGTATGAAGGCATGCGCAGTAGCCGAGAAATTCAAGGAAATCAGCAGGATCTTCCAACAGAGATAGACATGTGGAATGTCATAGTATCATTTAAGAACTCTTTTAACCTTTTTTTGCATTACTTAAGAAGTAAACTGGATGTTGTTGTGATACATCTCGACATGGGAAGTCTAAGGATAACTGTTGGATGCCGCTCACTGCAGATCCTTGAAGGACTGTGGCACGATTACAGAAGCGGCCATCTGAATCAAATCGCCCAAGTTACGCTGATAACTGCTGAGATCTTGGAGACACTTGAGTTGACAAAACTTACGCTGAAAACCTTCATTTCTGAGGAGCAGTATAAGAAAGGAAAACAGATCTTTATGGACAATTCAGGTAAGTCAAAAGGGTCAACGACACTGAGCGCTTTTTCATGCCTTTTTCAAACGTGTTATTAAATTTATCGCACCATCAGCATGACTGAAGCTTCGCCGCAGATTATTGAGGCTAGGATCATGTGGAGGGGGCGGGGGCTGGTATTGGGAGAGGGTGTCTTAATGACAAGTAACGTTTCAAACCTTACTGTGTCTTTTGACAGATCACAGAGGTCACTCCAAAGTGCATCTGGAAGATGCTACAAAAGAAGGCACGTTACGAGCGGTGCTAACTTTTGGACAACTCGGTTCAGCTGTTGGAATGCTTGATACTCCTTGTGGGGTGGCAGTGAATGATAAAAACGAACTTGCAGTAACTGAGATTGGTAACCAGAGAGTATCGGTGTTCAGTAGTGACGGTACTCATCTGAGATCCTTTGGTAGACATGGTCGTAAGCAGGGTGAATTTAACTACCCTACTGGGATAGCTTTTGATAACAATGGGAATATTATAGTGGCTGACTATCATACTCACAGGGTACAAGTGTTCACTGGGAATGGCAAATTTGTCCGCGAGTTTGCTACATACGGATGTCTTGATCATCAGCTCATCTATCCACAAGGTTTATCTGTTGCCAGTAACGGTGACATTATTGTTGCTGATTCAGGCAATAAATTAATTAAGATATTTTCTCCCAGTGGCCAGTTCTTACGTAAATTTGGCGGGAAAGGCTCTTTAGAGAGACCCTATCACTGTATCCAGACGGAGCAATATCTTATCGTCTCAGACAGTTGTGAACATTGTATTAAACTGTTTGACCTGCAGGGAAATTTAAAGTTAAAATTTGGAAAGGAGGGGAGTAAGGAGGGTGAGTTCAATGTTCCCAGGAGCTTGTCGATTAGCAAGTCAGGACACCTGATAGTTTGTGATTCAGGGAACAACAGACTACAGGTGTTCGAACAGAGCGGGAAGTTCGTGACAATGTTTGGAACAGAAGGCAGCGAGACAGGAGAGTTTAATTGCCTGGTCTCTACAGCAAATCTTAGTGACGGAAGGATTGTTGTGACAGATCAGCTGAACAACCGAATCCAGATGTTAGAGTTACTATAATATCTTCTCACCTGTGATGTAATATCAGTTGAAATATCATGATTATTGATTCTGAAATCACTGTAGTCACTGTCATCGCATTCTTAGTGATCACTTAGGCTCGGTAGGTTACATTGCTAATCTTTTGTGGTGTCATTTTATAATCTTGGTTTTTTTCATTTGCTTGCAATGGAAACTTAAGCAAAAATTGGTCTGGGGTACACTCTTTTTTATACGAACGTCTAATTTTTGAGATAAGGCTGAGCTGGGACTGAATATTTTTATTTTTTTGGGCGAGCTTAGCTTGAAAACGTTCTTACGATTCTTAAGTAACGTTATGTGGTATTTGAGACATGATCGGAGAAATGAAATGGAAAAAGAAGTAACGAAGATAACCGGCATACTATCTGTATTACTACATGTAAGTAGACTTAACAATGACTCAATTATTTTAACGCGTTATTTAAACCTGTCATAGTTTGTGCTCTTGTGAAAAACGTTGAACAAATTACAATGTTGTAAAGATTCTTAGCCGGGGAATGTTCTTCGCATGTGCTAATTATTTTGATCATGATGATAAATGTGCCCTCAACGTTTCTTTCAAAATGGTTGTTATAAAAACAGATTGTTGTAAACTGCACTGTGTTAGCAGTGCGGTTAAAACTCGTGTTTCGTTGCATTTCTGTAAGCAAATATCCGAAAATACCTGTAAAATAGGTAGAAAATTGGTTACTTGAAGGCTGGAGAAAGCGATTGTAAATATATTTACGATTCAAGTCGTTGTAGCTTACTAAGCTTAATCAATATGCCTCGATGGTTGATGTAACTTTCACTGTTTTACGCAATGTATTTGTATCTATGACTTGCAGTTTCCTTATTCTTTACATTACTGTAAGCAAATATGACAACTTGTGAAGTAGGTCGCCAAACAGTAAGATGTCGTCTGCACCAAGTGATTGTGAACATATCTGAAGAAAATGTAAGGTGTAGGCTGGAGCAAGTGAATATATCCGCAAATGCAAATATATCCGGAAGAAAATGTTTCTAAACTAATTTTAATTAGTTTCTATTTTTTTCTTAGCATAATTCACTGTATTAAAACCAACAGTGACACCCAAAAGAAGTGCCTTTGCTCAATTTTTCACAGGTCGTAGATTTCGAAGTGCTCTAAGTAACAGAGGTTTCTTTAGCGTGCTTTCGCGGTGAGCCCCCGGCGTGTGAAAATCCTCTGGCACCCAGTTTAGTTCCGACGCTCATTTTAATTTTTTTTTATATACCGCAAGTTTCTGTAGTGTTAAAACAGATTATCGCATTCGATCTCTGAAGTCACGTGGTTCGCATTACGTCAGCAATTACATCACCTCACATTTTCCCCTAGAGGAGAGGGAGAGCTGGTCTTGGGTTGGAGTCAAAAGGCTCAAATAATTTCGAAGCAGTCACTTTTTAAACATGACTTCCTCATGTCAAGCCAAAGTGAAAATGCAACATCAAGTGCAGTCAAGCTGTTCGTCAGATGGGTTCATCTGTTATGTCACGCTATTTGTTCACCTGAGGATGCTAGTTTGGATCTGAATGGCGGTTGTAAGGTATATGTAGCCTGCGTTGCAGACGAAATTTAACCCTCGTAAATAGCGTTATATTATATATATTATATTAGCGTTATATTACGTCTGCGACGCAGGCTAGTTGTAAGGCCCCTCGGTTTTCTTGTTAAAACCGTGTTGTAAACAAATTGTGTTATCAAATTGAGACGAAGTCAAAAGACGTCATCAGTTCTCCACACCCGGTTAGGTGCCTTTGTTTGAAATTCGCATTAATTTCATAGAACATTAATTTTCTATGGTAGAAATATGTGAAACTATGTTAGGAAGTTTCGCTTTCATGTGTCACCTTGTCTAAATGTCTAAATGAAAACTGACCAGACCAATCTCTTTTCTTTTGGTTCAAATTCGTCCCAACGCCAAAAACAAAAGAAATCGCATTAAGAAAATTATTGTTCAGCAATTTGCTGGGAGAATTCGGTTCCAGTTTATCTTTCTTGGCGAGAATAGTGATGTCCACCCCTTCTACGTTATATATAACAGAAAAAACCACTAATCCGACCGTCAGTAGCCCACATGATAATTTCTGCGGCCGGGATAACAACCGTATACCGACCCACTCTCTAAGAGAGAAACTTACGCTTATTAACCGGCCGTCGCTATATATGGCGACCGAACAAAGTGCTGTAAAGCTTGTGGTAGGAGTACTCAAGAGCGGTACTGTCTTATATAAGACGCATGCGCATATCAGTCTACTGAATGTTACCTACATGTGTTCTTGTCTTTGAATTTACAGTATTTAAGATATGAACGGCGAAGGGTTGTTAAGTTTGGGTTTCTGTTTTTGTCTTGTATGACGCATGCGCAACTGAGTAAAGCAACTAATAGGATTGCGAAATTGGCTGTGTTATCTAGTTAGTGGTTCCGGTGAAAATTTTTTAGCGCAGGAGTTTTGTTATGAAGATTGACATTTTGAGGGATGTAAAAATGTGGGAGTCAGAAGGATTTGTGAATGTGAGGAGCATATCACGCTTCTGTGAATGTGATTTACTTTGAAAGTTGCGTTTTATATAGCAGCGGTGTAATATTGTGCTGCGTGAGAGGCAGTTTCCCTTGGCGTTTTATGGGGGGGACGGTTTCCGAAGTGGATTGTAAGTTTTCGCGTTGGGTAACCTGTATTTCGCAGAGGAGAGAAACGACAGCTGTGTTTGCAGCTTATTAGCGCGGTAAGGAACGGTGGCTTAGGAAGAGAAGGGATTGGCACTAGTATGATGATGCATTAGTGGATTGCACCGACGATTGCACCATCGATACATCATAGATTTGAGAAGGGAGAGAGATGAGTGTTTATATGAGGCGAGAAGTTGATTTTCATTGCATAAAGACGAAGGAATCGGTCATTTGTAGGGAGATCAATTAATAAGGTAGCTGTTACGAGTCTTTAAGATAGAAAATAACTGAATATTATCGAGCGATGCGTGTGGTTTGCGTGTGGTGTTCGCTGTTGTGTTGGTTGGGCTTGAGGTAATTTTTTAAGTGCGTAGTCTGGTACGTAGCCGTTTACGTTACGAATTCCGAGTCAACTTGTTTACTTTTGCGAGGGGATTCCCAGGTTAGCAAACCGGATTTGAACTCACGTCATGAGATATGCCTGTTCGAGCTCGTGTTTATCAAGCGTTATATTTTGATTCTACTGCTATGTTCACTGTTTGTATTCACGGTCTAGGCACAACAGTAAATATTTCGTCATCCCTGTGTAAGCATCCTCAGTTGTGATTGAATTTACACCGACATTCAACGTTTGAGTAAATTTGCGTTTTTCAGCAGAAATAAAAGCGACAAGAAAGAGTTTAAAGATTACGTCATCCAGTAACGCTATAGTCAAAATAATGTGTCACAGAATCATACTTTTCGTCTCACGGGTTCGTATAAATACAGGATCGCGCTAACATTTGTGAAACCTACGGGTGGGGAGGATCAGAACGGCTGGTTAAAATGCCCATTTGGCTTTCTTGTTCTCTAAGAGATTTGATCCGGATTCATCGGGAAAAACCCCATACCCCAATGAGCACAAAAACGGCAGTTGCCTTTGCATTTTGGTGTCGACGGTTGAGACTCTTCTTGTTTATCGAATATGTCTAAGAGTTCGCTCTTCCAATTCTCCCAAACTTTGTTTTCATCTATGTTGGCAATTTAAGGCTAATGGGACTTCATTATTTCCGACATAGTCTCAACATATCTTGGATTCTTTCTTAGGATGCCGACCCACTTTTCGTGCTGCAAATATGAGGCTATGGTTACTTATAGAAAGTGCATACACCCCGGACGGTTGATAGGTCAATTGATATCTGGGGCAGGATTCACAAAGCTGTCCTAAGTCAAGTTGAATCCTAAACATTGTTTCTTAACAATAGTCTTTTGTTTTCCAATAATACAGAGGACACATCTCATCTTTGGAGGGCTTCGTGAATTCAGCCCCTGAAGTGCAACTTGCTATTCTTTTTGCTTCCGTTTATCATCTGAGACAACTTGTATGTTTTCATAAGATAATGACGCGTACCCTATGGGATTCAAGGAGTTGGACATTAAGTTAGACGAATGGGTAGATGGTTAACTTCATTTAAGTGTCAATGGCACTCGGAAATTGAAATTGATGTATAGATAAAAGAATTAGTGGAACAACAGCTGGAACATTAAAACTGAAAATCCATGGGCAACTCTCTTCTCCGCAGAGGTTCGGTGGCACGATGGTGGATATGATGTGCAGAAACAAGACATCGTTCGAACAAACGAGCCTCGAGACTCCAGCCCTCGCCCTCTTGTTTCTTCTTACACTTACATCGCTGAGCGGAGTCACCTGCCCAGGATTCCCTTTGAACGGAGGAAAAAGCATCAGCAACAGACATCTTGCTTTTGTGCCGTCCAATTCTCGCTGATGGTGTAACCAAGCGAGCTCTCCAAATGAGTTAATGACCATAGCACCAAGGACGATGACTTGTCTGTAGATTAATAATGGAGCGCTAAGCCAAGCCAACACTTCCCATAAACTGTGCGAGCTTCCAGCCAAAGTCACTGAAAAAATAATAAACGAAGTTGGGTTAAATTTCAATGCGTTAACTTATGCGATTTTTTGTGTTATACGGGAACTAATTTTTGCGGTTGGAAAAAACTGGTTTTTCTTCCTGGGAATTAATATTTGTGCTTTTCTGGAAGTAGTGTTCAAATGGAACTGATAACATTTTCGTTTTTTATTTGACTACATGCAATCGAAATGCGGATAAAACAACATGGAAATGTGATTCTATTACACTACAATAGATCGACGATCGTGTGTTGTACATACTAAGGTACATGTAGCAGGGACATGTAGAAGGGACAAAATCACAACTTGTACCCACAGAATAAAACATAGCTGGGACATTTTACAAGGACATGTTGCAGCTACACGTCTCCCCAGGTGTGATGATACCTTTTAAGCTCGTGCGAAAAGAATTTTGCGTGAGCAAAGTTTGCATGAGAATTTCAATTGATTTGATTTCGTGCAATATGTCCCAGGGACAAAATTTGTATTAGAATACGTCCCCGCTGCATTTTCTTCTGAGACAAGTTACGATTTTTTACCTGTTACACTTTCCTACTACATGTCCCTTAGTATTCACAACACGCGATTTCTGTCGCTGCTACATGTGGCTGCGACATCCTTGCAACATATTCCCTCGTGTTAGGGCATCTTAACCATTCCGTGCAAGAATAAATGACTAAAAAATCTCAAAAGTGCTCAACACCTCAATAAAATTAGTATTTAAATGAGGGAGTGTTCTTACTTCATAAAAGTAAGTCCTCAGTATCCAGGGGTCAGAGCCACGCAACTTTTGGACAATGTTATAATTTGGGTCCGATCTTAAGGCACATCTGCGAAGCACCAAAACAAAAAGAGAAATCAAACAAGACACTCAGGTACTAGACCCATAAAAAGCTAACGTTTGCCAAGCTTCTCAAAATTGGGTCCGTATGCTATCAAGTTTTATAAGGTCTAAATACACTCGGCTACGTCTTTGTGGTTTTTTAAAAACCTAGCAAAACACTTTCGCGTGTTTGGAATTCCCGCTCTCTCGTATCGTGTCCTTCAGTTCCCGCCCTACCTTGGAAAAGTGTCATATGGGCTTAATAGAACAAAACAATAATCACGGTAGCCCATTCGTTGAACAATTTGTATTACTCTCAAAGGTGAACTATTGTTTTGCCTATTGTTCTTTTTCAACAAAGAACCATCTGGAAGACAAATGAAACGGGTGAAAAAACAAAACAAAACAAAACAAAAAACTTTGCCCGTGCTGCTGAGCCTTTATGAAGTTTGGTAAGGGTAGTGGGTTTCTTAGCTTCAGTTACGGAGCCATGCCTGTTGAAAGTAATCAATGATTGGCTTAATTGAAGTCATTTTCAGGGTCTCAGAACCACCTGTTTTGAAGTTTTTATTCGTAGACGCCACCGTCGTTTACCTATTTTACTTTTAATTCACTAGTATTGACGAGAATGTCCTATAAAACTGGGGAGACTAATTATTATCTGCAGACGAACCCCAGTAGGGAGTAGGCTGGGGAGCAGACTAGATAGGAAATGGAAAGGGCTTCAAGCAAGGGCAAGTAGTTCCATGAGTATTCTTGGTTTGTACCTGTAGTGGTTTGTCCAGCTCCCTGCAACTTCTAAGCAGACAAGCAACTGAAAAGTAAACAGGTACTGAGGATAAAGCGCACACAACCCCATCAGCATTCCTATCCTGCCACACCTGTCAGAGCAATGACATAAAACATTGTGAGAAGAGGCCATTTCCGAGTTGCCCTGAGCCTCTTTTTCAATGTGAGGCGTGGTGTGCAGCCTTCATACGAATATGAGTTTTATTTTAACAACTGATTTGCATGTGAACGGCTGTGCCCCAGGGCTTGCCTTGAAAAAGAGGCTTAGGACAACTCGGAAATGGCCAATTCAGTTTGGTCAAACATATTTAGATGAAGATTGTAATGACCGTGGTGGCACACATCTGTTCAACAGATCAGTTATATACATTGGTGCAAGCCCGTTAAGCGCCTCAAATGTCAATAATAGGATCTTAAAAACAATGCACTGACTAACAGGGAGCCAATGAAGCTCGATCAGCAGCTGAGTTACATGATCATAATTCTGTTTACGCAAAATTAGACGCCAGCACAGTTCATAACAGCTGGAGGTTTTGAAATAAGATATTGGGGGTAATACCCGAACTAGTATCCCGTCTTTGGTGAAGCAGAACGTTCCTCATTGCTTAGAAACATTAGAGACAGTTGCCAAGCGCCGGCATTAACAAGTCTCAAAGGAGAGTCGCAAGAAAAAAAAAACGAATAACGGGTGAACCTGCAGTAACTTCAGCCCAGCGATTGACTCACAAGGAAAGTTTGTTATAATTAAAAAGAAACAGGACTTTAACTTAATATTCATAAATATTTTCAAATCACAAATAAGTAGACTTCTAACAGGCCCTTCATTGATAGTAGAGCGGAGCGCGGCGCGAGGCCACGAGCAAGTTATCGTTCTGGTGCTTTGCTCGCTCACATGACTCGTGTGTCTGCTCGACTGTCTACAAAGGGACAACTTGCATTCTACAAACGTAGACTTCATGAACATGACAATACCTGTCAAGAAGCTTATCAAGCAAATCTCCAAATCTGGAACTTTAAATCAGACAATATAAAATGATCCATTAGAATAAAGCTTTATTCAGGAAAAAATCTGTGCTTCAAGTACACCGAAAGTTAGTGTCATTGTACCATGAAGTGTGAAATGATGTGATGTTCAAACAAACTGTCTGTCACTCCTTGCACTGCTGGCGCGCGGCGGAGTGGGGAAGGGGGGGAACGGTAAAACTTTTAAGCGCGCAGCGGAGCGGGGAAGGGGGGGGGGGAGCGGTAAAACTTTTAAGTGGAAGCATACCACTTCAGAGTTCAAGCCATTTCTCTTTTGTATACTGATTTTTAACCGGGGTGGTACCCCTTTCGTATGGCAATTTCTCATAAAAGTCAGGTTCGTCACACAAGAATTCAAAAATAGAAAAGAAAAAAATAGAAAAAGCAAAAAAGGAGAGACGACAAGGCTTGTTATATCATTCCCCCTCGTTAAGGTAACTGATAGATGGCTAAAAAAGAATTAAAATAACTACATCTCAAAGAAAAGACAAACGTTATCTTAAAGTTTTTTAGTACGACCGGAATCTTTACAAACAATATAGCCACAGTCAACATTGCCATTATCAAATAAATAAAATAAATCACTTTATTTAGGTGTCAACGGTATCTAGCTCACAGAGTACTAATTAGGGACACTGCCAAAACTTTGCGACCTGCGATATTTGCTTACAACTGTTTATTTATTACAATTTAATGTAAAACATATTTATAACAATTTAACTGTTGTATGCGACTTGCTTACATCATGTCTGCAACACGAATCGTGTCGTCTAAATCAGCCTTACTACATCTTCACCACAGTTGCACACAACACGAAAAATGTCGTAGGATTTTGAAACATGTTTTGTTTAAAACCCTTACGACAGTCGTAGCCACAATCAAAATGTTAGAATGAAGAGTTGTATACGATCTTTGCCTGACGCAAGCAGTGCGCGCAACAAAGGTCGCATACGACAGCTGTAAACAAAAACAGTACCGTGTAAATCGGCCCTTAGAGATGTCTGTTATCTTTGTCAGTGCTGATTTCCTCCCCGTCAGTCTCGGTAAAGCATAATATAGGGAGTACCCCACCGCCAACCCTACCCCGACTACGAGTGCTTTACTTACACTGATTGAGGTATCGTGCTGCTGCGCCTTCAACAAGATCCAGTAAAAATCCTCCAGTAAAATGAAGGGCGACTGTAAGATAAGGCCTGTGCAGCATGACAAGAAAGGTTGATAGATTCAGAAGGACGCGCACATAACCTTAACCGAAAAACGGTGATACATAAGTCATTTAGACATCACTGATCAGTTGGGGCTAGACTAGCACGAAGGAAAGCTTGCGATCGTTTTCAATCGCATGTCATACAAACTCCATATTTCGCTTTGGTTATCTGTGCTTCACGTTTGACTTCAGGTCGTTTGCAGCGATTTGGTTGCAACTAAAATGAGCCTCTACTTTGGCTAACTTTGTCAAGAACCCTTTCAGGTTATGTAACGTTTATCAAACAATGAAATTATAAATATATGAAATTCATATATTTGAACTGCGGAATGAAGAAATAAATGTAAAGAAGATCCTCGCAGTTATTAACGCAACTTATGCAGTTGCGAAAAGAAAACCTGCAAAAATCAGGCTTGCCGGGCTTATTTATCAGGCTTGTTTATCAGGCTTGTTTATCACACAGTTGTTGTATACTTTACCCGAGCTTTGCGCTCACTTTACGTCAAAGTGCGCGAAGTGGCGTCGTCTAAAGACGAACTTTTACTGACATTTTAGCTTATACACGATGCTCATAATTCTCAACAGATGGTTATGGAAACAAATATCCACCAAACTGAGAGTTCAGTTTGTGAAAACATGAATTCATCTTCTTTGGAGTCTGCCTACATAATTTTGTGATCTTTAGTTTACGCCGCTACGTGCCGCTACGCTACAATGATTGTGACGGCTGGCTTCACTGAGTCAATGCTATAAATTTAAAATTTCGATGAATTCAGAGAATTCGAGGAAACAGTTACAATAGTTCGCTTACATCGCGACTTTGATGACTAAGATTTTTATGAATCGATCAATGAGGTCGAGATTTCGCCGAGTTTGGTAAATACCGTATTTCCTCGAATAAGCGCTTGGGCGCTTATTTAAAATTTCAGCTAAAAAGAGGGGCGCTTATTGGAAGGAGTGCGCTTAATCGAGGGGGGCGCTTATTAAGTTTTCCTTTCAACAAACTGTGTCTTTATTTTGGCTAAATCAACCACGACATTGCAATTGGAACTTACAAAGTGAAGCATGTGCATGGCGCTGACAGTTTAAAGCTTCATTGGTCACGATCCGATTGAGCTATCATACATTATCAACGGCTTGTTTCAAACGCATCCCAATAACTTTATTATCGTAGAAATTACTGGTCCTCGAAGATAGAGATTAGTCTAGTTATTCCTGGGAAGTTTATGGCATTTACCAAGAGCGCGGCCGGCAATAGACAAAAATTAAAAGAACGGGTAACGCATATAATTCTCTTGACATAAAAGACTGCTCTACTAGCACATGGAGAAAAAAATAACTAGAAGTGGTTTAACGGAAAGGAAACTATTCTCCTGTACTGATGCCGCTGTAGTTGAAGCTTAAAAAGTCGTAAATAGAGTGACAATATAAACAGGTTTCCTTGTATCGCTACTATTTGAGAAAGTGAGAGGGGAGGGGGTGCTTATTCGAGAGGGGCGCTTGTTTCACATTATGGCCAAGGGGGTGGGCGCTTATTCGGGGGAGGGTGCTTATTAGAGCGTGGGCGCTTATTCGAGGAAATACGGGGAGAAATTTGATGAATTCACTCAGGTCTAAAATTTGACAAGATTGTTTACTCACCGACCAAGTTTGGCACATAAAAGTAAACCTTCGGCATGTTTCACATTCGATAGCGATCACTACTTGTGATTTCTTTTGATCAGCCGAAAACTCAACATGCGTTGTTTGATTGTTTTTGTCGTGTGACCAGACACTACACGATATGCAAGAATGATTTACATATATTTCAAAATAGAGGACTACTTATATGGGTTTCTTTCAAAATAACAAAACACCCTGCGGCTTTTAGGGATACAATTTTTAAAACAAGTTCGGGGTCCAGTGCTTGAAGTGATTTATCAAACATGGCAGAGCTTTTTTCCATCAGGATTTTTGACACTGAGTTGTTGGAACAATCTAGAGTTTGCTATAAATTACGTGGTTCCAAATAAAGGGAAAACGAAGAAACAAAATCGCCAAAAACGTTGCTAATTAAAACCGTCAGTTTCTGAAAGACATCTATGACTTTATTTGGCATAATTTGACGAATTATTGATGACTTTGAGAAAAAAACAAATAAAAACATCAATTTCAGATAACTTGCTCTTCTGTCTTTTGGTTTAAAACTTATATTCCAATGTTCTTTTCCTTATGAAGTAACAGAGAATATTTTGTTTTGCGAAAAGTGAATCCTTAGATCCATTTGGTCAGTGTAAAACATACAATCCACTGACAAATCGAACAAATATAAAGTACATGTACAATGTTTAAAAGCTGATTTCACACGCTAACGCTCACTCGGTCGCCGACGAAAGAGAACAGTGATAGTACCATGGTCGACAAGTTATATGGAAACGTATAACACACGGCGAATCAGCCATCGAGTAGCCCCACAAAGTATATGATATGCGCTGGCCTGCAGGTTTCCACACGATCACCAATCACTTGGAAACCTGCCTTTTAGCTGTTTCCTGTCCAAGAGAGCCACATGGCACATTATGCCATAACCTGGCCTATTTTGAAGAACGTCTTGCCACCAAAAGAGAGAGTTGAGAGTTGTTTATTTAAGGGAAAACATTTTACCGCCATGTGTGACGTGGTTCATGTATTATAGAGCTGTTTGGAACCTCTTATTTAATTGGACCTTGTTCAGTTATTACACAGCTCTGTGTATTCAGGCTAAGTGTCATTGTTTCTGTCGTTTGCTTACATATAGTTGATCACCCTAAATCTTTCAAACGTTTTCTCTAATAAATTTGAGGTCACCGACATCTTACGTTATTCTATGGACTGAGAACTGCAAAATAAAAGGTATTCTTATTATTTTCATAATAATAACAATCAATCAATCAATCAATCAATCAATCAATCAATCA
>Ga0126336_10000790_pt1 | contig 14520 bp, 7 predicted proteins | sample SidCmetagenome_FD_92530 | JGI IMG/M metagenome (GOLD analysis project Ga0126336, IMG submission 92530) | Coral microbial communities from El Islote,Puerto Morelos, Mexico - Siderastrea C C metagenome | ecosystem: Host-associated > Invertebrates > Cnidaria > Coral | place: El Islote,Puerto...
ACTTCCGCTACACCGCTTGGACTCGTATCTTGAGTGACCGTAATATATTTTGCACCCTGAGAAGAGGGAGAACAACAGAGGGGTCTCATGTCCCTGGGGCTTTTCTTGATGTCAGGATGCTATGTGTAATTATTCTTAACCTTACTATAGTAAGAAAAGCAATGAGACATTCTTCTAGATCTCTTAAATATGCCTTTATTGAAATTGCGTCAGTTGAAAATGACTCATCTAAGTAACTTTCAGTTTTCCCTATCGTGTTTTTCTTTGAAGGACACTTCTTGCTTGTCAACTTGTTAATCTGTTTTGAAAAGGAAACAATATAATTAGTAAGCGGTAATTAGTAATTGGTAATTAGTGAGCAGTAACTCGCGTCAGTCAGCATTCAATCATCTTAAACTTCTGAAAACTCTCTCCATTCCCCGTCTCTCTCACCCCAAGCCTTAGGTGAAGAGAAACCTTGAAAGTCTCTGACCGTCAAAATGGCTTCCTGATATCAGGATTACGTTAACCTTTTGCCTATTGCCGTTTTAAACCAGGCTACCTTCGATTAACACACTCTGACGCACTACAAATGGGATAAATTCCCTGCCCGCTTACTTTCAAAGCCAACTCAGTGGCCGTTATATACGGTTAAGATACCCATGCACTAAAAGTTCTAAAAAATCAGCATCGACAACGACAGCACACAGCTAAGACTTAATTTGTGCAATATACACTCCTGTTCAATTAAATTAATCAAATTGTTTCTCACGGCCGGCTTGTTGATCTTATGCAGACCCTCTAAGTATGACATACCTATGCAACTTCACATTGTAAACTTTTTTTTAAACTAACAAATCCTGTTTAAACCCGTAAAAAGATATACTACTCAGGCTGCTTACACTCTTATTCAGCTTCGCACGAAGTTTGGAGCACGCTGTTCAGTTTAACGAAGAGGTCATCAAACTTGTCAACGTGGATGACATTCGCCGGTTTGCCATTGGCAATCTCATTTAGCTCCTGATCATTGATACCCGAACCCACTCCAATGGCGATCATTGTCACCTTTTTGCCCTAAAAGATATGAAAAACGAATGGATAAGAAATTGTCTATTTTTAGAGCCAACAGTTTGACTTGACGGATTCTCTTACAACTGGGCCAAGTACAAAGCAAAAATAAATGTGGATAACTAAGTTGTGGAAAATATATAAAGATAAGCTGTGTGTTTGTTTGTCCTGCAACTCCATCGCACTCTTATTTCCTCATCCCCCCTCCCCCCAACCCCCCAAAACACAGGAAAATTGAAGTTTCCTTGATTCTTTGCTGGGACCATTTATTCATCTGGGTGAAAAAAGGAATAAATTAAGTACCACCGATGCTTCGATTGAAAGGTGGTTGCTTGAACCATTACCTAATAACCAGGAAAACTTGCAAACATAAAACAAGATTTTGAGAGACATTGTGGTAGCAGTTTATTAGCACCCTTTCTACGACTACCCCAGTTAGGGCTTCGTTTTCACACCTGACCTATGTGCAACGTTTAGCAACGTGCAAACTCGTGCAACTCGCTTAACATGGACACCTGGTTAAGTGCTGGAGTAAGTCACAGATATATACAAAGTCCATGCCCTTTTCCCTGGTCCACGGGTTGATGAAAGGTCAGACATTTCCACACACTTACAATAAGTGGTGCTAGGACAGTGGGATAAGGTGTACTACCCCTGTTCGTCCTTCCGTCTGTGATCACCACAAGCACGTTTGGTTTATCGCCACGATCTCCTCCAGCGGAACTGAAGAGTTGAGAGTCGGCCATCTGAAGGGCCCTGTCAGTTCGTGTAAATCCAGCAGTGTAACGGATCCTGTTGTTTTAAAGTGCAAGCTTCAGTATTTCTGCATCTTATTGGTTATGCTGTTACTACGGGGTGTTGGGAAAAATTTTTTTGGTTTAGATATGTTCGCCAGGAGAGGACTACTCATCAAAGCAATTTCGTTTTGGGCTACGTTTGGCTACAGGTGAGGTCTGAAATACCTCAACGTACATAAATATAGAAAATTGAGACAACCTTTGGACCTTTGGATATCAGTAATCAAGCTCTGTGTACATGAATTTTGCTTCAAGAGAGGCAAAGTACTTTTACCTAAACAAATGACAAAAGCAAATACCGTCACGCAAGCGATTCACGAAAAATGTTCTCCTACAGTATAATCAAGTGGTTGCTTCGTTGAAAAAAAAAATACGCGTTTCTTATAATACCCGTTGATGATGTTGGTCATAGCAGAAGGAGTCTGCGAGTTGACAGCAGCGAATTTAACGACCAGTCGTGCACGCGAATCGTATGCAATTATCCCAACACGATTGCCGTTGGAAGAGATTTTCAATCTGTGGACCAGGTTGCGGACAAAATTCTTGGTCTTGACAAAGTTTAAGAAGCCGACGGATCCTGAGCAATCCACGATGATACCAATATCCATGGCATGTTGACATGGTAAAGGAGGAATAGAGTCTGTGGAACGAAAGATAAAAAGCTTAATTTGGTGCACAATGTATAGGTGAATAAAACCGTCCTCGCGAAAACTAATTTGCGCGCCTCGGTGTCCCCCCAACCATCACAGATAATTTAAAATTATTCAATGAGCGCACGTTGGATTAGGCTCGATCTCCAGCCGTTTTATGCGCCCGTTTAATGCAAACCGGACTCAGGCTGGCGCCAAAACCGTAAACTCGCTTAGGAATGTACTCATGTGCGCGTGCTCAATTAGTACCCAAGTCTTCTCTGTCAGTATGGCAAGTCCAGTTTTGGCGGGATATCAAAGCAGGGAAAATCGACCAAAGAAAACTTTCCAGTTCTACCAGAAATTCCAATTTTATGTCTACCACTATTTCTAATTTTAATTTTAGCAATACACGTTATGTCGTGTATCTCTCGTATAAATAATTTAAAGTCCTATTCATTCTTTTTTTTCATTTTCCTGCAGAAATTTTTTTGCATACATTTATAGAGAGATTTCATGAGTGATTAACACATGCACATTGATCAGATTTACTGTATCGGTGTCAGTGATGAATACCAAAGAGAAAAAAACTTGTACTCCAGTCAATTCGAAAAATAATTTTTTACGTTGCAATGAACCGTGATGTCATCAAAAATGACAAAGATGATTATTATAGACAAAACATTCGTGCGTGTAACTGAGAATGAGGTGCAACAACTTAACAAAATAATCTCACTGACAACTCATTCTCAGTGTCTCAGTAGCGTGCATTTCATATCAACAGTGAATAATAAAATGCACGAGTTTGAAAGGAAGGTTTAACTTGGCAAAATAAATTAAATGTTACAGCCAAGAGTAGACCTCTCGGTGATTATCCAACTGATTCAGTTAGGTCAAGTACCAAAATAAACCCCTAAATCATGGGGCCATTTCGGGATCACCTAAAATGACCCAAATCAGGTTTACCTGAAATGGCCCTAACAGCTTGGGTCAAAACAGCTATATGTAAGGGCTGAACTGTACCAAAGGGGTAAACTGATTTCAACAAGTGGGCTGATTCGGTTTTTGGTGGGGCTGAAATGGTTTTTAATGGGGCCGATTCAGACCAATTGTTCAAAATAGCCCCCTAAGGGGCCAAAACAGATACACGGGCCAGAGGGCTGAGTCGGCAATTTAGGGCTGAAACAGATCTTTTGAATTTACAGTGAAGGCATAGATAAAGGTTTTAAAAAAAGGACGCGAGGGGATTGAAGAAATTATATGAAATGTTAATACAGTCAAACCTCACTCTACAGCCTCCTGCTTTATGCAGAGAGCTTCTTATTACGGATGTCCTATCCACACCACTTTAAAGAGTTTTCATAAAAAATGGTCGGGTTCATGACTAGTGTCTTCATCAACTGAACTCAGAGTGTTACTTAAATAAATAAGTAAACAAATAAATAAATAAATAAATAATTAAATAAATAGATAAATAAATTCATTGTGGTACTTACGGCAAATCAGATTTACGATGTCATCTGTGTGGTCGTCAAGGCTGTCATAGTCATCAACAAAAAACAAGTTTTCGCCTGCAATCTTTTCCAAAACCAGACGGTATTTAGGTTTTTGAGCCTTTGGACCAATTCCAACGGCTATTACTCGGACATTTAAGTTCTAAAAAAGATAAAATAATTGCAGTCAAGATTGTCGGGTGTCTCATGCATCTTGTAGCCAATAATAAAGGGATTCACATTATGTAGTAGGCTTGAAACTAATCCAGAGATGTCGGTCCTCAAACAGGTCTTGAAGGGCATGGAAATTGTTTTCTTTAATACATCCAGCAGTGATACGATGTCTTAGAGAATACTGCCAAAAACGCACAAAGAATTTTTACATGATTTTTCCACAGTAATTAACCGAAGTAGTAGCATTCCTTCTGCTTGAAAGTTTGTAAAATTCGCGATATAGAGTATTTTAAATACATGTACGTTGATGCCATACGTTCTTGATTAGAACAAATGGTTTATGAACTTACCTTAAGCCCCTCAACGTCCTGGGTATAGTTCAACGTTTTAGGATGTGATTTTCCATCTGTGTACAGAACCATAGTCTTATTTCCATTTCCCATTCCATTTCCTTGGGTGAACATGTCGTCCTTAGCCAGTTTCAGTGCTCTGTCAAGACGAGTTGGGCGGCCGAGTCTCGTGATAGTGGAGTTTATCAAATGTATCACGGCGTTCACGTTTCGATAAGCTGTGTCTTTAAACTTGTTGTGAAGCTTAGCTCTCCCGGCGAACGTTGCAAATGAGACGTGAGTTTCGTCTTCTGAGATGTCAAACCGATGCACGAGATGACTGAGGGCTAGTTTCAGTTTTGGGATGTTTTTATATTTGATACTTCTTGTTCTGTCAACCACAAAACCAAGGTCAAGTTTGCATTTGGCACGGTCGGGAACAAGGGATACTGTTGAACAAAGAATACAAAAAAAAATTGTTGAATGAAAGTTTGGAAATGTGTTAATTGCGACGTTTGTTGTGCTTACCCGCAGATAGCATTCCGAGCACAAAAACCATCAGACCAAGAGTCTTCATTGTGCTTCTCAAGGTATGTTCAGTGGACTTCTGAGGAAAAGAATATGAACAGAAAAAGAGTTATCTTACCCCTTTTATTAATCATGGGTAGCAGGTCGCAAAACATTTTATCGTAAACGATGTAATAAACAGTTCTTTACAAAATAAAGCCTAATAATTTTCACAAATTTACCTACGACACAAGCCTGCCTCGAATAGCATGAAAGCAATGAAAAACTGAACGTGAACATGTTTGCTTGTCCAATACAGGGTTGAATACATATCACTTTCCTGAAAATCTTAGCAAATTCTTTTCTTTTTTTTTCTGATGATACCCACTTTGCTTCCCCACTTCCCACACCGACGTAAACTGCCATTTTGTGGGTACCAGAAGTTTAAACATGAGAATCGTTGGATGAAAACTCACGTTGGATAAGACCAAGCATTTGAATAAATGGTCATGTTGTTTCAAAGATTTCCTAGTTTTCCACAGAAAAAACAACAATGTAACAATGTGATAAATCTGATGGCAGGGTTTTTTGTGTTTAACGAACAAAATGGAAGGGTGATCATGAAAGGAGAACTCTGCTCTGGACGAAAGAAGGACGAGTTCTGATTGAGACTCACAGGTATGAAAATAGTCAAAATTATTTTGTGTTCTGTCCTGACTACTTGTCCAGTTCCGAGAAATTTTGTACAGAATTTAATATAATTTAACTAGAATGCTTCTATCTTAATAGAAGACGAACTCATTCACTAAATATTGTCCAAAGAACTGAATACGGCAAAGTTCCTGAAATTTGGTAGAGCAGTCCTTTTCAATTTTTTCCATCCTTATATAAAAAATTCCGATATCAGTATCAACCTTCTTTTGTTCATAACACACGAGAACTCCCTCGTAGGTAAATGACATCTAGGGGTTCAGAGCGTCATCATTGATTATAAATATGTATATAAATATTATAAATATGTATAATTATCAATAAATATCGATAAAAACCCATTATATCAGTGTTAAACAAGGTGCGATGCACGCGTTGTAATTAAATGCTCTTTTTTTTCTTTCACTTTCGTCCAAATATTTAAACTTGTAATGTTCCAAACGACGGCATATTATTGATATTACTTAATCGAACTCAAAATGGGAAGGGAAGGGAACGGTTTCTGAAATTAAAAATTACTAAACTATGAAATTTTTCCAAGAATGACAATTTAATTCGGCTTACGTATTCAACGCTGGCATCCGAAAGCGACCATGTAATTTCATAAATTCAGCGATTTTGGGTAAGTAAGATTGCTATAATTTAAGCACTTGCTAAATTTAAAAATCGTAATTTCAATATTCATTAGAACCATTTTTACTAGAAATGAAAAGTATCCATCACAACAAAATTTTTGTACTTGTGTACTGTGCCTAAACCATATCCACAGAAACTGGAAAAATTATTGGTTTATGGTGTTCAGTTAAAGATCCTCGCTTTACTCGGTGGCTTTCTCTTCCTCTTCAACGTCATCCTCGTGATTTTTTAATTCTTCTTCAGAGTAAAGGTTTTAAATAGTGTGTAGTATTCTTAACTTCCAGTTCAATTGCTATATTATCGATCCAAAACGAAGAAGTCGCTAAATTAAGTGGTCGCTAAATTTTCAGGGGACAAATCGCTGGCAATTTTGTGTTTGACAGAATTCTTACGGTAATAACAATGTCACAATTTTTTTTAGCGAGGACACGTTGCTCATTAAAACACTGACGCTAGGAGAAAAACAAATTAGATAACAAGCAGTAGCGACCCTTAGTACGTTGTTATTCGACAAGTTTTTCAAGGGCGCTCAAATTTATCCGCTTCATAAGGCCGACAGAGGTGTTTCAGTCGATGGATTTGTTATTCGGTTTTTTCATTCATAAACCATGCACTTTTTTTGTAGTATCTCAAATTTCTGGGTAGCAAGTCTTTTCGACTGAACTTTACAAATGCATTTCGTTTTCACAACCTCGACAAAGGTTTTTATTTGCACAAACCCGCGGGAAAATTTTTTATGAGTATATATCACTCTTCTCTTGGGTAGTTGCGTTAACATAAAATTGGACATCTTCAGACTAACAGGACTGTATCGGTTTTTTATGTTGACCTATATCATAGGCGTAAAACAACAAATAACAACTTGTAATGATTTAATTATAAAAAAAAAACAAGAACTTAAGACAAGAAGAAAACAGAGCCTAAATAAACAGACACAATATATAAACTCCGTCAATGGATTCTGCGGCAGACATTGGTAGCTACTATAAATCTTGATCTTAATCTAAATTGTAATTTAAATCTAAATTTCACATGGCAAGACAAGCATTCTCTGTAGTTCAAATGGACCTTTAACTGTACATGCATCTAAGAAGAACCAATACGTTTGGTTAAGGTAAGTTGGCTAGCTGCAAAAGCGAGCAAAACAGAGTAACCTCAGTCTTGACAAATTCAAACCCGAAGAAGGCAAATTGAATTTAGTTTGGTGGAAGACCTGCCCGTTCAAATTGATGGGCCTGTGTTTGACGACAGTTCAAGTTAGTTTGTCCGAAGAAAACTGACCTAGCTTTCAGACGAAGATAGTTTATACTTCAGCTAGAGCGCTTTTTCTGTCTTTATGATGACACTTCGATGGTTTTTACCACCATCGTTCACTAATTAGCGGTTTACGTGAGCAGTTGTTAATACATTTGAAATTAAATCATGCCTCGCAGTTATTATTTTGGGTTTTCAATAACCCTTGAAGGCGGTTATAAAATCATTAAAACACATAACAACGAAGATAGAGGGTGCGTTATGATTGGTCATTGGCCATAAAATATCAGTGAACAGCCGTACGGATGGCGGCAGTCAGTGCGTGAAGAGACGCAGTCGCGTGAAAATGTACAAAACAGTTATGTGTTCTGTGAAACACTTGTTAGATGCCAAAGTAACAAAATCGGCCAAGTTTTATGGAGATTCTCTTTATATTAGTATAGAAGAAACAAGTAAACCAATTTTCTTGACCACCTGGCAACCAGGTGGTCTCTAAGAAACATTTGTTATGTTTGTCCCTTTATGGATTTTAGACACGTAAGGCAGTATTGAGAGTATTAATGAATAGGGCACGCTTTATTTTTGAACGAATTTACAAAAGTCAAACAGGGAACTGACCGAAACAGACGCAATTGATATCACATTTTGCGACACTGATGTTGACTTGTGATAGCTACAAACTAATCTTAATGAACATCTAAATGTTAAATCCACAAGGCGTGGTAAGCATTTTCTACAGTTCAAATGAATCTGTGAATTTCATTTAAGAAGAACCGTTTAATCTGGCTCGGGTATTGTACATCTTTAACCGAGCCGTGCAAAAACGTGAACTTATTTATGACCACCCTGGTTTAGCAATTCACGTGAACGGTTGTTAGCATGTCTGAAATTAAATTACGCCTTGCAACTACTACAAACTATCAGTACAGGTATAAATGGAACTTTAGAAAAGGCAACCAAAGTTGGCGACTATTAAATCGTTAAAACATAAAATAACGAAGGCACTCGGTGCGTTGCGTGAACTATCGATCAAAAGTCTGATAATGCTGCTATTCTAAGATAAGGTTTTTTTTTTCTCTTAGTACTTTTAAGAGGACCTAAAAGAGCAATGTTCTTAATTTCGGCAAGCTGTAGATGGTTTCACTATGAGACCCGTTTCAATAAGCTCATGCTTAATGGATGATTTCCTCGTACTTATCGCTCGCTCAAATAACGAGATTTTGGCTGCCAAATGTCAATTTGTCGGTGTTCGAATGCATTTCGGTTATTTTTGCGTGGGATTTACTTGCGTTATTTTCGCGTGTCGTTAAAAGAACGCAAAAATTAAATTAAAGGAAAAGATGTAAAGGTGCTACTTGCTCGCTTGCCGATAAAGATTTGCTTTCGGTATTAGCATTTTTAAATGCTCTTCAAATATCGCAAGAATTTTACCACTGAAAGATTACCCGCTCAATTATGAAAATACAGAAAGTTTTTAGTGTACCACTCGTTAGAACTCACCAGATAAAGCAAACAGTCAAATAGATTTAGGTGATTAAGATGTTACTAACCAAGACGTTTTAAACGGCTCAAATAATGCCTGATTCATTCTATGTATGATTTTAATGAGAGGTTTTTTCTTTACATATGAGTATTTTTACTATTGCACTGAAATCATGCGTAATACCATTGAAATTTTGTTCGACTTTAGTCTCAAAGCAATTTTCATGTTTGTGTTACATTTACAACCAAAACAAAAACGGTTAAGATCGCTTTTTCAGGGATTGCGCGAGGTGTGGGGTGAAGAGGCCTTAGCCCTCCACGTTTTGTCGTTATTAAAAAAATAAATGAAAAAGTTGGAGAATTCATTAGTTTCAGGATTGACCAGTTCTCAGTTTTCCCCAGTTAGATCTAATTTTCATATGGACCAAACAGAAACGGAATTCTCTAGCTCCAAGTGTTCAAATCGTCTTGCCCTCATTTGGCTTGATTCGTTGAAAGTCACAGGCGCTCTAGGGGACTCTCGAAGAGTTTGAACCTGCTCAGATTTTAAGTCACTTGAATCGATGGAGGTTGAAACTGTTGCTCTCGATTGGCCTCTAACTCTGCGTGAACTGTCATCGACTCTTTTCTGCTCTTAAAGAGTTTGAACTTTTGTTGACTCTCTTTCTTGTCTGGCCCGGGTATGCACGAACATTACGGTAGCCTCAATGTGTTTTGATGGGTCCCTAGCGAGTAATATCATAGTAGTTTTGACCACATCCCTTACTTTTTCAAGCTTTTCTATACATGTAAACTTTGTGCCTAGGATAGCTGCCGCCAAAAGATCTCTTTCCCTCAGTTCTAACGATGACAAATAAGGCGTTCAGCAGTCAGGACATATCGACAGACTGACTTTGGCGAGATATATATTTCATGATACTAAACTCAGTTTTCTCAGTTGGCCTTATTCTATAATGATAAAATCTTGTACAGGTTTGCTTGTACAAGTTTTAAGAAACTGAATGTTTTTGGGTTTCGAGTACTACGAGGTTCATACCTTGCCGGTTTCGTCTTTAAATGTGAGTAGAGATCAAAGAACATGTCAAGGCGCATTATTTTGGGACTGTGTAAACTGACAACGTTGAACACACTTGGCCGCTCTAAATGTATTGTTAGGGAAAGTTTTTGCGTGAGGCTGCCCCCACCTCCCTTCACACTTGAGTGATCGAGTTACCCCCTCACACCCTACGTTTTTCACCGGATTTGGACTGCCTGGCAAGTGTTATTCGTACAGTGCAGGCCAGGGCAGTGCATGAAATGTTTGTTACTAAATAACAAGGCATAGCGTGACCATTATTTATTTATCTATTAGCATATATATTTTTTGGCAAATTTATTTTGTTTAGCAATTGTTTTCTCCTCCTTTAAATTTCATTTGTTTGCTATACGCATTTACTTTGTGTAATTTGAGCCAACTTAATAAATTTTTCTATTGCATGGGTGGCAATTTTTGTTAGCCGTCTTGGCTTAAATGCAGAACTATTGAAAACAAAAATCGGTTTTTGTATTTAGGCTTGAACGCTTCTTTTGTTTTTTCTTTTTTTTTTTACCAATCTTTTTTTTTTGTGGTAGTGGGTTATCGCGTATGAAACCGTTACTCAATAGTGCCTAGTTCATCTGGTAGCATGAATGTACCCCTAAATCCACGACTGAAATATTCAACTTAAAAGCCCCAACAAATAATACTGTACTAGTGGTGGCAGGGTGGCCGAGTGGTTAGGGTGTTGGACTTCGAGTCCGTGGGTCCCGGGTTCGAATCCCACTCTGAGCACTTCATGGATTCGTTTCTCGGTTGTCCCGAGTTATAAAGCCAACTGGTTTGCCTCCCGCCAGTTGGGATTTTTAACATGTTATGTTCCATTTACAATATTTGTTTCGTTTGTTTGTTAAATGCTCGGCCCAATGGCAATTTGCTATAAACACTTGCCGAGGGTAAATAAAGGACATTTATTTTATTTATTTATTGTTGAAGCAAACATTTTTTTTAAAAAACATTTTGCTTAAATTTTCTCACACGTTGGGTTCCCCTGAAGATAATAAAAAGACCAAACAACAACAAAAAAGATATATTTCTAGTATAAGACATACCCTATTCGGCCGAAGGGTTGTATTTCCTGTCAGCACAAACCAGAGCTGTAGAGTTGTTCCTCTTGTGAGCGCGTCTTCTTAAAGTCACCGCCTTTATATTTATTATCACCCTCATTCGGCAACTTGAGAAAACAAATTAACGTTTCTAAGTGCCTGACAAAGTCTTGAATTACGTTAAGAAATTAAATCGTCCCTTGCAGCTGTTTAGACAACCATAAGTAATATATACAATCAGAATGAGTTTCCGTTTTGTAGTCGATCAACAAAAGAAATCCCTAGGGAACAGGAGTTGGTAAGTGAGATACAATACAATACAGACAACTACCTTTGTGTATTATTTAGACTCTAACGGATCTAATTCATGTTTAATGACGATAAATTCGCGATACGAATTATCGAAAGGAAAGTTTACGAACGAAAATCAGGAAGAAATCTGTGTCCGATTTACAAATGCTCATCAAACATTCACTTCTTCGGTTTTTCCTTTGGAACTGTTATTGAGTTTGATAACAATCCACAAAACACCGGCGAGGACAGTGACCGCGTTGTGATTGGTGCTTGTGACGTCATGCGTGGTATGAGTATTTATCACAAAATTGAAAAGGCTAACGTTGTTAATTTTTACATTTTTACTCCAGCAAACAGCAAACCGAAGAATTCTGATTATGGTAGTATTATTAGCAATATATCTAACAATAAGACTACTACAAGATCGAGTTTTCCGTGTGCGAAGAGTCGGAAAAAAACGACATAGGGTGCGCAATCGTTGTCTCTAAGCAAATGAACAACGACGATTAAGCCAATCAGATTCGCGTGTTTGCAAAAGGTTACTGTGAATATGTACTAAAAGCTGAGCTCATCCAACATCCCAAATTATAAAATATAGTTTTCAAGTTTTAATGCGACACAACATATCTTTATGAAAAGATCAGCTGCGATGAAAGAGGTCAAGGTCCGCTTGGGAAATCACATGCTATGAAAACTCTGGAAACCATTGAAAAGGATTCATCTCATGCAGTATCCCAAATTACAAATTATATTGTTCAAAAACTTGAAGCTAAGATAGAAGAGGCTATGGTCCACTCCGGAGATCACATACTACAGAAACTCTGCAGCGGAAACCATGGAAAAGGATTCAGTTTAGCGAGAAATTACTCATGAGGATTACCACTTTTTAAGATTTGACACAGGGTATCCCAGCTATAGATAACCACCTATAACAGGATTTCTGTTTAAAAAAACCGTTTTTCAAATAAATGACATTTGTTCTACTGACCCGTCTAGGCGTGGAAATCTCAGTAATTCTCATGCAAAACACAGCGCGTTGTGAATGGTTCTTGCCCATGATCTATTAGAGGGTGGATGACGCCTGTGCGTTGCGAGGTTCGCGTGCCAGAAAATTAATGAAGGCCCATTACGAAGCACTTTTCACGTCTAAAAAACGTTTCCTTAGTTAGTCACGTCCGTTAATACAAGGTAGAGACATAAATACAGCAAAATTCTTTATTTCACGTAATAACCAGACTGTTTCTCAGAAATCGCCCACAATTATCTCTTAACACGAGGACTCAAATTACCTGACAATTAATTGAAGAATAGGATCAAGCAGGCAGAAATTAATTGATTGATGGCGAAAAATAATGAAGCGTTATGACGTACCCCTTGTTGTGTGCAAACTCGTCCCCTGAGGTAAGGTACGAAAATGTATAGAGCAAAATTCTTTATTTCACGTAACGACCAGCTGGTTTCTTAGAAATCGCCTATATTTACCTCTTTTAATATCTCTTAATGTTTTGGGGGCTCACATTATTTGACAATTAAAGGGCCAGTCTCATGGCGATTTTCCTATCTTTTTTGTCACAATTTTGATTAATTTATATCAAAGTACCTTTCTCACACATGAATTGCTTTTAGACCACCAAGGGACAATATTAAATGAATTTTCAAAACAAAAACAAGCCAAAATTAGTTTTTAGAAATTTTATCTGAGACACAAAGGCAGAAACTTGAAAAATTCTGCCAGAAGTTTTCAAGTCGAACACCATTTCCGCATCCTGGCCATCCCTATGCAAACATATTTATTATAGTTTCCATGTACTGAAATACCCATTTTAATACTACTGGACCATTATTTTTAGACTTCCATAGACAAAAATGTGTCTTTTGGCTTTTCACAGTGATACTAAAATTGATGAGACTCCCCTTTTAATTGAAGAACAACATGAGAAAAGGACAAAAATTGATTTGTGGTGAAAATTAATAAAGACTACAAGACCATGTTTTCTATGAGTGAATGGTCAAATTATTGCCAATCAATCATCATAACGTCGTATGTACAAAAAATCGAAATTAGTTTTCTTTTCAAGACAGCGCGTGCAGTTTCTGCCTATCAGCGAATAAACAGCGACGATTTAGCCAAACAGATCTGCGTATTTGCATTACCTTACGGTAACTAACAGCTGTTAGCTCATGCAACATTCGAAATTATCAAAGTCGCTTTGAAGTTTTAACGTGACGCATCGTCAACGTATACTGATCAAAAGCTCAGCTGAGGTAGAAGAGGCAAAAGTCCACTCCGGAAATCACCCGCTCCGGGCTAGTTTTCTTTCTGATGCCTACTTCAAGATGGTGGACAATTTTGTTTTTCATTCTTTTCAACAACCTATTTCGTTTTCAAGATCATAAAGTGTCAAACATTTAAAGTTAAGCACTCTTTTACTGTTTGGCTTCAGCAATAGGTCGCAATTAATGTTTAGACAAATATTTGGTTGATTATTATTAGAAAACGGCCAGTGTTCGCATAATGCAAGATGTCACAATGTACACGTTAAGAAAAGGCCAGTTCGAGAATCTGTTGTTTAGGGAGTGTAAATGTGAAGAAGCAGCAGACAGTTGGTTTGAATCCAACCAATTTTTGAATTGCTTAAACAGTCGTTTTCTTTTCCTCTGCTACCATCTTGAAGTGGGCGTAAAAAGAAAATTAGCTTCTACCGGGAACTCTGGAAATCATGGCAAGGGTTCATTATAGCGAAAAATTACTCGTGGACATTACCACTATCAAGGCTTTATAAGTTATCCAAGCTACAGAAATCCACCTGTAACTAAATTTCTGTAAAAGAAAAAGTTTTTCAAATAAATGACTTTGTTCCACCAGTCAAGTGGAGTCTCAATTCTCGTGCAAAACATAGCGTGTTGTGATTGCTTTGTGAGGCTCATGAAGCTGTATTTCTTACCACGTCTCTGAGTCAGTCACGTCCCAGGGATATAAATAGAGTACGATTAACAACCAGATGGTTTCTTAGAAAACAATGTTTTGGGGTGGGGGGGGGGGGGC
>Ga0126336_10000791_pt1 | contig 14519 bp, 7 predicted proteins | sample SidCmetagenome_FD_92530 | JGI IMG/M metagenome (GOLD analysis project Ga0126336, IMG submission 92530) | Coral microbial communities from El Islote,Puerto Morelos, Mexico - Siderastrea C C metagenome | ecosystem: Host-associated > Invertebrates > Cnidaria > Coral | place: El Islote,Puerto...
AAGTAGGGAGAAGCACTCGCCTGCGGCTCGTGTTCACCCTACACTTCTTTCGTGCTCTCGTCACTTCCTTGCGTGCTTTATCACAGAACAAAGCACGGTTTTGGCTTTTTTATTTGTTAATTTCAAAAAATTACCTTTCTGTGCCTTCTTAGGTCACTTCATAGTTCCGCTTCGTAGTTCACAAGTCAAATTACGAACACTATCTAATTTAGATGAAACAGTTTTTCGGTATACAAGAAATCATTAACCAATAGTTTTATTTCAACTCAGTTTGTTTCTGTAGAAAAGAGAGTGTTTTTCATTCCGTTGACAGGTGTCAAAAACAAGTTAAAATAAATAACGCGTTTTTTGCCAGAACCTTCACCGACAAAGACAATAAATTTTATGGTCTGCGGGGTAAAACAAAACAATTTACAGAACTAAATACATACAGAGGTAAAGGTTTTAAATGTTATCAACCACTTGATTTGCGAATAACTAAATCTTTTGTAGTAAAAGGACCGTACTTTTCTTTCCCAAAAGGGAAGTCGTAGAAAAAATAAGTGACTTTGCTAACTGCAAAACTATAGTTCTAACAGTTTGTTGTTAAAGAATGGCATTTCAAGACACGTAAATGTAAAACGAGAATAGTGATAAAGACCAGTATGTTGTAAAAGATCATCTTCTCTTTTGATAAAATAAAACGGTTATGGGTTTAGGTCATTCGTTCAGGTGTAATTTAGCTGAAGGGGGCCGGCTAAAACGAGATTGAGGGTAAATTCAGTTGATGAGCGTTCATTTTCTCATTAACTGATTTGCATCGCGCGCGTGTAGAAAAGTTTCCCGAGCTAATACAGGAACGAACGTATTATCCCTTTTCTCCGCACGATAATTATTGTTGTTCTTTATAAGAAATTATAATAAAGTTTCGATATAACGCGCACTCTGATTGGTTGAAACAGCCTGCTTTGTCAGAGTACTGATGCACGGAGTAACCCTTGACGCCAACCTGAAAACCTTTCTTGCGCGCGCTTGCCAGCTATGAATAAAACTTGTTTTCTTGCAAATTAAAGCCAATTTCTTTACAAATGTGAGCAAAGCTATATTATAAAACAAATAAAAAAGCCAAAACCGTGCTTTGTTCTGTGACAAAGCACGCAAGGAGGTGACGAGAGCACTCAAGAAGTAGGGAGAAGCACTCGCCTGCTGCTCGTGTTCACCCTACACTTCTTTCGTGTTCTCGTCACTTCCTTGCGTGCTTTATCACGGAACAATGCACGGTTTGGGCTTTTTTATTTCTAAAGTACGAGCAACTTGGAGCAAGTCTAGCAACGCCTATGCCAGACTGCTTAGCAGTTCCTTTGTAAATATTCTAGCGGGTGTACTAATCATTCGAGCAAGCGAAGTAGCATGGCAAGCTCGGTGAGACTGGAGCGAGCAAACGGTTTTTGAGTTCCCTCTAGGTCAATTTAATCGCTGATATCCTCGCTCATGTGAACAAGTGTGCAGGTTGACTGTCTAGCTGGAAATGGACTGCTAGAAATCTACACTCATCCACTCTCAAAGACTTTCAGTGTCCTCAGGGTTTCGGTAAAATGGGTTGTACTTGAAAGCCTCGCTCTTATTTGACCTGCACTGATTTTTGCATGCGCTCGTCAACTGTCGTCGTTCTCATTAGAATCGACCGGGTTTTAGGATCTCGCCCTTGCTTGGAATTTAACTCTCACGGAACCGTCATTGACACTTTTTATGCACGCATAAATAGTTTGAACTCTGGTCAGATCTGAACGTCTCTCGTTCTTTGTTTACCCGGGTCAGAAATCAGTAATTTGTCCACCGTGCATCGCTCAGCGACCTTCCAGACTACCTTTCGGACGCGTACTCACCGACGCGTATTTATTCTTTGTTCGGATTTTTGAGAAGACGTTTTCAAAGAGAAAACAATTAACAGAGGGAATATAGTCACGAATGAACGCTGAATTTTCAGAATTAATTACTCTCACAGAATATCGAAGTTAAATAGTTTTAGTTTTAGTTTTCATTTTGATTTTGGTTGTTTTTCGCAGCAGTTTGTTTTTCCTGTGAGCTTTTTTTTTATTTTTGTTTTATAATTAAGACTGCAGGTGTTTCCTTGAGAACTGTCAAACAAGGAGACAGGAACTTCTGAGGATTTCTGGCTATGTGTTAATGCCCAGATCAGATCTCAAATCTCTGACACTATTAATTTTCAGACCCCACCCCCTCCTCCCATAAAAAAAGATTTCATATTCATTTTGAGAATTCACCTCTATGGTCCATACTCTACCGGAGACCTACCCAGAGATGCACCTTTACCGTCCAAAAGGGTTAATCGAATACAATGGTTTTTTCACAGTTGTTTCTCCATTCTCTGATCTGTTCCGTCTGAACGTTATTTTCACATAGACTTAAAGAGATAATTACGTTTACTTGTATACCGTATCTCTATAACAAAACATACAGGCATACCCTATTTCAGAGCAAAACGGCAAAGAAAATCTGTGGCTTGTTTCAGAGGGAAATCCTAAAAAAAAAAGGAAAAACACAAGACAAAATATACCTTTTTGACAGCACATAATATATAACACCATGAATGGAGTGTAACCTTTACAGGTATCCACAAGTCATCACTTCTTTGTGCAAGAAGATTGAATATGTGGCTACACCTGACTTAGCTTTTGTTTCTAGAATCATTAATGTACTTGCAAAACTAGAAGATCCTTTGTTTCTGTTCTTTTTCAAGGTGATTTTCAAAATTTATGTTACCAGTGGCTGTTTATTAAAATTTGTCGTTCTATCACGGCAGGGGTCTCAGAATGAACAACAAGGCTTCTAGAAAAAACAGAAAATGACCGAAATTTTTCAAATCCCTTGTTTGATTTTAATATCCAAATCTGGCAAAACAAAGAACACCGCAGCAAAGTACTGCTCAGTAGCATTTACGTAAATAGGTAGGGTATTTTCATTCAGAGGTTCGAAAGATAGAACTGATCACAATAAACGGCAACACATGAACGTACTAGTAGATCGATAAATTTCTTTTTTGTGGTTTCATACACAGGTAACTCAGGAAAGCACTTTTTAATAGCTTTCATTTGCATGGTTAAACTTAGGATTTCATCCACAGCCTCAAAAGTTTGCCCCATCTTCTACAGCAACAGCAGGAAAGTACTGCTCGGTTGCTTTCATTTGAATGGTCTCACTCTAGGATTTCATCCATTTACTTGAAAGTTAGAACCACCCCGTACAACGTAGCAAACATTTATTATTATATTTATTTAATACTTATATAGCGCAAATTGACATGTTAATATGATCAAATGTGCTTTGCAAGATGTTAAAATGAAAACGATAAAAAATAAAAAATGAAAATTATAAAAATTACAATTAAAAAGTACAATAAAAATATAAAAATAATATCATCGATATAATCTAATCTTGATAAGAGCTACTAAATACCACAGCAAAGTACAAGTAATAGTAAAAGTAAAGTAAAAGTACATATGCAATCGGCCTTTTCAGAATTGCCTCTAGCCTGTATATTGAACGGTGCCTAATTCACAACCTGACCTATGCAAATGAGGTTTATTGCGTGTGAAAGGCTATGTCCGAGCGACTCCCCTTGATAAGAGACTGAGAACGAGAAAAACACAACAAATGGATCAGAATTTCCGGACGTTCCATACCGAACCGAAAAAAGGGAGTACCACCACATAAATTTCCCAAGGAAATTGTAGGGTTGTTTTTGTGAGCCATTTAATTTCCAGTCGAAATTTTCAGGTTTTTTGGTCGAATTTCAACCAACCATGTTAACCGGGATTGTGTACCATTTACAGGGGAAAACCGGTTGGTCCACGGTTTGTGAAAATTGTAAGCAAAAACCTTACGAATGGGGAATTCTGTTCAAGATTGGCGTATAGCCCATACCATTTGTGCAATTCGCTCCAATTTACAGAGAGAGTCTGGAACTAGTTTGACTTGGCCCAGAGCCTGGAACTGGTACAAAAAAGTAAATGGAACACAATTTTCCGTTCGGATACTCCAGTTGGGAATTTCGGACTACCTCTCAAGACGTTCCGTTTATTTTGGAAATTTTCCAGTCGAGCAAACCAGAATAGTCTTACCGTTTACAGATTAACCAGAATTTTTTTCGAATTTTTTTTGTACATTTTGTAAATCCAAAATGGCAGAAAATACATTGCTCTTTTGACTCATTGTTAATTGGCCCTTGTTGCCTCGATCCCATCGGCAGGATTCAAAGGAATGTTTAGCTTAAAACGAGGCAACAAGGGCCAGTTAACATGAAGACAAAAGAATAATGTCTTTTCCGCCATTTTGGAGTAAGGTGTATTGTTACTGTTAGTTTTTGATACGGTTGGAATGCGTAAACTGGACACACGTTTTGTCATGGTTGTCCCAAGAGTGACCTGTTTTAGGGTGGTGATTGCATAGCCAGCTGCATACCACTACAAACAAACCATTCACATTTACATTTTACGAATTACACCACTTGCACGTCATTGGATTATAACCAACTATACTTAGGATTTTCTCGAGACGTTTGTTTGCCCTTCTTACAGTACCAGCTTTTCATTTTATCGAAGACTTCGTAAATGGAGCGCTACACGAAAATTAAACCTATTGGTTCAGGAACATTCGGTCAAGCATGGCTGGTACAGTCGACCGTGAGCCAGCGAAAATACGCTTTAAAAGAACTTGGCGTCGCGGCAATGACAGAACAGGACCGCTATCTTGCGTTGAATGAAGCGAAGATACTCTCGAAGCTAAAACACAAGAACATCGTGCGCTACAAGGAGGCGTTTGTCGATCAAGGAAAGCTGTGCATCGCTATGGAATTTGCTGAAAAAGGTATGTTTACGGCTATGATTGAGTTAACCCTTGTTTAAAGGTCTGTTGAGGACAATGTAAAACTCCTAATGATTTATTTTTATGAATTAAAACAGACTTAGGACCGATTATTTAGACGAAATTTTAACCGGTGTTAAGAAAGTTGCAGCCTAAGCAGGAGTTTAACCTTCGATTCCGATTTTTTCAAAAGTCGTTTATTTCATGCCGTAACTAGACCACATTCCATCATATACCATCAAACAAAAGCAAGTTAGAGCCGCTCATGCTACTGTAGCTTTAGAAGTCGTCGGACGCTCTAACCTCGTTTATTTTCTCATTTTGTCTGATTCAACTTGCCTGTATGATTGAACTTTTTCCTTCAAGTTGGATTTTTGTTGGTTCGGGTCCTGTAACGTTGGTTGTTTTGAAGCGATCATTGGTCCCGTTTTTTATTTCCCTTATAAAAATAAGCTGAGATAAAATTTAGCAAAAATATCCCTGCACAGCCCTATTTTTCATTACACATGAAACCTGCTAAAAGAAAACAACTGCACCTTTCCTCGTTTTGCGATTAAAAGGGGTTACCTATTGCAAATTAAAACCTGAAGTTAAATGAATAAACAAATAAATAAATAAATAAATTAATAAATAAACAGCTTCAACAGAAATCACCAGGAAGAAGCCTTCATTTGAATGGCCTTGACTTGACTCGTCTCGCTTGACTATATTTATCTCTGAAAGAAATTAATCAGGCTTTGCTCTTGATCTGCTATTCAACGACCGTTGTTTCTTTAATTAATTTTTAATTGTTTTTCAGGAGACCTATATACAAGAATAAGGGACAGAAACGGAGCACATTTCCCAGAAACGGTGAGTTTGAGATCTAAGTCAGTTGATTTGCCTTAGTACTTGCCTTACAGTTTAAAATTTAAACAGTAGGGAACAACTAAAATACTCAAGTCTAGTCGCGCGTGAACCATTCATATCGATATCCCTGTTAGTCGAGCTTGAAGTAGAGAGCAGAAAATGGGAGCAAAAATTCCACGACCAAAACCCAAAAAATTGGGACGCGAACCGGTAAAAAACTGATCCCGGTGCCCATGACTAGGGATGCGGGAGGGGGAACTCCTACGTGAAAGCGGTGGGGATACTCGTCGTCTCGTTTCCTGGCAGGTGTAAATTAGGGATCTTGGTATCACTAAGGGTGTTGAGCACGGAACACCAAAATTTTTAAGAGGTCTATACTGATCAGGCCCAAACTTTTTCACAAGAATGGTATCTTTTAGACCTTTTAGGGGCCGAATAAGGCTTGAGCCACGCTCAGAGTGGTCTCACGTGTTTGACCCTTTCATTCCCAGAGTCAATTATGGAGACATTAAGGTGATTCTAACTTATGAGTCTGTGGACAAAACCATATGGTGTGATCATTCAAATGAACCTCTTCAGCAGTGCTTTCACATGGTTCTATTTACATTTATTAATAAGTATTTTACAAAATGAAATTTGAAATTTGTCTTGAATTTTGATTCAGGCACTTTTGGGAGTGAAAGGGTCAAATTCAAATTTTCCGACGAGCATCCGCGCCTCTTTCATGCAAGAGTCCCCTACCGGTACTACGATTTAGCTATAATGATCATTTTGGAACAAAATTGAGAAGAAAGAATTTTTAATTTACTATTAGCTAGACTCAAGTTATACCTTAATGTGCAAAGTTCGCAACAGAAAGAACAATATAAACAATATGTGAGCAGTGAATTTACCACAGAACGACCTGAGTGTACTTGCATGCCGGTTTTTGGATGGAACAGTAGTCAACCGGATTCATTGTTTCTATTTAACATTTCAGCAAATTTTAGAATGGTTTACACAACTGTGCCTTGCTCTAAAGTATATTCATGGACAAAATATTCTTCATAGAGGTTAGTGTACTATGTCGTATGTAGTTCTCTCTAGAAAGAATTCTGGAAATAAAATTAAGTCGTGTTGTTTTCTCGTCGAGTGGACTTGAATTCGTTTTTAGGCCTCCTCAGACTCTATATGAAGACTACGTGACGGAGTTCTGGTCTACAAATTTTATGTAAATGTTCCAAATTGATAACGTTATGTTAGACGGCCGTCATTTTATAGAAGCGTAAACGAAAAAAGTTCAATTTATTTGGGTAGGTATGGAAACTCGTAACGTGGGATTGAAATCACCAAAGTGTAGGGAAATCCTAACCCAGTTACCTTATTCGTTTTAAATTATTCTAACCTTTTTTAGCCTGAATTTTAAAATAAACTCATTTTTTCCTAAAAAGGTCAAACAAGCGTGCTTGAGTTTTGAAATTATCCTAATTTTGACCTCCATACCCGGTTTCTTGACATTGATCTGCCTGCTATGCCTTTTCTGTTTGAGCATGGTGGAATGTATATGTTGTAGTTCAATTTTTGTTTTCTTTTGTTTTATATTCATTATAATATATTTACATAAAAACGAACAAAGAAAAATAAAAATTGAACCAGGGATGAAATTGAACTACAACGTATACACTTATTCGCCCTATGACAAATCGAAAATGTCTCGAGAACAAGGCATATTTGGGTGTGCTTTTGATGTGTCGTCAAAACAAGAAATAAAAACTGATACACAATTTCCTCGTACGTTTTCAATTACATTATTGTTGAAAACTCTATCCCAAATAATCATGACATGAATCTCATTTCGCTTTTTAGATCTCAAAACACAAAATATCTTCCTCGGTAAAGATGACGTCATTAAGCTCGGAGATTTCGGCATTGCCCGGATGTTAAACAGCACTTTGGATCATGCGCAGACCACTGTGGGTACGCCATATTATTTGTCACCTGAGATATGTCAAAGAAAGCCGTATCCTTGTTCTATAGCTACTGGTTTTAATAACTATTTTCCGGATGTCTAACCCTATCCAGGCAATTGCTGTGTGTCCGATTTCGCTAAGAATCACCCGTACCAGTGATTCTCTTTTCTTGGTCAGTTACGTTGCTAAGCAACGCGGTATATTCAATTGAGACAGGTTGGCATAACAACTTTCAGAATGTTTTGGCTCCATTTTCAAGGTCTTGCTCCCTTTTTCTAGTTATACTTGACGTAACGCATTATTCTTTGAATTTCGTGAGTGAATTCGGGCACTGAATTCGTTTTCTGTGACAAGATAATCTTTGTTAAAAAATGTTTTATTTCCATAGTTGTCTGCCTGACCGTATCTCACGATTCACACCTTCTTTCTGGTCACAAAAAGAAACAAGTACCATAAACTAAGGCGGTTTACAAATTAGCTTGCACTGTCTCTGGTATGCAGTCAGTTACTTTCGGAAACTGTCCTATAACCCACATCCGCGTTAGTGTACAGCATTCTCAAACATATAAAGTTATGCATAATTCCTTAATTAACAGTTTGTACGTAGATATAATCACAAGAGTGATGACTTATTTAGTAGCGGCAAAGTTAAATACCTGTTGCCATAAAGTAGTGCCATCTTTCTTCAAAGATTTTTTCCGATTATGAGGCCGTAAAAAGTCACGTGACCTTATTTGCATACGTCTTGCCATTCATTAGGTGAATAATAATAATAATAATAATAATAATAACATTAGCAAACTTTTCAGTCTGACAGCGTTTTACCGTTTTATGTCTTAATCCTCAAAAGATGGGCCACCCCCTAACTTTTTGGTGAAATAAAAAAGAGCACCAATGCCTTAATTTTCTTGAGATATAAAGTTACGCATAACTTCCTTAACAGTTTGTACGTAGATATAATCACAAGAGTGACATGTGGTCCCTCGGCTGTGTGTTGTACGAGATGACAACTCTAAAACACGCTTTTAACGCAAACAACTTTTCAGCTCTTGTCATAAAGATTTTACAGGGACAGTACCCTCCAATTCCTGGGTAAGTCATGTCAGTTGTCTTTTTATTGAAATGTTTTCATCATAACTTCAATCTTGAATAATTATAGAAGATCCTTCTTCTGCTGGCAGAGCTCAGAGACCTCTGCATGTTAGCAAGGAATAAGATCCTCAGCTGTTGGAAGATCTTGTACGAGTAGTTTTTCGAAAGTGTTCTTGGGTGCTGCACTTGGAAATCCAGTACTTAATTCTTCGAATTAAAGATAACGCTAATTGTTTTTTGTAGATCTAACCACCACCTTTAAAAAGTTTTAATTTCAGAATTTCACCTTGGGGCCCGATTACGTCGTCTGGCTGAATTTTTGGCACGTTCACCATTACATAGCGAATTTCAGGCCTGGAACAGTATTTAAAATTGGGCTCCAAAATATGCAGAAGAGTACCTACCATCTTGCTTACATTGAAAACACAATCGGTGCACCTGACCACATTCATATTTCATTCCAGAATGAAAATTGTATTACGATTACATGGCTTTGTTTTCAGCTCATTTGGCCGGGCCAAAAATTCCAGCGCAGTTAGCTGAAACCGGGCTAGAACTTTCAACTGGAAAGTCTGAAACTTTCTTCGTGCGATCGCAAACCTCTTATTAGAGGATTTTGTTAAGAAAGCCGGGCTAGAGTTTCAGCCCGGACTGAAATTCGCAATGTGATCGGCCCCTTAATTAAAGCTTTTTCCACTTACATATCTCCCGCTTTTTACAAATGCATTCATTACTAGTTGTTTGGGTTGTCGTACTTTCGTTTATTTATTTACACAAAACTTCGTTCAAACAGGAGTGAACTCTTATCCATCTGTTTATCATTGTTGCTCCCATTGCTTGAAAGGCCTCTCTATTATTAAGGTATGAGCTGACAACTGAGCAGTTAAAAGCCAGTAGGAGGGCGTGTTGTACGATCTTCTTGGGAAGTCACTCTGAATGGCAAATGAAAACGAATTTCCTTTCAGATTTTATGGACCACTTCTGGAAGACTTGGTTTCCGTACTGCTAAAAAAGAACCCGGATGAGAGGCCCTCGGCGAAACAGCTACTTTATGTCCCTGCCATGCAGCCTTATGTAAAAAGGTTCCTTCTGAGTGAGCGAGACAGAACTGATAGTGTGGCCTCCGACGTATCCGACATCTCTTCCGCTACATCGGGTCCCGACTGCTCCCAAATGTCTAGCTCTACTGGAACGGACAAACCAAAAGAAGTTACTATTGTTGCTGACAAATCCATCTCTTCAAAACAATCTGATCAAGTAGAGCGCAATATGTTCGTGGGAGCTGCAAGAGTTAGAAAAAGAAGGCTTTCTTCTAACACCGCCTCGACAGCCGGGGGAAATGTTTGTGCATCTGAAAACAGAGTAAAAGAACCAGAGAATCTGCTAGTCAATGAGAGTAGATCAAAAGCGCGAGAAAATGTCTTCGTGACTGACAATGCACTAAACAGGTGGGAAAATGTTTGCGCTTCTAGTAACGTTTCAAAAGCTCAAGAATACTTTGTTACATCTGACTACGCTCCTAAACCAGCCTCTGTCAATCTTCAAAAAGCGCGGGAAAACTTGCCCTCAAGGTGTTCCGTTAGTACAAGGAAACAAGGCCTTCTAGCTCTGGCGCATGCACAGCAACGCAGACACTCCGAACAAAACTCGGCTTCCTGTCAACCTGGGTCAAGGATTCAAAAGGCGAGGATTCACTCGCAAGGAGCTCCTTCTCGGGAAATGGCTGAAACAGAGGACGACGTTTTCGCCAAGAATCAAGCAACGATTACTCCTGCTGGAAGTACAAATCAAAGGAAAGTAACGAACAGTCGTTTAAATCAACATGTCACGAACGTTGCTTCGTCCCGCAACAATAAATTTATTTCCTTGGCGGATCAAAGAAGACAAAAGCCAGCTTTGTCAGTTTGTGAGCCAAACTGTGGCGAAGAGGTACACACAAAAAAGCGGCAAAAATCTGCTGCAACGGTGCTGGATAGAAACTGCTGGCCAAGCGAGCAAAGGAATCGGAGGGTCACAAGTCGGCCGGAAAACAACAGCACGGACAAAGAAAACGTAAGTCAGTGATAGCTGTCTTTGATTGATATTTTATTTCTCCCTAATTTTCCCATTAACCAATAGAAAACGCTGATTGAGCCAATTAGATTCTCGTATTTGCAATAGATTACGGTGAACGTCTAATGGATTTAAGTATAAAACAATTGAGCGGGGTGACGAACATTCGGGTACCTGCAACGAACATCAAAGCGGCTGGCATAGATAGATAAACATAATGTGGTGGCACGAAGATATTAATTTTATTTTCGAGTGTTTAAAACTTTACCACGAAGAAAACAAAATTAAATCCTCAAGCCGGCTTGAAATTTTCTTTTGTTATATAGGACAAACTTTATCGTAACCTCCGTGCAGGCGTCTCCTATTTCCTTTGCTTCACGCGGAAAAGCAAAAGGAGATAGAAGACGTCTGCGCACAGGCCAACTGTACTGTAGAATGTTGCAGCAGGAATTTCATGAATTTCTCTCCTTTCGTCTACACTTGCAAGGAACTCCACGAATAACTTTAAGCCTTATAAAGTTTTCTTCTTCGTGCTAACATATGCCTGCTCCGCAGTGAACGATTTTAGTCGGCCCACAAATGTATTGTAAAGGCGGGAAATGGCGTCGTCAGTATCCTCACTAGTGCGGATATGGAAAATACGCCACTCGAGTCCCGGATGTAGTTTCATATGAACTCTAAGAGTGACCTATTTTCCTCTAAAACACTTTTGTCAATATAATAAATTTACTTTTTTCATGAGTGTGGTGCTGCGCTTACTACTATGTTAATAATTATTTTAACAATTTCTTGTTTCCATTTTTTTAGCGGGGTTCCTTAAGCGGGCACGCTCAGGTGACCGTAAAACGTCGTGTCTCTTCCACTGCCTCTTCCAGTGCGTTGAAGCCAATCCAGGCCTCCAACGTCGAAAAACAGCAAACTGTGAAAACTGGCCCAAGAGCATCTGGATTCGAGCATGAGAACCGGAAAAGGACTTATACAGTATCGCATGAAAGGAGATTATCAGAGTTTGAAATCCCGGAAGTAGATGAATTAAGGCACTGCAGTGGCGAAAGCAAAACTTCTAAAGGCGGAAACAGAAGTTGCAAAGATACAAACTGTGGAGAAGCTGTGTGCATCTCTCAGAAGGAAGCTTGTATGTTAGCTAGTGAAAAAGCAAGGGTTAAAAATCCTTGTAATCCGCAAAATGGCAAACAGATTCATTCAAGTGAGCAGAAATGTGAAAACGCAGTTCAACAAAAATGTGAAAACATTTCAAAGACCACAGGCTCAAAGACAGTCGATAAGAACAATACTGATACGTCATGTTGCAAGTTTACGTTTTGTGGCAAGACTTTGCAGCTGGAAAATGTCTCTTCCCATGATTCAGTGTACGCTCACATGGAGGCTTTACGCATGCACCTGGAGAAGGAATTAGGTACCAGACTTTTGACCGCAGTGTATCGTTACATCACCAACGTGTCACTTGAAGAGCATGAAAGAGTAACACAAACAGTTATGTGTATGCTTGGGGAAGATAAAATGACTTACTTTCCGGTTTTACTGCAGCTCGTTGCGTGCGAGGCAATCTACTTCCATTGACAATAAGAACGGTATAAAACAGAATTTTTATAACACGAGGAAGTCTAACAAAATTTTTATTGCCCTCGAGAGAATTATGTGCGCTAGTATTGCGCGAGACATTTTAAAAAGATGTTTTATTCACATATTTTAGCTAAATAAAATATAGTTTTCCATAATATAAATTAAATGTGATATTTATTATAGTAAACGTTTTATATCGGATATTTTAAAATCTTAATAAAGATATTTATTGTGATATTATCGTTATTTACCGAGTGCAACTTGACCACCAGAGTGCCATACGTTATACGTTATAGGTTATTGCGGAAGTTGAACTTCCTAGAAGCATTTTAGTGGAACACTTGGAACAGGAACCAAAAAAAATTCAGTCAAGAAGAGAAAGACTAACAAAGTTCTTTAAGTACCCCCGACCCGAGTTTCAAACCCTTCTCTAATGCTCTAATTTTGATCGAAACGGTACCCCTTTCATATTTTTAGAACAAAAATTGAAACTTTTTTTGTCGGCTCAAGCCAGAAACAGTAGACCATCGGGGGCTTTTCGTCCCCCGAAGCCTTCAAAGCTTTCGTATACCTTTTGAGTTGCGATTGCTTCCTAAGTTCTGCAAACCTTTTTAGTGCTCAGATTTAGCTGCTATCTCTTTCAGTTTTAGGTATATTTTGCCGAAACTTTCAAAATGCTAAAACAACAGATCTCTCTAACTTTTTGTAGACGTCCCTAGCCCTGGGGTTTGGGTGGAGCTTCCTTTTACCCCTTGAGTGTCACGTTTTCCCACAAGTCATTTCGTGCGTGACACCAAGATGGCGGCCTCGGAATGTGACATTTCTGTGGTAAAGGAAAATTGTTCTGAGCTTGGAGAGGGCCCACATTGGGACGAAACGGCTCAACGGTTAATATGGGTAGATATCTTTGGACAGAGCGTTCATCTCCTTGATCCAGTGACGGGAAAGGTAAGGGTGTTTGAGGGCGCTGCGATACGATCAATTTGCCTGCGGTGTTATTTTAATCTTTGCTAGTAAATGAGCTTCAGACTTAGTATTTTATATTGTAAGTAAATTAAATAGGTGAGACACTGTCGAGAGTTCGTTAGCTGCAAATGTCTATTCAGTCGAAAGCATGCTTGCTATGGCTTGTTTAACATACCGACGTTCCATTTTTATCTGCTCTCCATTTCCTCAAGGCTTGGGATGGGGGGAGGGGAAGAGCCACCAAAATTTGGATGCCTTGGATTTTTTTCACATGTTCTAACAAAAATCCACCCCTAGGGTTTTTCTCCTCAAAGCTGAAGGTAGCAGACAAAGATTTGAGGGCCAGATCCCTGCAGCCATCTTTAGGGTTGGGGTGCAGAGTAAAGAAAAAAAGGGATGTTCCACAACATCTGGGTTATGTAAATTGGGTGGGTGATGTAAGCATTTGACATTTGATCTGGACAGCTTGGTGGAAAGAGGGCGTAGGTGACGATTTGAGGTTGAAATTTAAAATTGTTCCAATTTAGCTCAACTTTGGCACTTAGGCTGGTTTTCCACCGAGCCCATCACAATTTACGAGTAGTGAAAATTTCCAAGTTCTGGCTTCAGTGCCCTCACAAAAATGCACATGACTTTCATGAAAGTTAACCTTTTTAATAATGTTTCTCTTTGTTGTTTTATTAAATATGTTGCAAATTATTTGTATTTTTGAGAAGGTAGATGATGTACCAATAAACTCAAAAATATATTTTGTAGGATGAGCGATATAATTTTGATGGACCAGTTGGAGCAGGTGAGAAAACCTTTTTTTTAATTACTAAAGTTAGGTTATAGTTTTGTCACCTTAAGACAGTGTCAACTGGACCATTGAAATGAGAGAATTTTGGAGCATCCAATTACCGTGATGTATATGTTGTAGTTTAATTTTATCCTTGATTCAATTTTTATTTTCTTTTGTTTCATATTCCTTATCATATGTTAATATAACAAAGAACAAAGGAAAGTAAAAATTGAACCAAGGATAAAATTGAACTACAACATCTACAGTGTGCATTTATGGACTGTCACATTAGTTGGGTTGTTTTTGGATAAGCCTTTCCCATGCTGTTGCCTTCAGATTCTTGTCTGCCAGTTATCCTCAGGCTTGGAAATCTTCGGGTGATC
>Ga0126336_10000792_pt1 | contig 14517 bp, 10 predicted proteins | sample SidCmetagenome_FD_92530 | JGI IMG/M metagenome (GOLD analysis project Ga0126336, IMG submission 92530) | Coral microbial communities from El Islote,Puerto Morelos, Mexico - Siderastrea C C metagenome | ecosystem: Host-associated > Invertebrates > Cnidaria > Coral | place: El Islote,Puerto...
ACATCGAACTCGAATCGCACTCGAATCGCAATACAATCGCCGCTAGTTTACGCTTGCGATAACAGTTGCGATGAAGAGAGGGGTCTGGAGAGCGAGACAAAAATCGCATCAAAAATCGCATGTGTAAATGGGTCTTTTATCCAACTCGAACATTTCTACATCTCACGCTCTTGAGTCACCAGTAACTGATCCATACTCTGGCTCATGTCCCTCAGAGTTCAATGGCTCCCTTGATGCACTGCTTCCCCTGTTCAAGTTGCTTGTGTCCATAATAACTAGAAAACGGCCTTTGGTCTTGTAACGGCGCCAGCCATACACAGTTGCAGCAATGAACAGGCCAAGAAATGCGGTGAGTCCAGCACCCAGCGCACCAGCGGCCCCAGCAGCCATACCTCCTTCTCCTTCGTTGCCTATGTGTATGTTGTTTTGAGCTGCATATTCTTTTACAGAGCTGAACAATAAGAGAAATGAAAGGATTAGAGGTTAATCTTTTTAACTTCGAAGCGAATTTTATATAACAAGAGAAAACGTTTTAGTAAATAACAGTGCAACGTTCGTGTTGACAGTAAGCAATTTCTCTGACGACGCGAAAAGAAAATGTGAGACCTGAAAGTATCGTCCGAGCGCCTTTTTTTGCATGTAGTTGAGTTCAACAACTCTTCAGCTGAAGGTGTAGTTTCTAAGAGGCTGTCGAGTTAAACCAAGTTAGCGTTTAGATCAAATTCGACTTAACCAAGCGTTTCCATTTACTATCTTTTGGAAAACAAGGGCCATTATACCTTTGTCAACTGTTTTGTTGAGTACATGTAACCACAGAGAGTCCTACCCCCAGAGAAGAGAATTCGCCACAAGTGTGACTCTTGCCTAACAACACACCCAAGAGGAGGTGTTGTGTTACAACTTGTAACAATTCAACCGGGTTGAGATACAACGGTTTAAATGGCATGCAACGGATTTGTTTTACATGGAAGAATGATAAGTTGACGTTATTGAAACAATTTTAAGTTCTATTTTTAAGAAAAATTTGTTGCGTTCGATGCAAAACTATATAATTCAAACCGCTGTGACACAACACCTCTAGATGAGGCCAGAGTCATGTTTGTCGCCTATTCTTTTATCTTATGCTTCGGCTGTCTGTCATGTGTAAGCGGCGGGCTAAAAGATGAGTAAAGCAATAAATACCTGGTAGGCCAAATACCGACATAGCCCAACAATGGAATTCCTAAGGAAAAATCCATTCATTGATTGTTACAGAGAAAACCAAGACTACCGAAAGCCACTCGTTGTCCTATCAATACTTTAATAGATCATTACTATGCGGAGAGATGACCTTTAATTTACCTTTTTGTTGCTAAAAGCCACTGAGATGATTTGGAGGGTTTAAACCAGACTTGACCATTATCCTGGTTGACTATGTGCATAGGTACAGTGTAGTTGAGAATTTTGGGTGCTTCCATGAAAGGAGGTCTAATGATCGTCGGCAATCCCAGACTGTTGAATGCATTGGACTTCACACAGAATTTTATTTCGCAATAACTGGCCTTCTCGCCGCCCTGCTCGATAGCGCCCAGGTGTTGAGAGTAACCGGTTGGACAGGTTTTCGGCCAATCGGGCGGACCCGGTTTCTCGACATACTGTTCCAGCTCTGATTGGCCTGTTGGAATTAAAGGAAAACTCAATTTTCAAAGTTTTTCAGGTTAAGTTTGCTCTCTTCTTAAAGTCTTTTTTTAAGGCAAAGTAGTTTTTGCTTTCTTCGTGTAATTTTTGTTTTGATTATTTTCTGCATTAATAAAAGTTCGTAAAAACTAATACACATTAACGAAAGGTTAAGGGGGATTAAAGAAATAAAATGGGGGGGGGAGGAAGCCGTGAAAAAATAAAAATTAACCCCACAAAACTGGTTATGAAATTAAGGATTGCATAGAACCTAAGACGGCAAAAATACTAAATCTTACAGTTTGTACTCTCTTGTTTACCAGAACACACCGACGTACTCACACACACACAAAAACTACTTTTTGGATTAAAAGCTGTGTGCTTTTCTCAGTTTTCTGTAGGTAAACGATCAATAACTTCGCCCGTCAATGCTGCACAACATTTGCTTGAATTCTCAGTAAATACTCCCCTAAACCTTGGGAATATAACAACTAACTGAAAGTTGGTCAGTTAGTCAGTCACTCATTGGTCCGCTAGTAAGTCAGTAAACGGTCAGTAGGACAATTGGTTGGATAGTAAGTTAGTCAATCAGTTATTAATTCAGTCAGTTGGTCAGTGAGCCTTTAGTCAGCTAGTCAATTATGTCAGTCAGTTATGTTCCAGTCAACTTTTAAGCTTCAACATCCCCCCGGGAAACCCCCCAGGCATTTTAACTTTTGAAGATTGGCTTGTTCAAATTCCCTCCCCCCGGGCCAAAAAGCCATTCAAATGCCCCATCAATTAGTACTGAAATACGTCTCCTCAAAGACAAATTTCGTCTTCAATCAAACACTCTTCACGCTTTTCAGAGAGAGATATGCTGTAATGACACCTTCAAACATCTTTTAAAGGCCTTTTGAGAGAGTTATTCACTAACAAAGGCGAAATTCTACCTTGGAAATCCGTCAAACCCTGCAAAAACGACAAAACTCACGGGCGTATCACGCTAGAACAAAATATAAATCTGGTTCAAATTCCCCACCCTTCCAAGGCAACGTTCAAATTCCCCCCTCCCTGGGCACGGTGCACAGTCAAATGCCCGGGATTTGCCTGGGAGGGGGAATGTTGAAGCTTCAATTTGACCGGTACATTAATCGGTTAGTCAGTTGGTCAGTCATTCAGTCAGTCACTTGAGATGGTCGGTCGGTCGGTCGGTCGGTCGGTCGGTCGGTCGGTCGGTCGGTCAGTCAGTCAGTCAGTCGGCAAGTCGTAGGTTAGTCAGCTAGTTAGTAAGTCAGTCAATCAGTGAATCAGTCAGTCAGTTAGTTGGTCAGTCATCCGTTAGCCAGTGAGTGAGTCATTCAGTAAGTCAATTAGTCAGGCGATCAGTCAATCGGTTAGTCAGTTAGACAATTAATGACTCAGTCAGTCTGTCTGTTTGTCTGATTGTCTGTCTGTCTTTCATTAGTCAGTGAGTTGATCTGTAAGTCAGTTAGACAGTTTATCAGTTTGTCAGTTAGAATTGTTGCTTGACCATTGTTCGATAGCGGTAACAAAATCGAGCATTCAACTGCGTAACTCCATGGCACCTTGAGAGAGTAACATACTGGAAAGAACAAAACTACCCCTTCCCCACCCCCTGGTCTCCTCAAAATAACTCTTCTCCCAAGAAAATACGCACAGGTCCACTTGTGAAATGTAAAGGAGATTTCACTGGTCATGTTCGATATATATATATATCTAATCATGTCAAGACAAATAGCACACTGTAAGAACTATTCTATTGATAGACTACCTGCTCCAAGAGGATTGCCTTTACTGCAACTGATAAAACCACCAAACGGAACAGAGCGTGGGAACCCATGCTCGTAATCATCACTGACGCATACGTGCATTGTGGCTCCAAAGCGCAGGGGGTAAAACTTGAGCGGACAGCTGCGTGCTTGTGTGACGGGATTGTTTAACGAATGGCTGTAGAGTCCACCAAACAGATAACCTGTATTAAGAGGGACCGCCCCCTTGGCGACACACCAGTAGGTTGAGTAGTAAGCGAATCCGCAAACTACTTGACAGCTGCGGAAGTTTCCTTGGCAATATCTACACTGAGGGTCATAGCAACTCTGAGCGGTACTGCCTTGATAAACTAAAACAGCCTCATAGCCATCACTGCACGAGTAGTCTGATGTAAGAGGATTCTTTTGAACAAGGTCCTGGCATAACCGTTTGTCTGGATAAACGTCGTCACGGCAAGTTTGAAACACGCCTCCGAAGGTGTAGTTGTTCGTTGGACTTTCACAAGATTTATCGTCGAAGTTCGCTCGGAAGCTGAAATTCGGCGAGTCCATTTTCGTACATCCGGCAATAGTATTGATTTTGTAGTATTCTTTTATGGCTTCCTTGACAACCTTGGCCACCTCAAAGACCAGCGGTTCTGATATCTCGGGCAAGCTTCCGGAAGTAACAGCATAATGTAATGGATCGCCTGACCGATCAATTGCAACAAGCTCGTTTAGCATTTGGTCTTCCCACTGACCAGTGACAAAATCCACTCTGAAAGGCGGTCCACCAAACGTATACACGATAGAATAAGAAATGTTCTCTGTGTATGTGTCGAACTTTTCTTTGCTGTAACCTAACTTGGTAGAGAAGTCACCTCCGAAAACTTTAAAAAAAGAAAGACTCGCTGCAGCAGTTATGTCGCTTTTTTCTCCTTCGAAATCTGCAAGGTATTTTTTCTTTAAGTGATCCATTTTGGCAAGAACAGCACCAGCGTTTACACTTGTAATGAAATGCGTTCCAAAGTCACGGACAAGCAGTTGTGCAAGATAATTCGCGTAGTCAGAGTTGTTTTGCTGTAGATGCATGGCAATTTCAATCAGTCGCGATTTGAACGCGGGTGAAAGCGCACTGTCAGGTTCGATTCTGGCCTTGTAGAGGTTATGACGAAGCTGAACGAGAATCGTGACTGTATTGTCTTCTACCTGATGCCGTTTCACAGATTCATACTCGGAAGAATACGAGCCACTTATGCTAAAAAATGGTAACTTCACCGAAGCTTCTGCGTTGATGGTTTTTGCAGTTATCGAAGAGTAGCTAGTCCAGTGATCATAAAATTCAGCGAGCGTGTCCACCTTGCTGTTTTTCACAGGATAAAGAACCATGTTATCTGGAATGAGAAACTTGCCGTCATCTGAGGTCTTGCACTTAGAATAATTTCGCCCAAAAACTGAACCCATGTGTTGATTTCTGAGGTTATCCCAACCAGATCCTGGAAGGACCTCATAGCGATAAACTCCTTTAGCAAGAAGGCAGTTTCTAGGGTCGCCAGGTGGAAACTTAAAAGGCGAGGAATCGTTTTGAGAAAACACAAGAACAGAGTCGAAAGCTACCAAAAGTATCAGTAAAGCAAAATGGGTCCTCACAACGAACGCCATGGCTGTTCTGTTGACATTCTCTCTAGGAATGTACATCACGTGTAATTTCCTGTGAAGTGATCGGCGTCGACCAATCAGATGATAGCTATCACGAGTAGGGACTATGACGACCTTGGCATTAGAGAACAGTTTTCTGAGAAGACAGTTTTGTTTTGAGCGCTTTTTCTTCGTAAAGAGTTATAAAACGGATGTTACTAAAATGAGGAATGGGGAATCGGGAATCGGGAATGAGAAATAGTGGTCAGCGGTAATACCTAAAAAAATTAGTTGAAGTCTGCGCAGTACGGCAAAGAGACGAGGATTGCATGTGGAAAGCGAAAGATGAAAGGTAAAAGTATTTAGCTGTCGGTTTTCCCGAGTTTTTGGAATTGTTGAGTTTCTGTTTATTAAAATTAACCCAAACTGTTGAATTGCGGATAATGAGGGTGACGATAATGTTAAGGATCACGAGTTTATCGTTATCGGTTGGTATAAAAAGATTCTCGTTATCGGTTGGTATAAAAAGATTCGTATCACTTTGAGTGTTAATATAAAAACTACCAGTAAATGTTCTCTGCATTTTGACGTTTTAGCGACGAACAAGTGACAGAAGATGATTCTATGTTTGCAAGAGACGAGAATGAATCTTTGTTTAAGGTATGAAAACGTAGAATACGGCTTGAAACTTTTACACCGACCGCTGCTGAACTGTTAGGGCTCTTGCCATCTTTAATGTCGACGTTTATATTTGAGTTACAATCTAGATTCCTTTATAGTTTGCACAAAGAACTGAGTGAAGTGACTGCAATATTGAGCTATTTTCCATGCTTCTTCTCTGGAGTTTTTTCTTTTTAATTGAAGAACACGTTAATATTGCCATCACTCCACTCAGTTCTTTCTGCAAACCATAAATGAATCTAGATTGTAACTCAAATATGAACGCCAACAGAATCAATTCAAAATTCGATGGCAAGTGCTCTAACAGTTTAGCAGCAGTCGGTTTAAATTTTCAAGCCGTATTCTACGATTCTACGTTTTCTTACCTTAACAAACATTCACTCTCGCCAGTTGCAAACATAGAATCATCCTCTGTCACTGGTTCGTCGTTAAAACGTCAAAATAAAGAGAACATGTAAGTTACTCGTTGTTTTTATATTAACATTCGAAAGCGACTGTACAAAAAGGGATACGAATCTTTTTGTTCCAACCTATCGATAACGATAACCTCGTGATCCTTAGCGTTATCGTTTCTCTCATTACCTGCAAATCAATATTTTTGCTTAATTTTAATAAACAGAAACTCAATAATTCCACAAACGCGGGAAAAACTGACACATAAATATACTTATCTTCCATCTTTCACTCTCCACGTGAAATCCCCGTCTCTTTGCCCTACTGCGCAGGCTCCAACTTAATTTTTTAGGTATTACCGCTGACCTCTATTTCTCATTTCCCTTTCCCCATTCCCCATTCCCGAATCCCCATTCCTCCTTTTAATAACATCTGTTGAAAAACTTGTGCCTGAAACAGGATTACGCCTCCACAGAATGTATGTGCATTTGCATGGATTTTTGTTCTTTCAGTTGACTAGCCAATTTTAAATAAATAATGCGGGTGTCAATGAAACCCCCCATCCCCCCCCCCCCAAACTCAGGGACAAGGTGTGGGGATTTGCGAGGAACCTCATTTCAAATAAGGGCAGATTATTCTCCTGACCCTGGGGAAGTTGTTAACCTACCAAAGTCCTCCAATGCTTCCACGTGGGGTTTCCCTAAGAGAGACTCCAAGACTACTCAGAACTAACTCTTCTAGAACATTATTTGAAGAGGGCACATTAACTCCAGAACACGTCTTCTTGAGAGAGAGGATACTCAAAGAACTTTGATTTATTCAAACAACCCTCTAACAAGTTACTTTCGAAGACAGAAATCAAGCCCTTCGACCAAAACATAAACAAAACAAGAAGATCTTGCCTTTTGCAACACAATATAACCCAGCAGTCCCTACATTAAACCAATACTCATGAACAGCTGGCATTTTATAAAAAATTTTTTACAAAAATTGCCCAGTCCCCCACCCCATGGGGATGCGATTTCCCTCAAATTCTCTTCATGTCCCCACTAATTTTCACCTTTTCCCGGGGTGGGGGAAGGTGGGCGTTTAAATTGACTCCTGCATAAATAAATAAATAAATAAATAAATAGTAATGTTTAATGTTAACCACATTTTCGCAACGAATTACAATGTGTTTATATGTTATATTATATAAACAAAAATTACAAAAGCTATCTTAAGAAAGATTAAGATGTTTTTTCCATTAAGGGCCGAATAAACTATTTCAAAATCAGAGGATAATCCTGTTGCATTTTTCCCCCTTGGGGTGACTTCTTACAGTAGTCCAAAATTCATTATACTGTTACGAAATTGAAAATTGAATACCTACTTTGTAGTGTCGTTATAAAAATTTTACTTATCTCGATTCGTGACGTTTAGTTTATAATCGTGCTATGACCTAATTGATAACTTTAAAAGGTCATCTCACACGAAGGATTTTTGTTGCCGTCTAGTACTAGCCGTAACCTAGAACTGGGGAATAAATCAGTAAGATCCAGAATTCGACCCAACGTTAACCATTCATGGTGGTCTTTGGCCTAGGTCAGGGAAATTTCCCAAACGTGAACACAGCTAAAATTATCGCCAACTCTAGGACTCACAGACAAGTAGGAAATGACACTACTTTATCCTGAAATTATCCAGTGTTTTCGATTATGTCTAAGTGTCATTAGTTTCCGTTTATCCGTTGGTATATTTAGGTGTTCTTATCAAGTGCTCATTGAGATGACCAAGTTCTTGAGGTTAGGAACCCAAGCATGTCTATAGTGACAGTATATAACTGGTTGCATTAGCGGTTGAAGTTTAGAAGAAGTAGAAGTAGACGTAGTAGTAGAAGAAGTAGCTGTCAGTAGTAGCTGACAGTTGAAGTTGACACTGGTCAGTTGACAATAGGAGCATAGTAGCTGAGAGACTTGTAGACTGAAGATGTGAACTACAGTGGAATAAATTAAAAGAGCTATCCCAGAGCCTTGGTACCTCTCTGCATAGCAAGCGAGTGTAGTTCTACTATACTCTTGTATGAAGCAGGCGTCCTACTTCAATTTTTCACCTTTGTCGAAAACATAGGTCTTAGTCGGACTGCAGTTTGTCGCTTTCTATATTGGTATGCTTGTATGTATGTATTTATGACCCGGGGGGGAGTGCCCTGTGAGAGGGGCGGAGATGCCTGTCGGAAACTTTGAATACGCCTAAAAGATGCCATTCTAAAACAGATGGACAAAGCGAGATAACGGGCATCCGCGCGCCTTTCACTTGGGTGTGCCCCCCCCCCCCTTCCCCGGTTCTTAGGCTTTTTTAATTAAACATTTTTATTTCGTTGAGAAAGGACACCTTTACAGTACCTAACATTCTATACATTATATATTAACATACAAGCATTTTTACTACACTACATTGTATACATAACATTATACATACGTTTACACTACGTTGAAGTCTATACATTATATATTACACATAAAGCATTTTTGCTACTCTACATTCTATACATTACATTACATAACACGTTACATATTACACTACTTTACTTTTACATATGGCACATACATGCATGTTGTGCTACACTCTCAGACACAAAGATTGCAAAATTACTTTCCAGCAGTATGAGAACAAAAAAGAAACAGGTCATGTGTGTCGCAAGGCGTTAATGGAAGGCTTCCACTTACCATTCATGACCATTGTGGGTTTTCAGTCTGTTGTCCTTTGTGGCAATTGATCGTTCAACGGATTCCATGTAATTCAATTTGATAATGACATAAGACAATGACGGAAGAGAATTCTTAAGGCTATTATGATAAATTATCTGCTTTCTTACATTGATGATATGATTTAAGGTCGTTCGCGCGAAAAACTTCTACAACACAGATTTTTTTCATACTTTGGTTACAGTCAGGTAATGAGTTACCGCGATCCCTGGTAAATATTTTATTAGACTGAAAGCCTTGAGTAGTAGCTCACCGCCTGGGAGATACTTGGTTTTGGACAGGAGCGAAACTATTTCTGCTTCCACGCTGAATACTTGTACACTTAGCGCCAAAATGTGCTCTTCTCTATCGATTGTAAAGTCAATTCAAATGTAATTTATTTTGTCCGATCGTAAGTTCCCAGTAATTTATTTCTGGCTTATTTAAGCATGCTACAGACACTGTTCCTCACTGCGTTTGCAAACCACGAAGTTCTGCTGGTCAGTGGTTAGGTATTTTAACTTTACGCTCAGGAGTTGACATTGGGTGTGCAAAATGACACTGGGTGTGCAAGTAAACATGAGGTGTGCAATGTCATATTGGATGTGCAACATAGTATTGGGTGTGTAATTCGACATTGAGTGTGCAAGTTGTTATTGGGTGTGCAACGTTTAAATAATTACCAAATGAAGAGATGCAGTAATGACATTTGAATGATTAAAAATTGGAAGCTCAAATTCAATAATTGACAATGCACACCAGACATCTTTTTTGATAGGAAAACAGCTTGATAGTAGACGTTCCGTAGAAGAGTTGTATCAGGCTCTAGTTTTCGTTTGCTCTTCCCGCCTGAATGTTTCACCGAGCGAAACGAAAATAGAGCCTGATCGCAGGTTAATAACGTAACCGCCAAGTTTACCTCTCCACGGCAACCGCTGACCATCCTTTGAGTAGGGCTGGCTCACTGGCTGGGATTATATTTACATTTTTCATACAGTTGACTCCCGATAACTCGAACCTTCAAGGGAAATCAAAAAAGGTTCGAGTTATCGGGGGATGAGATTCCTGCTGACACCACTTATCACATGTATTCTCACAGGAAGAACTGACACATGTTCTGTACCAAAACACCAGGAAACTAAAGAAATTGACACGAAGAACAATTTAATAGACACTTAAAACTACCATGCTGCTCAATTCTTTCGAAAATTGTTTCAAAATAAATTCAGTGTGATGGAGTATGTTTTTCTCATTATACTTTGACAAACGAGGTTCGAGTTATCGAGGGTGAAATTATGAAGAAAATGAGGTGAAGGGAATAGGAATTCTCTTCAAGTTAGCGTAGTTCGAGTTATCGAGGGTTGGAGTTATTGAGGGTAAAATTACAGTGAATGTATGAAGCAAAATCCAGGGGATTAGCGCGATCCGAGTTAGAGCAAGCTTCGAGTACTGAGGGTTCGCGCGTGTTACCGGGAGTCAACTGAATAGTTTTGGCGGTGGCAAGGAGATACCGATATGTTGGGGGAAGGCGGCGGGCGGGGGGTTAAAATTTAGAATTCGTCGACATCTTACTACCTTAATGAGAATTTCGGAACATGTGGGACTCTAAGGAGCTAACATTGGAATGTAATTCGCAGTTGTATCTGTAACTGAAGTTGCTAGCAGTGTATAGTTTGCAGATAACTCTTTATAGGGAAAAAACTTCAACGACAACAATCCAATAAAACAAAAATTGTTGTACAAAAGGCCTCTTTACTTCGTTACTGCACACGTGTCACGTTCTCTTGGTTCACTCACGTGATTTAAGCTCAACATTTGCGAGATGTCAGTACTGGTATCACTGTTATATATAATTTCAAAATTCGAAGAGAGTCAATAATCAGAGTAGATATGAGACAACCATGCGTGTTTACCCTTTTCTGCTTTTTTGACATCTTTTTTTTTTTCATGAAAGAAGGCTTGTTTGTTTTTCTCCTGGGGAGGGGACTCCCATATGAAAGTGACGGGGATGCTCGTCGTCTCGCTTGGGGGTATAAATTGCAGATTTTGGTCTCGCTTAGGGTTCACAGGACGGAAAGCCAATATTTCCGGGGGTTTTCTCCATTCGATTCATACACGTGTCAATTGCACAAATTAACTTTGTCAAAATGACTACTGATGGGACTGATCAAACAACGTGAAAAGACGTGTGTTACAATATTTCGACTGGCCAATACCAGTCTTCATCAGGTTTATTAAGGCAAATCACGAATTTACACCAATTGACACCAATTGCGAAACTCAACTTCTCGCCAAAGGACTCACCTTTTGCCCTAACTCCCGACAAATAAACTGGACTGAAGTTAGTGCAGACTTCGACGAGTTCGCCCGACGTATGCGCATAACTGAATTTTTTCACGACCATTCAACTGACAACGAATCTAACCCTTATTACCCTACAAGTCTTTCGGACGCCCCCTATACCGACAGAGACGACGCGCTTAATGCTTTCATTAATGCCGTTAAACATGACCTACTAACTACCAAACTCACATACATCCGGGACAATCTTACCAAAGCTCAACGCCAAACTCGCCGTCTCTAATAGACTTCCTGAAAATACCCTACTTGTCACACTTGATGTCACTCACTGTACACTAGCATCCCACATAACGAAGGAATTGATGCTTGCCATTATTTCCTTCAAAAACGTACTAGTAAACACATCCCTACGGAGACCATTTGCGACCTCATTCGTATAATCCTCACTATGAATAACTTCACATTTAACTCCAAGCACTATCTCCGAAAACACGCGACGGCTATGGGGACTGAGATGGCTCCTTCATACGCTAACTTAGTTCTTGGCAAATTCGAGCACGACGCCCTCATTAACTCACCTTATCAACCGCATATATGGTTAAGATTTATCGACGATATCTTCATGATCTGGACCATTCTCGTCCCCAGAGCTACGCGGCTTCTTTTAAATTACGTCTCTTGTAGCTCTGGTAGCGGCCCAAAATTTTTTTTTTTTTGATTGGCTGATTCAAACTGTATGCGCAATAGCGTTAAAATTTTTTGGCTTCTACGCATAACGTTTTATTTCCGGTTGAATTAATCAGGGCATTAATTAAAATTGACTTGATCAATTTCCAGGCAAAGAATGTGGCTTAGGGGGCAGATTAAGCGACCAAATTTTGCTGTTTGGTGGTTAAGCACGTAAGAATTCAAAGTGTTAGAGATTGTCGCTAAATGCCAGCCTTTCTTTTCTCGCTACGGCATTTTCTACAAAACTACAGCCTGTCCATAATTAAACTTACATGTAACTGTCTCATCAACTTTTGTAATGACCTCTTGATGTCGATGTTTAAAAACTCGGGTGCCAAATGCTTCTGGAAATTTTCGATGGGGTAAAACGTAATACAATGTAGCTTTAGTTGCGAAACGATAAGTACACAGTTGACATTCTCACACATCAGAAATCACACGAATGTAATAAAATAACTGTACAATTCAGTATAACGCAACTGCAATACCTTTATTCAGGCAAGATACAAATCCAAAACCCGTAAGCAAAATGCAGGGCAATCGTTCTTCTGAACAACTACGGCACGAAAGGCAGCTTTTTGAGTTTGTTCCTTTGAAAGCTCCAGGTTTTCCGCTAATTACGGGAGATTTAGAGGGTCCCGAACAGCTTTTCCATGACTCGATCGATAGGAATTCACTTTTCTTAGCTGTTGTCAGAATTGTCATGCCCAGAGCTCCACGGACGAGAATAGAGCAGGCGCAATAGCACCTTAACGAATTAGACATGCGTTACCGGATGTCGTGAATTTCACGACATGCGGTAATGGTTGATACCAGAGCCCTACGATCCCACCGCTGACAGAACAGATCGTAGGCTCTAGGAACGAGAATGGATCTGGACCGAAGATCCAGAGAATCGAAACTGAAAATATTTGTCGATTATCTTAACAATTTACACTCCACCATTAAGTTCACATGCTCACATTCTCCTACTACTATACCATTCCTTGATGTCATGGTTTCTATCAAGGATGTCTTTATAGAAACAGACCTTTATACTAAACCTACCTATAAACACCAGTATTTACGTATTTCATCTTGTCATCCTCAACACACTAAACGTTCTATTCCTTACAGCTTTGCACTTCGCCTTCGCCGCATTTGCTCCAACCACGACAATTACGTAATACGTACTAATGAACTTATAGATTACCTTGTTAGACGCGGCTACGACAAAACCTTTCGCAAAACCCAAATACAGAGGGCTTCTGACGTTCCCCGCACTGACGCACTTAAAAACAAACCCAGGGAACAGACTGAAACCATTCCCTTCGTTATTACGTATAATCCAGCATTACCTAACATCGCGCGCATCATTCACCAGCATTCTAACGTCCTCTACTCATCAGATCGGTGCAGAAATGTTTTTAAAAATCTTCCGTTAGTAGCTTACCGCCGATGTAAGAATATTAGTGACATTCTTGTCAGAGCCCAGTTAACAGAAACAGCTGATTCAAGTAGCTCCCGGACCACTCCCGGTTCCTTTCGGTGCAATAACAGGAATTGGACCACTTGTCCCTACATTGAACATGGCCGCAATCACTATATTTTTCATTCCACAGGTGAAACGTGCCATATCAAATCTCATATAACTTGTACTACTTTCAATGTTATCTACATGATTCAATGTCGTCTATGTAATTTACAATACATTGGGGAAATTAACGTCGCCTCAAAGACCGTTTCAATGAACATAGACGACCAGTACTCAACCCTACTTCTAATTATATCCGTACAGCGGTTTCAGAACACTTTCTCAGCTATAACCACTCCAACACCCATATCCTACTTATTCCTATTGAAAAACTTAAAAATGAACGCGATTCTTTCAGGAAGGCGCGTGAGGCTCACATTATTCACAAGGCTAAGACGATTGAGCCTGTAGGCATTAATAAACGTGATGAACCGTAATTTGTAACTATATATCAGTAGTAAAATTGTTTTTGTTTATTTTCTATCATTTCTAAGCCACACCATACCACGTCATATACGTAACTTTCGCTCATTGTTTTACTACATATATATATTTCTGTAAATTCGTGATTTGCCTTAATAAACCTGATGAAGACTGGGATTGGCCAGTCGAAATATTGTAACACGTCTTTTCACGTTGTTTGATCAGTCCCTGCAGTAGTTATTTTGACAATCATTTATATTTTTATCAATTTTGACTGATCACGATCTTTCCGATCCGACGTTGAGCAAGGTTGATCGTACACGGTTTTTGCTGTTTTCATACCTTAACTTCAAATTAAGGGGCTGTTTACATGGAGGGAGGAAGATCCTAGCGCTAGGAAGATCCTAGAAGGCGGATCATCCTAGCGCCATATGTTTTCTGTATTCAGTTTACATGCACAATGGTGTACTTGGCCCTAGTGCAAGGATCTTTCTAGCACTAGGATCTTCCTAGCTGAGAGATAGGAAGATCCCAGCGCTAGGAAGATCCTAGCACCATGTAAACTGCCTTCGCTCGGAATTAGGGACAGAAACACAATTATGGCGGCAGCCGGGCGTTCAGCTGCTAAAGACCGACAGTTTTATTTGATTTCCAGCAACCACCCCGACCGAAATTTTTGCATGTAAACCAAACGAAAATTTGTTTC
>Ga0126336_10000793_pt1 | contig 14507 bp, 11 predicted proteins | sample SidCmetagenome_FD_92530 | JGI IMG/M metagenome (GOLD analysis project Ga0126336, IMG submission 92530) | Coral microbial communities from El Islote,Puerto Morelos, Mexico - Siderastrea C C metagenome | ecosystem: Host-associated > Invertebrates > Cnidaria > Coral | place: El Islote,Puerto...
GACACGTGACAACTGCAGGAGATAAGAGCTCGTAGCATAGACATTGACATAACATACTATTTTCTTTATACAATAAATTTGGTATCAATCAGTGGCACATCCAGCGGACGGGTCAGGATCTGCCTGCGTTATTTTTCAAAATGATGATGATGATGATGATGATGATGATGATGATGATGATGATGATGATGATGATGATGATGATGATGATGACGACGGTGGAAACCGATGGCAACGTTTTGCTAATAAAGTCGCTCATATGCCTAGAAAGTGTATAGATTGTGTGTCTTATATTCAAGAAATCTAGAATATTACTGAATGAAACACGTAGTTGTGTTTTGTTGGCTTTTTCCAAGTTTTCCATTAAAAAAATGTTTGAACACGGGGTATTTACATTCAAAGATTATTTTTCGTCTCCCTTCTCCATATCCCTGATACCTATCAATCGATTCAAACTAGAGTTATATAATCAGCACCCGTCTTGACGGATACATCTCTACTGATCAAATGATACTTTGGTCTTTGCGGCTCTGTCCTGTTTGCTTTACTTTTAAAATGACTCAACAACTTTAAAGAAGACAGACGTCTATAAAACGTGCCTGTTTCAAAACATGGTGACTTTTAAGTATCATAGCCTCCCAGTTTCATTTGCACTCCATTAGCTCCTGTATTTTGCTGCATAAACATTCAATCAAAAATACTTACCAGTACACTGCGTTTGTAGTCCAGTCCATGTTCCATCGTTTTTGCAGGTTCGTGTGCTTGCTCCTTTCAGAAGGTACCCCTTGTCACAAGAGAACTGACAGGTTTGTCCTGGTAAGTTGGGACAAGGCAACAAACTACCATGGGCGGGTGCAGACAGCTGGGGACAGCGGTTCACTATTTCATGGAAGAAAGTGTCAAATTTGAATAAAGGAAGAACGTTTGAGAGGATTGTAGGGTTAGTGTGAAGGTTTGGCATGTTTTCAATCACTGGTGCGGGATGGATAGTAGTTTTAGGTTTTACATCGTAGAAAAAGGAGACGAAAATGAGGCGTCTGGCTTGCAATAATGTAAGACCACTCTGTAAATCATACAGACAGATAAAAACAAAATGAACGTCTGTATTGTGTAGCAGATGATACTCAAACAGCAAAAAGTTTTGGAGCTTTTGTCAATGGCTATGGATAACTTTGAGACTTCATATCCGCGTTTAGCAGTTTCACACAGAGGCTTGTATCACAGCCGATTTTTGCTTTCAACGATCATACTGGCAACTTTGTCTGAATGAATGATCAGGTACAAATTTATAACTAGTAAAATAACGAAGGTCCTTAACTTATAACGCAGTGCTTGTCCTTTCGGTGGTGAAGACTATTAGGGTTGAAATTTTAACTGGGTCACTTACCTCCTTGGCAAGTGAATGGGTCACCAGGCTTCAGTTGCACTCCTTCTGGACAGAAACATCGATGGCCGGTTGGGTTTGGAAGACAGATGTGACTGCACCCTCCATTCAAATGAGAACAGCTGGTGGTTCCTGATGTGAGGTAGATTAATCCCATTAACGAGCAGTTATACTGAATTGACACATCAAAAAAGGGCTGAGTTTGGGTGTGTCACCCAAACTTATCTTGAAATCCAGTGAGTCTTCTTTTCAACTCATTGTTAAAAACAAGACACAAAAAAAGAAGAAATACATAAGTAAGGAAGCCATAAATAAGTAAGGGAGTTTAAAGGCTACCATAGAATGATCACCGGTAACACATTGATCAATGTGTGTAACCTAGATATTATGAACCTCTTTATGAACGATATTTTCCCGCCCGGACAAAGTTACAGTAAAATGTATGAAACAGGACTCCAATATAATGAGCCTGGTATATATATATAACGAAATCCCGCGTTATAACGAACAAAATCCAGAAAAATCCTAAAGTGGAAATCTGCCTAAATATAACAAATAAATGTCTTAAATGCGACTTACGTTGCATGCAAATCACCAGATGTCATGATTGTAATCCTTCAATCCTATTATATTTCAATTTAAAAGACTCTTTCAGTTCAAATTCGCATAGTAAATGCACGATTAAACCGAATGCTGAGTGGTGCAACGCAACACTGTTCCTCTCGATTCCCACCTGGCTGCCCCCTTCAAGTGTTTCATACTCTCCCAATATTAAATTCTGCTCAGGATCATTGTGTTATTCAAGATGGCGAAAATGAGGGATCGTTCCTCAATATACAACCAACACAGGGGAGAGAAGTCAGGGGACCGTGACAGTTGGCAAACCTCGTCCTTAACAGCTTTATTGTTTACACCCATTAAATGAACATTTAGAAAGGCCCCTTACTGAGGAATTTCTGACCTATCCTCTGTACCTTAGGTATGTGATGAGGACATACCGGTAGCGAGTGTCTTGTGATCGTAGATGTGAATTTCCATTGGGCGTCCCATCCCGTCGACCAACACTTCACTTATAGTTGACGTTATGTTGTACTTGTGGACGCTTTTTGTAATCCAGTCTGTCCAGAACAGCACGTCTTCATATAACGCGAGTCCAAATGGGTGATAACGACCACCAGATGACAAATCTAGTATCACCACACGGTTATTTCCTTGGAGGTCCACTCTTTCGATCTTGTCAAGACGTGCATCACACCAATACAGCAGATCATTTTTGAAATCCAGAGCAAGTGAGTTGACCCATGCCAGCCCTGAACTAACAATTATCGTTCTAGCTGTGCCATCCATGTTTGCTTTTTCAATCTTTGACGCTCCCCAATCACTCCAATACATCTTTCTAAAACATTGTTAATAGAAGATAAAATAAAGCAGGATGAACAAGGTCGTTTTAAAGATTTTGTTCATTAAAGTGAGTTCGATCTCCGTGTACACAAAGGATAACGTTATCGCAGTATTTTTAAACTATCCCACTGCTTCACGGTCTTGTTTGCGTCGCGCTACCTCATTTGAGTACGTTTTGTTTTATCGCAAAGATGTTTTCACGCGAAACCTCAAAACTGTGTAGAGAAATGGCAAAAATGATCTGAAGTTCATTCACCTAATGAGAAAGCTATTTTCAGTTTTTCTCAAGCCCTCGACCTACAAGGCAGAGCAAATCAACGGAGCCTCCACACACCAATACCTGTCAGATGCTATGACCATGGAGTTACTGGGAGACGTCCTGTGGGATATCTGATGTGTTACAACTGTAACACCTTGAATATTGCTGTCGTAACTTTTCGGGAATCAAGGTGATCAACCCACAATATCAAAATGTACATTGTATGTCTGAATTACCTTGCTTCTATATCAAGTATTATAGCTCTCGGAAAGCCCACGTTTACTGTGACAAGGCTGGTTCTAGATGATCCGTCCAATCTTGAAACCTCAATCTTGTTAGTTCCAGCATCAGTCCAATAAAGATTCCTTCCAATCCAATCAACCGCCACTCCATCAGGATTTATCACATTCTTTGCTAAGACCTCAACGTCAGAACCATTGGGGAATGCTCTGGCTACTTGTTCCAGTGTAACGTCCGTCCAGTAAACTTTGCCCTCGACTGGATCGTAATCAACAGCAACTGGTCTAGAGATGTTGGTTTTAATTGCTAATGGTTGGCACGGGGTATCTGGTACAGCCAGAGGAACCTTGTAAATTTCCCCAGTATTCGCTTCAGCAAAGAGCATGAACTTGTCAGAGCTCTTATCGTAGAACATGTCTTGCAGAAAAGAACAAAAAATACGTTTGTCTATTATAATCATAATGTAATTCATATCCAAGAAAATCCGGATGACTTTAACTTCAACAGTTCCTCATAAACAGAGTTTCACCCGGTAGTCGAATTAATTTGCCGGTAATGTCCTTTGCATCTGTCCCATAGGCATTGTAATAGTTGAATGGTGAACTTAAATATATACCATATGCTTTTAGAGCCTGTATACAGCTATTTCAGTTAACGTTGTCGGATCAACTCAAGCTTGCACAAAAGACGAATTAGTCTTTGTTTACGGTTGTCAGAAGTTGGTCATCAGGAACTTTGGATTTCCTTGTAGAAGTAATAAATGGTCACCATCCAATTATTGTCAGCGACAATCATGATTCGGCTTCCAGCTGTTAGTGGTTAGTACTTGTTATAAAGTGCGAAAAATTATGATCCATAGTTTTCATAATGTTATTTTTTCTATAACTTCTTACTTACATCCCAAGCACGTGCTCCACGTGCATCTACGTATAAAACCTCATTCGTACGACAGGCCAGGTACTGCTGATTTTGGTGAACTTTAGTCATAAAAACTCCATATTACCCTGCGGTCTTGTCGTAAAATAGCTATATCAAAAAGAGGCAAAGGTTATTACATTTACCGGAAGCAGAACTCGTTTTTTCCAATGCCTCTTGTAGTAATCAATCTTAAAAGGTTTCATAGACAACTTACAGACTTGGCGAGCAATGACCATCGTCTCATTAAAACACCTTGAGCAGGCATACAAATCGCACATGTCCACTCACCATAGTCACAGTTTTTCCCATCAGGCTTGAGTGCAATGCCTGTTGGGCATGCGCACTGGTATCCTCCTTGAGGCTTCAGCAGACACAAATCGCTGCAGAGTCCATTGTTTGTAGAACAAGGATGAGAACCTGTTGATGTTTGAGCAAACAACTATAGCATGAGAACGTTTTAACGCAACAGTTTTAGGACGTTAACCAACACACATCAGTCATGTCTGTTTGCGTACACTGGCCATGCACTTCATTCATTCATTCATTCATTCATTCATTCATTACATTTCTCGTCTGATTTAATTATTGGCTCAACTACCCTTGCTTACTGGACGTCAAAAGAACACCAGAATACAATGTTTCCAGCTGAAGGCAAGTAATTCGCAATTCGTTCAAGCATGTCAGAAGTGCCTCATATCACACTAGGAACCTAAAAGAATTCGAACTGCCTATTTCATCTTTTCAATTTAGCGTAGTAAATTATCGTAAGTTACACAACAACTCCTTAGAGACCCATTTGAAGAAAAAAGGCCAAAAGGAACAAGTTGATCGTTACCTGGCAAAGATGCATCGTACAAGTGAATATCCATTGGTTTCTTAAGGCCTGTGATTATCATCTCTGTGTTTCCATTGCTTACATCAAACCGTGAAATGCTCTTGTGAATCCAATCAGTCCAGTATAGAATGCCTTGGTACACTGTCAGTCCAAATGGATGAATATTAGCAGCAGATGACAAAATCTTTCGTCTCTTTCCTCCATTGAGATCTGACACTTCTATGGTGTCCAGTCTGGCATCTGCCCAGTACAGGAGGTTGTGGTTTGATCAATAGTGAGTCCATTTGGCCAGCCAAGGTTTCCTGTCACAATGCTCCGTCTTAATGAACCATCCATGGCAGCTTGCTCAATTTTTGGATTTGATCCCCAGTCGGTCCAGTACATCATGCTGAACGAGTAGAAACAAAAGAGAAATTTAGATAGATTTCACTTCGCCAAAAAAACGACCGAAAACACAGCTAAAAAATACTGAAAAAAAAACAGACATAAGAATAAAAAAGCCTTACATTACTCGAGTTTTGAGTGCTGATTTTAAAAGGGAAGTAAGTTTTGTCACCACATTATTAATTTCTAGCCTTGTGTGTCGATTTGCACCCTTTGAACTCGCTTGATTACTAGCTAAACAAGATAGCTTATAATCCCCCTTTAAACCACTGCCTTCATTACTTAGAACATAAAGCGGTCAGAATACTGATCTATTACCTAATTCAGCTCCCAAGCATTGTCCACTCATTCTATATTACAAAACTGCTACATGATTCCTGTTAGGAAATTAGAACCATATTTTGTTCTCTTCTCCCTTGTTACCAGTTGCAAAAAAGTCGTCGAAATCTTCGTTGAGAGTTTATGTTTAAATATGAATACATTTAAGATTTGTTTTAGTACTATTAAACTTACCCATTTCTTTCATCGAGCACTATTGCCCTAGGCTCATCGAGTCCATCCTTAATCAGCAGTTTCCTCATTGTTCCATCCAGTCGAGCTACTTCAATCCGATTGGTTCCAGTGTCCGTCCAATATATGTTTCTCCCCACCTTGTCAATAGCTAGGCCGTCAGGTACTCCCACATTACACCGAAACAAAATCTTCAATGAAGATGCGTTAGAGAAAGCGCTGATAACAAGACCTTGTCGTACGTCAGTCCAGTATACACGATCTTCCACTGGGTCATAGTCTAGGGCGATTGGGCGCTGATTTCCAAGATGCCTAAACAAAGTCATAGCGACGAAATAGTTCACGTCCAGTGAAATAATATTAGTAGACTTGCCAACAGCGTCAGTGAATAGGAGGAACTTTTTCACTTCTGCAATTTATAAAAAAACCCAAGTTACCTATAGGTAGTAATGTAACCGGGTTATGTTTTAATGTGATTTGGAAAATGTTAAACATATATTCGTCGATCAAGCCCAAGCTAATACAGAAATCGCAGACGGCATCTCCCCAAGAGAGACATACTTTGTTACGGGCAAGAATGGATCACCTCCCGGGAACAAATAACCGACGACAATTTTATTAAATTCATCCAGTTTCATCAAGGTGACCGATATATGTTTCACCCGCGTCCATCTTGACACCGGTGAATTTTTTTTCTTTTAACAACAATACTTACAAAATTTTCTTCTGACTTGGGTTGTTTACAAGCTACACAGGGATCCTAAACATATTAACGAAATGAGCTTATCACTGGCTATCTCAACACGTTTGGGATATGCAGGAATGTGGCCATTTATGCCCATTTATGCAGAAGAAAATGATAACAACGAAAACAACAACAACAAAACAACTTACTCTCTTCACACGTCCTCCCATCTTTCTTCAATGCTAAACCAGCAGAACAGACACAACTGTAACCAGATGTCTTCACAACACAGAAATGACTGCATCCCCCGTTATTTACAGCGCAAGGACTTGAAACTTGAAAAAAAAATGGATTAGTTGAAAATTTTGAAGTTAACGAAAACAATAAGTGATCAGAAAGCCACCTGGCTTATTGTTACGCCTTTCGTGTTGCAGCAGTAAAATTTTCTCTCAAGCACGACATCTCTTGCTTCGAAGCGTCTTAAACATATATCTGTTTCGTCACTTTAACATCTAACCCCGTTTTAATTCACTACATTTTTTCCTTTCTTATTGGTCAATTTAGGGAGTTTTCGGAGAAGCCTTGAAAATTGATTTTCAAGCAATACCGTGAACTTCTGTTATAAGCCCTGGGGCCCGTTTCTCGAAACTTCCGATAACGCACCTAGCCCGAAAACTCTTTTATGTGCACAATATTTTCCAACAGTTATACAATTTGTATTGATTTTGAAAGCTAACTGCTAATCTTTATAATTTCATTAAGCATATCACTAAGTTTGCGCCAATAATTACCATTAGCTGATGAATAAATGAGCTCGAAAAAATACTTACCGCCTGGCCCGTTTCTCGAAAGTCCCGATAACTTTTCGGGCCCGGAAAGCTATTTTCTGAGGGCAAACTTTACCATAACGATTCGAATTATGTTGGTTTTTAAAGCTAACCAGTAAAATTGTAAGTTGATTGTAAGTCGAGCTGGTTTGCCAGCCAAAAGCCACAAAACCATTTTATAGATTTTGATTTTGAAATATAGCTCCAGGACTTTCGAGAAACGGGCCCCAGGAAAGTTATCGGGAATTTCAAGAAACGGGTCCCTGGGTCATACGAGTTCGTAAGGTGTTTTTGGTTAGCAAACACAAAATATTGTTGTAGGGAACCGTTATTTTAGTCAATTTAGTGTAATTTTATTTTAAGATTTGCCCTTAACGAGATGTGTATAGTTATATCTAGGAGGGGATAAGAATCTGAATAATGTTTACTTAAGTAAGGCTGGTTTCCATATGATCGCTACGATCGCTGAAAAACGTCTGGTAAACGAGAGAACTAACGTCTGTCTCAATGATCGCTGTGATCGCTTCGATCGCTGAAGAGCGATTTCCATGTGATTGCAACCATTGCTGAAAGTTTTCTTTCAGTGATTGCAGCGATCGTAGCGATCATTTGGAAACCAGCCTTTACCAAACTGGTGGGCCTATAAAAGGGTGGACTTAAAGAAAGGAACAACAGGGAATGCTTACAATCGGGATTTATGCTACCTGGCGGTTCTTGGCTACACAAAAATTCAAGATAACTTCATATTTTAATGGCTATCAGTTTGTGTCACTGTTCTGCCAAATGCAATCTTCCAAATCCATCACCGGATATAATTGACAAGTTCCAGCCATTCAGCGGTTTATTTGGACCGTATTTTCTGCATATGCTGCGCTACATATTTTGGCTATGTTTCTATTTTTTAAAAAATTAAACAATTTCTTTTCTAGTAATGCCTTAAGTCAGGGCTGTTTCAAGTCCCTACTCCCCCTACTCTCCCCATCCCCCTCCCCCAGATAATTACATCTTCTTATACCTGGAGGTTGCCTTGCACTGTCGTACGCTACAATTCCCATCGGCCAGCCACTACGGCTGTAACTGCTGATCACATAATCCCCAGTACCGGCGTCTAGTTTATGTATCGGGCTTCTTGTGGCCCAATCAGTCAAAAACAGGAAGGGAGCGATAAGGGCCACTCCAAAAGGATGAAAGCCAGTTACCCTTTTAAGCAGCTTTCTGTTGTGACCATGGTAATCGACGGATTCCACTCTATCCACGCCTGCATCCACCCAAAAAAGACGTTTGTTGCCTCTGTCAAGCTCGATACCATTCGGCCATTTGAGGTTCGACGTTACTATGGCAACTCTCTGTTTCCCACTTAAGGTTGCTTTTTCAATTTTTGGAGCAGAGCCCCAGTCAGTCCAAATCATTAATCTGTAACATAAAAAGAAGTTACATTCAGACAGCTAACTTCACGAAATTCAGTTTTGTTTTGTTTTGTTTTGTTTTGTTTTTGTTGTTGTTTCGATTTTTTGAGATCTGAGACCTTGCAGAAAAAATCGCTAACCTCAATGAAATTGCAAAAACATTTGTCTTCTAGACAATTTAAGAATTTGAGATTCTGAGATGTTTTAGCTGTCATACAGCCGGATTAAACATATTCCAGAGAAAATCACGTATTCGAACTGATTTAAGATTCCCTTACGGTACGATGTAAAGGCTGTCCCTCTTTACGAGGTTAGTCGTTTAAGCTGTTAAAATATAATACGTTATATTGGAGTCGATTGCTGCGATTTTCCAACAATATATCACTGCCTGAGCGGGAGATTGAGGATGATATGTACGTTTTTTAATTTTTTCAACGCAATAAAATTCTGGTATTCTATACTCTGGGTTGTTAGCCAACGGGTGCTGAAACATCAAGTGCCAGATTGAAATAGTACAAAATCCCACTAAACTTGTATCGGGTGTATACTTAATTATAGCCTGCTTACCCGTTATCAGGATCCAGAGCAATGTCTCTAGGTTTATAAAGCCCCGAGGACAGCAACTTCCGTGGGTTTTTGCCCGCTAAGTCAGCTACCGAGATCGTATCATGTGTTGTATCAGTCCAGTATAACTTTGATGTTCTCCATTCCACTGCCAATCCATCGCAAACACCAATGTTGCTGATAATAATTGTCGTGCCTGATCCATCGATACCAGAACGTTTAATGTTTCGTTCCCACACGTCGCTCCAAAATATGTACCCCAAGCTAAAATGGACATCAATGGCCACAGCTGTCTTTAAGCCAGAAACTACGGAATGTGCTGCCGACGTTTTGTAGTCGAGGGCTACAATATCAGTGAGGTTGGAAAACAGAAGGCACGGAGGGCTGCATATCGCGGCTATAATAAACACAAATAGAAAGGTAAATAGCTGAAAAACAAAGGAATAGAAAAGTGAAAAACACAACTGACTAGAAAAAAGAAAAACGTGTTTAAAGACAAGGCAATTGGAGAGGCGCCCTACAAGCCTAAGATCTGGAGGCGCTACGTAGCCGATACCACCGTCCAGGACCGAAACAATGTTGACAGCTTCCTAAACCATCTAAACAGTCAACGACCCTCCATCCGTTTCATTATGGAGACCGAGCACGACAACAAGATCGCCTTCTTTGACACGACACTCTCAAGAGAACCAGACGGCTACCTTCCCACAAGCGTCTATAGAAGACCAACATACACTGATCAGTACTTGGAGTGTCTGTAAGATCACACATAACGTCTTTTGACCTGAAGCCGTCAGCTATCGCTAAGAGAAGAAACATCTGTCATCTGTTCGCGTGTCTAGAAGTTATCCCCCTTCTTATGTGTAGAAGATCGTCAAGACAAGAAGAACAGCCCCGGAGAACAGCCCCCTAGCAAAGAGCTCATCAGTGGTTCTACATTACGTTAAGGGAGTAACGGAGCTTCTCCGCCGAACAAGGCATGTAGATTGCTTTTGGTGCGCCCTTAGAATCGGATAGTCCATCCAAATAAACAAGACGGTGTTATCTGCAGGATTCCCTGCAAGGGCAGCAGAGTTTGCGTCGGGGAAACAGGGAGATTAATGCAGGAAAGAATCAAGGAACACGAGAGAGATAGCAGATAAGTGTCAAATCACCAATGTAAATTAATTAATTAGATATTTAATTTGCGTACCTTGATACCAAAATAAAATGACCCCTTAAATTCAAATAAATCATCCCAAAAATGTTAATGTTTTGTTTCGATGGGCAATTCAACAAGAAGATATCATTGAAATGACATTTGAACAATGTATCAATTTAAGCTTGCTCTATTTTCAGTCTTCCCGGCCCCCCCCCCCCCCCCCTCCCTCTTGACCCCCATCCCCAGCTTTCACAGAGCATATCCAGATTGCCACTAATCTTTTTAAAACATGTTCCCTACGATACCTAGTATTAGTGTGCCAACTTTCACGTTTTTATAATGAAGTGCACGATAGTTTCACCTATCCACTGGACCATACCCCTTACACAAATGAATATAACACTGAAATAAATACGACTGTACAGAAAAGTAAAATAAACACAACTGAATAGAAAAATGAACTAGACACAACTGAATACTGAAAACTGAATTTTATTTAAGAGCATACATTGTATCATTTGCTGTTCAAGTTTTCGAGTTCCTTTATGCACCGCCGGTCTAGTTTTTAACTTGCAAAACAGGCTTCTAGCTGACGTGAATAGATTGCCATTAAGTCTTAAAAGTTTGAAACTTATTCAGTAAAATTATTTGTGCCTTCGTATTGCGTCAAACTGTTTGACATATTTCTGACATATTTTCTTTGATTGACATCCACGAAAACTCGATGCCTATGAACGTCCCTATTTCACTCAACGGCTGGCTTGAGCCGGAGTAGAAGAAACAGATAAAACTTTCCACGCCAAGGCCTGTAGGATTTGCGAATGTCGAAAGACTGCTGGACATCACGAAAATCAAACCGTTATACTTTGATACCTTATAATTAAATTTCTTCCCCGAAAAGTATCAATAATCGTTACACGCAAATGTTTTGTTACCGTGATAACCGGTATCAGCTGAGCTGGACATGAAGAGAAGACAAAATGCTCTAAAACGTCAGTGTACTGTACTGTATGAGTACTCCATTCTTTAAAGATAACACCCTAAAGGTGGACGAGCCAAGTATTGATTCGTAAATTACCTCCATATATGTTTGTAGGTTTCTCTTGAATTAAGGTCAGCACAGACAGTGTAGTCATCCACTTTAGAAGTTTCCTGAAGGCACCCATGACCCTGAAGAAGTATCCTCTGTTTAACAACAGTAAAGAAAAAAAAGAACATGTACAAAACCGGTGCGTAGGTTGAAGGGATTAAGGTCGGCTGGTGCACAGTAACTTGCAGATAATTAAACCGCACTCTCATCCATAGACAAGCCTGCTGCTGATAGGAAATTGTTGACTCTTGCGAGCAGGTTTCAGAAGAGAACTAAAATCCAGCGCTTTTTCTCAATTCCAGCTGAAATGAAATTAAAATTTTGATCTTGCTTTGTGCTGATGTACACAATTAACTACACCTTTATTGCATTATCCACGGGTACGAGGGACAAACCATAACAATTGCATTTTTACCTCCTGAAGCTTGCCTAGAAAAGCTAGCCTAAATCAGTGTACCCATCACTATAGTGTACCCATCTTACGAAGCTAGGTCTAAATCAGTTTCAGCACAGCGTACTCATCTCACAAAAGTACTCAAGACGGCGCAGAATATTAAACAGAAACTAAGGAGGCAAAAGGGAAAAGTTATATCGGTGACGCCAAAACTGTCGAGGGACACCAACTTTGCACGTCTGGGTCACTTTCGCCGCTTGTTCTCCTAAACATTCACTTCCAATTAAACAACCAACTAAAGCAAAGTGGCCGGCCTTAGTAAGGTCTAGAAAATGACTTACCTTGTTAAGTTATGAGTGTGATCTTGCAGGCTTACCCGTGTGCTTATGTGCCATCAAAAACCGTGAGCGAACTGAAGAGTGTTTTAGTTGAAGCCGGTGAAACAAGACTAGAGTTCAAATGATTTCTGGTACTTTTGCCCAACACTGAATTCATTGGGACATGCTAACGCAAGCACCGACCCCCTATAACCCTATGGTTTCTGCAATGAATAGCTCGCAACCCAAAGTAAACAGTCGATGAAGGGAATTATGCAGGTTTTAAGGGAATTCAAGATCAATAAAAATAAGCAGTAGGAGGTAAGTTCAACTGTAAGTTGAAGGTACGAGGTGCGTAACTGCTCAAATGATGTGAAATTCAGTATCAAGCTACTTTTCGCTCCGAATGAACGGTTCAGGACTTGATAACGGAGAATTGTCGTACTTTTTGGGGCCAAATACTCTCAGTTACAGGAGTAATTCCGGCACCCAACCAAAAAAATCCGGATTTAAAAAATTAATCTTGAGGGGGCTTTCCTATACTTACTAAACGTGCATTTTAGGAATATGCTAATCGGCTGATTGAGACAAGCCAAACTATGGAAAACTCATATGTGAGTTGCTATCGTAAGTTTCTCGGTGGCAATTTAAAGTTTTGCACTTCGCACCATCTTCTCTGCCAGAGAAAGTTTTTTTTGGCGAAGTCAGTCCACACTTCTCTAGTTATTTTCTTGCAAAAGTCAGACATTCACCTCAGTAGCGTTTAAAGAGGAACTTTAAATGTCAAAATTCCCTCAAACGTCTTTGGTATGTAACCCTACGCTGTATTTAGAACAGTTTAAACTGTGTATCGGCTTAGTCGAGGGAATCCTGTACGGACCTGTAGGGTCAAGGATGCAACTGTGCATTCCCTCACATTTGCGTAATATAATTAGAGAAGCTCAATTACGAAATTACTACAGGGAATGCAGGTAATGTTTCCATTTCATATCCATCGAGCCAGGCATTTACAAATTAAGTGGCCGTTGAAAGATTATAGCGGTAACAGCCTTTCAAAATGAATGACCTTAGAAACCCTTTCGAGATAAAAGGAAAAAAAATGATTTCTTCAATTGATACATTAATTGAAATCGTTATTGTCAGAAATCGGGACAACTTCCGACAATTACGAAATTACTACAAACAAGAAGAATATGTAGGGAATGCAGGTAATGTTTCCATTTCATACCGACTATTAACTTATCAATATCGAGCCAGGCATTTACAAATTAAGTGGCCGTTGAAAGATTATAGCGGTAACAGCCTCTCAAAATGACCTTAGAAACCCTTTCGAGATAAAAGAAAAGAAAGCATGATTACTTCAATTGATACTTTAGTTGAAATCGTTACTGTCAGAAATCGGAACAACCTCCGAATGTGTAGATCGCCAGTGGCGGGGAAACTACTAAAACTTTTCCTTATACACAAATTTCATCACGGTTTAATCTTTCCGTTTATACGGACAGCATTTTTAAAACTTCGAACTTGACCTAGAGCACAATGCAAGCACGAAGATGTTGAACACTAATCTGAAATACCTATTTCAATCCATTTGTTCACTTCAAGAATATTAATATTGAGCATTTATCGAGTTGTTATCATTAACTGTATTTATTAACAAAAAGGTTACAAAATTATTTCTGTGGTGAGCGAAAGATCAAAGGATAGGAAAGCAACCTTCATTTCTGGATAAAAAAGTATTTAGCAATTCATATTTCAAATTACGACAACAAGTATTATTTATGGTTACTTCATTATGAGGTGTAACAACATGAATTTTCTTTGATCTTGAAGCAAGACAAGTAGCAATAAGTAATTGTAATAGTTTTTGCTGTTATAAAATTATTATAAACTAACAAATCCTACTCCACTTATCACTTAACATAATAATCTTCTCTTCAAGCTAACAGTTTTTTCTTTACATAGTAAAATTTTGAGACGCCCATCAGCCTATGGTTTGCAACTGTAATTACAAATTCACCTACAAACCTTAGCTGTCATGAGAAAATTTGAATGGACATCGTTAGAAAACTGCATAAAACACTTTTATGGTCGATTGTTCAAATAATGTTTAGACAAGCTTTTTAACTCTTTGAAAAGAGTTGTGATCTAA
>Ga0126336_10000794_pt1 | contig 14495 bp, 11 predicted proteins | sample SidCmetagenome_FD_92530 | JGI IMG/M metagenome (GOLD analysis project Ga0126336, IMG submission 92530) | Coral microbial communities from El Islote,Puerto Morelos, Mexico - Siderastrea C C metagenome | ecosystem: Host-associated > Invertebrates > Cnidaria > Coral | place: El Islote,Puerto...
ACGTCATGAGTCATGTTGAAAGTACAGTTCCGAACTAAAACTGCCACGCGTAAATTAGTAACCGCTTAATATGAACACACATGCCATGCAAGGCATTTGCACGTGCTAACGCGCAATTACAGTAATAGTAACTATCGGTACAAAAGATAAATAAACTAATATGACAAAGAATAACACATATCTTCCCTTGACAACAAACAAAAGCCGACAAAAAATAAATAAAATGAAATAATAATATTTTCATAAAGTCACTGACAGTTCGCGGCGCCAGAGTCCTTCAGGGTCACAAGACCAAGTCTTCAAAAGTAAACAAAGTGTTAATGTGAATCAGCCATGACATAACAAAATCCTTGTAGCGTTCCAGAAGTCTTCTTTGTCTTGTGGATTTCCTACTCGGCACGACAACATCCTCAGCCTTACCATTACTCTGAGGATAATGTGGGCCCGAGGTAACATGCTGAAAGTTCCACTGGTCTGCGAATTTGGCGGACTTAGACGAAGCAAAACAAGGCCCATTATCTGTGACTAGTGTATCTGGCACTCCAAATCGGCTAAAAATTGCCATGTGACTTCTGATCACTGACTTAAAGGTTTCAGATGAGAGGGAATCAACCTCTATGAAGTTACTAAAATAGTCACTGACAACCAGCAGAATTCGGCCTGAGTGAAAACATGTCCGCAGAAACCTTTGCCAAAGGACAAAATGGGACTTCATGCTGAAGTAACGGTTCTTGCACTATTGAGTTGCGATGTGTAAGACAAACATCATACTTGCTGACTAAATCCTTCATTTGGGCGCTCATTCCGGGCCAGAACATGCACTCACGAAGCCGGCAAAGACACCCCCCTAAGCCAATGTGAGTTGAGTGAGCAAGGGACATAAACTCCTTTCTAAGTGCACTGGGGACATACAGGCGAGAAGAAGACCAGATTGGCGCAGGCTTGTTTTTCTTTGGCTCAAGTTTCTGTTCATCTGGCGTTTGCACAAGAGGTCCATTATCGTCATCCAAATCATTGTTGGTTTCCAAATACTCGTGTACCTCCTGAACTTCCCCGGTATCACTACCAGCTGGGCCGTCTACGTTAATAAAATAGTTGGAAAAAATTAAAATCGGGCATTCAATTTTAAGGATGGGTGATATATTGTGGCATAAAGAAATAGTTAACTATTTAATGAAATCATTAGTAATCTCATCATGGCTCACCGGTATGCTGCTGTATTTTCATTGCATGTGCTAAATCTTGCTGAGTGCAATTGTTCATTTGTTTTTTAGGTTAGAGATTAGTGGCTATTAAATTCAAAAATAAATAACAAATATGACTACCTTGTAATCGTGCTTGTAATTGTTTGTGCCTTGAAGCAAAATAAAGAAAAAATGTTACCTTCAGTGTTAAGGGTAGTGCTGATGATTATTTCCTCCCCAAACACAATATCTGTGTCTTGGACATTAACGGGCTCTACATTGGCACTCTCTCGGCCAAGAATATCCAGCACTGTCTCACTGTCTCATCTAGCTCAGTGAGCTGTCCACCTCCACCTGCACCCGTCTTTTTCGATTCACTTATTTTTTAAGGTACCTCGTCGAATATTGGCCCAAATGACATCTCTAAGCTTTGAAACGCTGTCGACATCGGCTCCAACGCCATTCATTTGATTCCGAATGGTCTCCCAAGCGTCTTGTTTTGCTTTTTTGGTCACAGTTGCTGAGAATGGTGACATAATTATTGCCTTTTTGTCTCTTACGAGCTGCACTAACATTAGTTTCTGCTGTTTAGACAACATGAGAGCTGGAAATTTTGAGCGCGGAGTTCAAATCAACCTCGTGCGATTGGAAGTTACACCTGTAGTCTACAAGCGTATTCTAGTTGTGCTACAATTGTAGCTTATGCACATATCAATGTTTAGACGGAGGGGGGGGGGGAGGTACGGGCAAAGGTGCGGCATTTGAACACTTCTCCTGTCCCCTTTCTGGGGAATTTGACCACAAATTTTACCCCACGCTGCGGACATTTGAATTTGATCGTGCAGAGGACTGGGTCCATTTGAATTTGACCGTGCAGAGTACTGGGTCTTAAACTCGTGCTAGAAGAGACGCCATCTTGGATAATCCAGGTCAAAGATCGGAAAGTGTGTAACGATGGCATTTAGTTATTATATTTTTATAACGCAATACACTACAGTGTTCCATCTCCTATTCAGTATAATGTAAAGGTTGTTTAAAGAATATTGTAATTCAATTTTGGTGAAACCAAAGCTGGATTTTCAGCCTTTTTATTCGTTTAAGTGACTACTTATATTAAGGAGCGGTTTCACGATAATTTAGCTTACATTAGTGACCTTAAAACCATTTTTATTCACAAGGGGTAATCAAAATAATCTTCTGGGTTTGTCAGATAACCCTTCCACTGTCAGATGGATTCAATTTTGGAATATTTTCGTATGTTATCTGGCGGATGAAATTGGATTGCGATTTGACTTTTTTGAAATGCTGTTGATGTTTGGCCCTTGAACTGTCTTCACAGAGAAAGCTACGAGATCTCGCGTAAAAATTTCTATATCATGGAACTACACATTGTTGTTGTTGTTGTTGTTGTTATTGCTCTGTAAAGTACTCATTGAGAAGAACTGTTTTTCAACTTTCAGTTATGGTATGAGGTGATGTTCGTCAGAGTACACAGAGGTCCGTGTAGCCTTTGCTCATTCAACTACACATGACAATGTCATAGTATTTCACTATGTAGTCTTTCTGGAAAGGTACATTAAAAATGTTCCTGTTTAATGAATTCGGTGTGCTTCCAATATTTAATTAATACAGCTCAGATTACTTAGTACCAGCACAGATAATTGAAGCTCAATTAATAATGAATGCAATATCCTCTCAACACCTTTTCCGCCAGTGGGAAGCAATCTACAACTCTCGGGTATTGTTTTTTTTTTTCTTGACTTTATTCAAGTTCAATCTTTTTCAATCTACCTTCGATATTAAAACAAGAGTTAAATACGTTTATTTCAGATTACTTCATTACTTTTTATACATGTCATTACACGGTTTTGTTATCCCCAGGTGTGGACATTTTATCAAATTTGAACTATTTTCCAGTCCCAAGGGTCGGGAATTTGACCAAAAAATTGCCAAAAAATTCAAATGCCGCACCTTTACCCGTACCCCGCGCCTCCTCTCCGTCTAAACATTGATACGTGCATTACATTCGTATCAGGACCCGGACTACACGTGTGAATTTCAGAGTAGAAAAGTCTTTTATTGAATTCTTGAATTTACAAGTTGGACTTTACGCGTGCAATTTACACGTGTAAAAACTACAATTGCAATTTTTTTTATTGAATTGCCCCCTGGTCTCTGTTTTGGTAAGGGCCATGGATGCAAAACTCGCTGGCTGCTCAAGCTGAAGAAAGTGGCTCCTAACCTTGTCTCAGAAGCATTGCATTGAAGGGTAGCCTCATCTTGAAGGCTGTAAAAGCGGAGAACGGGAACTTGTGTGATGGCAGTATTAATATCAGTCCATGTTTCTCTTGGGCTTCAGACCAGATCCACTCGGCGTTTTTGCGAGTGAGCTGACGAAGTGGATGGGCCAGGTCAGAGAGACGGGGCAACGATTTAGCCAAGCTACTGGACAGTTCCATTAAAACGCAGCAAACTCCCACTCCTGACACCATGTAACGTTTTACGCTTTAATAAAACTACTGTACATCGTGAGTCATGTTGCAAGTACAGTTCCGAACTGGAACTGCCACCCATAAATAATGAACTTCTTAATGTGAACACACATGCCACGCAAGACATTTGCACGTGCTAATACGAAATTACAATAATAATAACTCTCGGCACACCTACCGAACTGAAAGGCCAATAAGCTTTATTTTTCATTTTTCATATTTTGTCCCCCTTTTTTCTTAAGGGCTACTTTGGCTATATAACGCCATAAAAAGCGAACAGTTAAAACTATTTATTGTCTGTTTCACCTGATAAGGTTTTGAAGTCTCACTTTTATTTTTGTGAACACGCTTACTTTTACAAGCATCTTACCAAGTAAGCTTAAAACTTGAGAGCAAAAGGCTGTCCTAATTAGCTAAAAAGAAATCTCCTCCTTTCATTCCAAACTTCAAACAATTTACTAAGTGAACTTCACTACAAAAGTGTTTTTTATTTAGTCGTTCTTCAATGACATCGTACAAGTCTACTGAATTTTACTCAAATTATGCGAGAATTCCGAAAAAAAAATAGTTACTACATAACTCATTGAAATGGGAAAAAACTTAAGAACGTTTCCAGAAGTATTAAGCTTACATTTTGTTTCAAATATCTTGACGGAATATTTAAGTTAAGGAAGAAGTTAAACATAAAATTCTTGTCGTCATGGAGTACTCTGTACAAAGCGCCGATTTTTTACAGTCCTCTCTGTGCTGCTTACAAAAACAACTTCCAGCTACAAATAACGTCACGGATTAACCATGAAGGCAACATAATTTGTATTGTGCCCAAACGTTTTGCAAAGATTGTCTACTGAGCGAAGGGACTTCCCACTTTTACAGAGCTAACCAAGAGATCCGTAATCCGTACGCTTTTCATGCTTCATAGTTTATTGTCATCTGTCATCTCATGCGTCAGAAAAGAAACCCATTCAGTACAAATTTTCGCGGCAAAACAACATCAGCCAGAATTGATTTCCTGCAAGTGACACAAGTCGCTCGTTTTCTATCATCGCATCACGCGCAACACACGCAAATATTCCGCGCGCGAGTTTTGCAATCATCTGAACATCGATCACCTCGCTATACATGCACATATACGGAGCGCGTTTTGCACTCTCCAGCTAAACACCTCTTTTGCCCCCGAGAAAAAACGAGTGACTTGTAGCAAGTCTAGACGTGACTTGGCAGGAACAAATTGATCTGTGGCAGCAGTCATATGAAAGGGACCACTTAAAACGTGAACACCAGGTTGGATTTCTTGACCATCAAGCCATAAATCTGAAGGTGGGGAGCCATTGATGATGTACCAAGGGTAAGACAAACGGAGACAACGTTAAGCCCACGATTCAGTTTGGAGTTGCTAAGAGGAAAACCAGGGGACGGAGCCCCAGTGAGTAGACAGGTTACACCAGCGTGAGTATTACTGCTTGGATGCTGTACATTAGTGGATTCTGAAGGGAACGGGTGATTTTGAAGGCCGTGTTTGAATGTCGGAAGTGGAGGCTAGGTTCAGCATGATCCACCAGGGCTTGTATGGGGTGTAAGTGGTTTTCGCCAGGAAAGACCAGGAACTACCAGCATCTGAAAAGTGTTTTCTTTGCCACTCTTCCACTGTATGGGGATTTCCATGGTGCCGGCAACTTTCAACTGAGCGTTTGCATCAGCGACCGAGACTGCGACAGGCTTTTCAAGTGACTTGTGGACGTTTTGAAGCAACAAGATCAGCATTAGAACGACTGTCAAGAGAGACAGAACGACTCTCAAGAGGTAGAGGAATTTTCTCCCCAGCAAAGATCACAGGTGTCCAAAGGATGTGACGTTCTTTGAGCATGCCAGCAGGGTTTGTAACAGCTTGCAAACCAAACACAACATTTTCTGGCGTTACAGTGATTTCTCACCGTCAGCTGGTTCGTTTGAAGGTGGGAGGTCTGGAACCGGGGACTGCATTGGTGATTTTTTGTGACAGAGAGTTTTACAACCCCACTTGTGACATTGGGAACATTTGTAAAGGCTCCCAGCTTAACACTTGTTGTTTGCTTGCTCACAATTAGCAGAGAGAAGCCTATTCAAATTTCTGCACAACTTTGGAGAGCTTCTGTTTTGAGCTGATGGCCGCCGGGACAATCACGAGCCTTGTGTTGGGAACGGCCGCAACCAAAACACGACTTTTGCTGAATTTTGCCACGAAATTGATCAGAAGAGTTAAACAGAGCAGTGCGCTATGGAACTCCATTGGATGCAGTAGAGGACAACGGCAAATCCTGTGGTAAAGATGAAGAGGTTGCATTCTTTGTGGAGGCGATAAACGAATGTTCAATACGTCGAGCAGCTTCGATGGCTTTTTCCCGTTGTTTCACGTGGTCTACTTGGAGAACCAAATGCTGTGCAATGTGTGGCTGTAAGTTGGAAATAAACTGGGAAGTGACGTATGTGGGACAAGATTTGTTCAGGCTTTCGCCGAGTTTCTCGAGTTGATGGAGAGTACTCTTGTATTTGAATGCAAATTCATCCGCAGGTTCCGATGAATGCTGTTTCATGGCGCTTAATTCGGCTGCCAAATATCCACATTTCGAGTCGGTGGTTTCCTGGAATTCATCTCGTAAATGTGAGATGAAGGACGCTAATTGCTGTTCTGGTGGTTTGGCAGGGAAGCCTTCCGTGGTGCGACAGAAAGACGAACGCGGCCATTTGTCAATGCATTGTTATTCGAGAAGGGACAGGTGAATACTGGTGAGAAGATAAGACGTTTGTTCTTCGAATCGGTCTAGAAAATCAAATACGTCATTTTGAATTGTCGTGTCTTGATGGAATGTTGAAGCGTTGGTAAGCATAAGGTAGTTGAATTCTGGTTGAGAGAAGCCGTTGTAGTATCGGCGACGCTAGTGTGTGAAGATGAGCTTTGAGCAGATTGTTGTTGAATCCCTTGACGACTTCGCTGGGGCCAACAACGACGGTTCTTAAATAGTAGCCGGCATATTGATTTCAAAGGTCTGGATTCTCCACCACTTTTGTAGTTTGGTAGAATCGTTGCTTAAGACGAGAATAAAACAACAACAACTTTAATCCATGGGTCCCATCAAGCCTACACGTGTGTTCTCTCTACCAACCGGTTTAGACCGATTACAAGCATGTAAACGTTCATATATGAAGTCCCAAAATGTCCCACTACATTAAGAGTTCCAAAAAAATGCAGACATCATAAATGCAAAGAAGACTGCTCTGGGAGAAATATTAAGCAACTCAAGCCAGTATAAAAACGGCTTTTGTTAACAGCAAAAGTGCATAAGATAAATCTTCCTCTTCACAAATTTTTGGGGGAAACTATGAATTTGGAATAATCGTTGATAATACGATTGAGAGATCGAAAGAAACCGAACTGCGAGAGTATTACAAACCAACTAAATTTGAAGACTTGGCGTATTGTAAACCAACTGTAGTTGCTAATTTGTTGACTGCTTTCAGTTTAGCGAGATGGGTATTTTGGGGCAGGTTTTACTGCCCCATGGGGTGGAATTCTTCTCAGCTAAAAGCTGGAAAGGTTTGCATTGAAAAATTGTCAGGTACAAAGTATTCTGGAAATGTTCCTGTTGTAATTACAGATTTACCTCTGCCTGTCTGAAGAGCCAATCCATTTACTTTTTTTCTTTCAACATTGTACTGGGATGACTTCTCCAATCCTTTTTAATTTGTTTTATTTATTACAGGTGGGAGACCTTACTAGAGATCATCATGCTGTTCATTTCCAAAATTCAGATGAATGGGACTTCAAAGATGAATCAAACATTCACATAAAGAACGTCAGGGAGGCTAGAAGACTGAGTGAAAAACAAGCGAAATGTACTAACATAAGTGGACATTCAAATTCAGTATCCAAAGCTACAAACAGATCTGATGTTAAACAACCAAGTGAAACACTGTCAGACAGAGAGCAAAACATTGTGAGGGGTGTGTTTGTTAATAGAGATGCAACATCCTTGACAGCAGCAGGAAAAGACAGAAGGAAATGTTTTACACACGGCACAGAGATAAATATGTTGGATGAAAATGAGTTAACAAACAGTCACTGTACCAACCACAGTAAGAACCTTTTAGAAGACGACAAACGAGTGCAGTACAGGTCTTGTAGCGAGTCACGTTTACAAGATGTTGAAGAAAGGGAGAGCTTTCTAGGTGACACTCGGTTGAAGAAGAGAGGGACATATGAAGCTCCAGCAACCCTAAGGTCACATTTTCTTAGCAGTATGCATGATGGTAAGTAGGTATTTGTTAACTATGCACTTGAAAGTTCCTTTTTATGCCACTGAGGATAGAAATAGCCATTGCTTTGCAGATTAAAGCAGCTGTGGAATTTTCATCTGTTCCTGAGAAGAAAAGATTGTGTTCATTCTTATCTAGCAAAACATTGTTGAAACAGATATCACGGTCATTTCCGTCACTGGCTGAACTCATAACTTTTTTCGTACCTCTTTCTTGTACCTCCTAGCTGCAATCCACCTATAGAGGTGAAAGTGGCTTCACAATCTTTTTTCTTTGTTGGATGGTCTAATGGTGAAGCCCATGCTTATGTTTTAACACATGCGGAGGTGCCTTCGTGTATTATTCTGTAATAATACACGCTTATCAAGCATGGGGGAGCCCAAATAGCCAGTGTATAAGGACATTAAAAGCGAAGAAAACAGTTGATCCGAGCGTCTGATATGTATTAATGTATTGTATTTATAGTGGAAGTAGCAAACCAAAAGGACAGTTAGCCGAATACTCATCAAACCTTTTGTTCGATCACTCACTGGTTTTTCAGTTTTAGAAATATTAATGTCTGACCTTAGTTTGACCATAAAATGTCATTATATTAATTAAAATTAGTGAATCAAAACAAACAGCAGGAAAAACAAGCTTATTAATTAACTTATTAAGTTAATTAAAGGTTCTTGTGAGCCGACTTGTGAATGCAAATGTGAAATAAATCATCGAAATCATAGTTGTATGCTCCGGAAATAGCGACTTGACTTGTGAACCGTGCACTTGTGCTCGCACTTTAAGCTCACGACATAATTCGAAGCCATTATGGTAGTATCAGTTTTCAGTTTAATCTTTTTCTCGAAAATCTGTTTCTTAAAACCCGTGGTCAATAATCCAATCTAAGTTTTTGTTTCCTTTGTTTTACTTTTATTCTTCTTCTAAGTGTGGATTTTGTTACGTTATATTCAAACACTTCACTACTTAAATTTGTACCCTTCTCTCACAGAATGCATGTATGGCTCAATCGTTTAGGTGCTGACCTTCAGATCCAGAGGTTCGTAAACTGAATTGGCACGGGCTTCAGCCTCGCGTGGGCCACTACCAAAACTTCTTTTGAAGTATATCCTAGCTTTAAAACAGGAAAAAATAAATCAAATGAAATTACGAGGTTGGCTCATAGCGCATGCGTTAATTATAAATTGATGTAAAGGCTGCAATTGCAATTGCACAACAACCGTCAATCGCCATTGGGAACTTGCCAAGGAACTGAAGATATGCTTTCGATGTTTGAGTGGAGGTCACCAAGGAAATTTTTGCCGCCGAAGCAGACTGTGCTGTAATTGGTTGTCTTGGAAACAACCACAAATTATTATACTACCTTCAAAGGTCCCTGATCGGAGTTCAAGACAAAAATTTGGGCCGCCAACCCTTAACAGTAGATTTAACCACAGAGAAAGATCAGGAAAAGTGCACGTCAACTCCTTCGGCTGTTAGTTCCGACAATTCGACCAGGCCATCGCCAGCTTTGGTACATCAACTTGTCACGGAGGGGAGCCGCAAAAGCACTGATGAGAGATCTCATACAGTGGTGGCTTTTAAGGCATCAGAAGCACCTAATTTTGTCGAAGAGCCTGCGTGCAGACGTCTCCCATTTCCTTTGCTTCACGGGAAATAGGAGACGTTTGCACGCAGGCTACCTACGAACCGTTCCTGTAAATTTGAAAAGTGGAAACCGCCAAGTGGAGGTGAACACACTCTTGGACGACGCAAGTACAAAGACGTACCTTAACTCTGACGTTGCAGCAGAGTTAGGCCTGCAGGGAAATTGCCAAAGAGTGACAGTGAACGTACTCAATGGAAGACCGAAACATTTGAAACAATGCCTGTTGAATTTGAGATTGAAAGTTTGGATGGTAATTTTTGAAGGATCAGCGCATTCACGACAGATCGAGTCACCAGTAACCTGCGCATAATCGACTGGGGGAAGGAAAGTGGAAACGCCTTCAGGATATTTAGTTTCCAAAACAAAGCACAGCTCGACCGATCGTTGACATTCTGATTGGCGTTCATTGCCTAGACGTTTCTCACGAAGATGTGCAAGGCATACTGGGAGAGCCCATCGCAAGACGTACACCTCTTGGCTGGACCCCGGGGGCTGGACTTGTACAAGAGTGAACCCCTCTTGGGAATTGAGGACAGAGTTGCAATGGAAAAGGTAGAAAAGTCCTTGACATGTGTGGACGGACGTTATCAAGTTGGCATTTCGTGGAAAGAAAACTCACCCTTGTTGCAAAACAATTATGAAATGGCATTCAGACGACTTCAGAATACTGAACAGCGGCTTTTCAAGAAAACAGACATTGCCAGAGCCTATAGCGACTGTATAAAACAATACATTTCAAAGTTATGCATCCGAAAAGTCCCTGTGACCGAGGAACAACCCTCTACCAAGTGGCTCCTACCTCATTTTCCCATTGTGAAACCGGACAGGATGACCACGAAGATGCGGATCGTTTTTGATGCTTCTGCGAAGTATCAAGGTGTTTCCTTAAATGACGTAAAAACAGTTAAAATGGTTCAAGATAACTTTGTAATACAAAAGTTAAGTTGAGCGCGCTTACGTTTAGTCAGCGCGCGCGATTGTTAATCCCCGTTCCGCCTACAAAATGCGTTATTGTTTGACGGTATTTGGAAACTTGTTAAAAAACAATCTTAAAGGAGATTTTTAAACCTTCTCTTACAAAACGAGTCATTTCATGTCATGTTCAAAGGCAATAAGCTCTGGACAAAAAAGGTTACAACACGGACGATGTCGAAAGGACGGATTCGATAAACCCAAAGACACAAGTGAATTCTCCTTTTTTTAAAACAACAATTATTTTGAGTTATGTCCTTAATGTCATTAAGCGGTTTCAAGTTAAGAGTCTGCGAACTGAAAAATATGCTGTAATATGCATCACGACTTGTAGGCTAAAGTCCACAAACTGTCGTTGTAGATGGCTAAATCAGAATGGAAGTTAAACAGAATTGATATGCTATATTTGGAAATAAATAATTTGGGACCGGATTTGTTTGTAGAAAAGCTGCTTTTTTACGTAAAAAGGCCGAATCTGTGCAATGTATATATGGGGACCGTATTTTTACAAATATATAACTGTAAGTATACTTCTCTTTTACGTTAAAGTGCTACTATGATCAAAAATATAATTTTTTTCTTCTCTCCATATTCCGAAAATATAAATACATATTACTTACCGTGCAAAGGTTTAAGTCGAAATGCGTACGGGAAGTCCGATTATTTTAACTGTAATTTTCGAATTCAGCTTGCCGCCATTACTCAATTCAAAAATGACCGAGACGAGTTGGGCCGAGTTGGCCCAGAGAGGAAGTGACGTAGAAGTCTCAACGCAACCAAACAAACGTGGCTACTTTCTTATGCAATCGGAGAGGTGTGAGGGTTCGCAAGATTCACTTCTTCGATTTTGAGCTGCGGTATGCGTGGCCGGCGCTCTGTTGTTGAAGATTATGGCAAAAAAAGCATCGATGAATCGGAAATTTCCATTCACAGTTCACCGACGAGTGGGTACGTTTATTTTAAGCGGAAAAGGTTCGTTTGCGTGCACCGGAAGGACTTCAATCCTGTTGGACACTGTTTCCTCTGTGCATTTTACGGCTGAATGTTTTACTGAAGAATTTTATGACAAAGGTACAAGGAAATATTTAAAGCCAGGATCAGTTCCAGCCATCAGGAAGAAAAACATCAGCAATCATATCTGAGCGGGATCGTCGAATGGTGAGCGAGTATTTATTTGCCGTTTGCGCTAACATCACATGTGCGGTGAGATGCACATTTCCTCACACACCTAAGAGATACTCCGCTCGGTTGTCTTCTGCATATACATGTATAACTCCCAACAGATTTCGGCTTAACTGCAAAATATATGCCCCTTCACATGTACTATTTTCTGTGTCGCCGCCAAGCCGGTTCTGCGATACGCAGAAATTATTTTTATTCAACTTGGTACGTGGTACATGTACGCGGTATAGCAGAAAATAGGAAAACATTACAGTGTATTCCGCGTACTATGCACGTTCCCCACTTAAACGTCCGCTAAAAGAATATTATTTGAAGTTCCTACAAACTAGTGGACCATAACAGAACATCACCGTGTATTCCTCATTCTATAAACGGGAATATTACTCTAAATTTCTTTGAATTACTCGGCCACATATAACGTGAAAATATAAACAACCGAGCTTAATCGACCGTAACATATTGTTCTTACTGTTGTTCTTTTTACTGTGTAGCCAGCTCCTAACATCCCTCGTACATTTTAATTTATCTCTCTCCGCGTACCGCGTAGCCAGCTCCCAATATCTCTTTTATACTTCAATTAATTTCTCTTGGCGTACGGCGTAGCGAGCTGCCAAAGACTTACATAATTAGCTATAATTCCTTGAGCCTTTCACCGCGTTCGGGGTAGCCACTTCTCTCAGTAACGGTTTCGATGTGACGGCGTATTCCACAGTTTATACCTAGACTTCTGATGGTAAATCAGAGTTTATTTCTATTAATTCGCATTTGCTTGTTACTAGGTAGTAAGATTACCGTGTTCGTACAATTACGCGGGCGATTCGTGACTTCACTACGTTTACGTGAATTTACTTTCCTCGACCTTTTGTCTCATCTATAAAATTCTGAATGTATGTTAGGCTCAGGGCTCTCTATATTTCTTAAAAAAAACTTTCATGTAGCGTTAAGTGGGCTTTTCTTTTAGAAGGGAGAGCTTATTTTTGTAGGATTTATTATTTTTAGGTCTAAAATCTTTCCGCAACAAATCTGTGAACATAACAACAACAAACTCAACCCGTATCGGCAAAAAAAAGCAAGAGTAAGAAACAGTAAGAAACAGCGGACGGACCCCAACACAACATTGTATTGTATTATCGGAAGGATTTCAGTGTTTGTGATTTGGGATAATTGAAATATTTGTTGGGCTTCTTGATCCATTCTTGTTGTTTGAGACGGCTTCCTCTTCGGTAGCGAGAGGCTCGAAACTGTCATCGTATGGCGCGACTTCTGCGAGTTCGACTTCGCCAAAAAAAAACCTTGTTCTTAATCGCTCTCAAAGAAACTGGACGACAAATTCGATGGAAAACACATCCATATAATGCAATGTTTCCCTCTCTATTTTCGACTCTTCATTATACTCTCCTCCGGCCTTTGTTTGTGGCGATTGTTGAGACTACTACGTCACGAGCAAACTTCACGTGGTTAGAGATAAGACCGCTTCCATGAAATTCGCGGGCTTCTCTTTTGCGAACTGAGTAATGGCGGACGGGTTTAACGCGGTTTTCGGACATATATTCCTGGGCCGTGTAACCATATATCGATCTAATTTATCGCGATTCAGATATGGCATCTATTGAACAGTTTGACGTTTAAAAAAGTTGAAAACAAAACAAGAAATTTTCGTCGTAGTAGCACTTTAAGGTTAGGGAACCTTTTATATGGGGACCGTATTTTTACAAATGAATATTTGTAAAAATGCTGCATTTTACGTAAAGGTGACGCTTTTTGACGGTTCCTGTTTTTTTTTACGCTACATATATTTGCAATTTCCAAAACAAAACATGCAAAAATTATCTTTCATACTCAATAGAAAAAATCCGTGAATCTAGGTGCTTATAAGGGCCCGTCTTTGACAAACCACAAGTTTTCTTGTCAACCACAAAAAGCAGATCTGATAAAATTTATTCCACAGAAACGTTATGCAATAATTTAATCCACAGAACAAAATTTCTTGTGAATACTATCTTAACGTTGCTAGAAGTAAACTTCAAAACAACATGTATGTCGTTAAATTCAGCTGAAGCAAGAGCATTTTGGCCAGAAGTCTAGTTGTTTCCTATAATGAAACTTTTAGAAACCAACCAATTAACTTTGAATGTCAGTAAAGATCAAAGAAAAATCGCGGACACGGTCAAAAAATCGAGTCACTATTGTTTTTGTCTACATCAAGTTTAAGGTACGAAACAGAAAGCTTTTCCAAATATCCATTTTGAAAGAAAATAACAGTTGAAAACCGTCTGATCGAATTTGGCTTTGCACAAGCTTGAACTTTTGTACTTTTTGCAAGACTCTCTACAGCTATTAATTTACACACTAGGTCTTATTTAATCAAGAGACGGTATTTTTAGTCTTACGGTGTTCCTGAAGGAGAGAAGGGCAGGTAATGAATTTATATTCTCAGCTGTTCGCTGACACGCCAAAACAGGCCAAAAACAGCTTTGTATAAATGTATGTGGTTGTGCCTCAAAATCTCTAGTGATGCAAACTTAGGTCTAAAAAGTTTTTGTTTGTTTTCCTGGGACCTTCTCATTTTTCAGTGCGAACGTCAACTGAATTCTACGGTGGCCCACAACTGTCACATCAAAACAAAATGCTCACATTAAATTCAAATCACTTACAGCAAATTCAAATCACTCACAGCAAAATAAAAATCACTCGCAGCAATTTCAAGTCGCTCACAGCAAATTACAA
>Ga0126336_10000795_pt1 | contig 14495 bp, 8 predicted proteins | sample SidCmetagenome_FD_92530 | JGI IMG/M metagenome (GOLD analysis project Ga0126336, IMG submission 92530) | Coral microbial communities from El Islote,Puerto Morelos, Mexico - Siderastrea C C metagenome | ecosystem: Host-associated > Invertebrates > Cnidaria > Coral | place: El Islote,Puerto...
GTTCTCAAAAGCTTCGAAAATATTCCGAAGCATTCTTGAAATGCTCGGAAATCTCAGGGTGATCCGCCAAAGTCTTCTGAAGAATTGGGAATCTTCGGAGGTCTTCGGCTTAGTCAATTCGTGAGCGTCTGACCGCTGACTGCTATTTTGGTGTTCTGGGGTATTCCTGTCTGTTTCGAGGGTGTTCCGGTGTATTATGGGATGTTCCAGGGGTGTTCCGGGTTTTACAGATACCCGTTCAATACCCATAAACTTTGGCAAAGATCGTGCATACCTTTTCCGATCTCTCTTGCGAACACACACAAACCAGACTACTTGCCCAAACTAGCACGTTTTTGTCTGAAGTTATTAGCACATAATAGAGTGAATTTGTATAACCCGTTTCTTATATGCTAATGAGGCGCATAATATTCTAATGACCGGTTTGGGTACGCACGAGCGATTCACGATTGAAATACGTACCTGTGTTCAGCGTACGTCAAAGAAAATAAGCATTTTAAAAAAGATACAAAGTACAGCTCCAGAAAAGTGATACTTGGCACACTAGGTTTTAAGTTGACATTTGAAAAAGGATGCTACAAAACTCCACAAGGCAGGTCGCTTTACATGCACCTGTATCACACGACTTTCGACATTTTGAACATGCAACAGTGAACTAAATTTCAGTTCAACGCTTCTCTCGCGTAACCCACATGCAGCCTTGCGTTAAATTAAAAAGCTGACTTTCTGACGCCTGTGGCAGAGAAACACTCGTGCGGGTACTTTCTCACGCTGATATCCAAACAGTGGAAGAAAAGAATAGCTCATTTTAAGGCTTGTTATTGTTGTCAGAACGGTTTCAGTTGTGCGTGCTCAGTTTTTTAATTGTTCTTCTGGTTAGCATTTAGTGATTCTCATTAGCATATAAGAAACGGGTTATACGAATTCACTCTAATGTTTTGGCTTACTTCAAAACCAAAAAATATTACGGACAATTTAGACAGCTAAGTAAAGAATTTTAAAAAGCAATTGGATCAGTACTTGAAGAATCTAGCCACTTCGGTAGCTGTAATTTTTTCAGTCAGTTTTTTTTCATTGGAATATAGCAGATTCTGCGAGAATTAAGCTTAATTGTAAATAAAGTTGGTAAAGAAACTTTAGTTTCTTGACTGGGTGTAAGTAATTTCATGCACACATGACAACGTAAAATGACGTAAAATTGCGTCGCGATCGTGATTTCCGAACAGCCACCATGTTGGATTTCTTGACTTTTCCATAACGTCAGAAGACCATCAAAATTAACCGAAAATTAAAAAAAAAAACACTAATATGTCACTAATTTTAATCATTTAACAGAGGATTTAACATGAAAAATTCAAAATTTTGAAAGGCATGCCTGCAAAAAATACTGAGTTGAAATGGAGACATCTTGAATCCCGAAAAATATTTTAAAACAGGTCAAATTTAAACTTCAAGTCAATTGAAAGTCCCAACGTTTGGTGGCTTTCGGGCTTGGACACTGAAAATATAGAAACGTTTCAAGACCGGGGCGGGGAAGAATTCTTCTCCCTCCCCCATTCACAGTCAGAACAGGGTTAACTAAACAATACATACAGGATATGGTGTAACGAAAATATTTATTGAAAATGCCCTGTATGATAAACTGATGCACACGTACGTTTAGTTATAGGCATTGTCTAGATACCCGGCAGACGGGGACGGATGGCTAAATACCCGACAGCATGAATTTTCGAAGGATTTCGACGGAAATGCTTTGCACCCCCATACAAAGTTAGGAAGCCCTTAATACTAGGGTTGACTCTCAAATCTGGATAATTCTCGGAAATCAGGGTGCAACGGGCATGAAGACACGGTTATTAACTAGATAATAACTAATACTTTCAGCCTTTCCGTCGAATATCCTTCGAAAATTTCGGACTTCCCAGTATTTAGTCTCGAAACATTTGTACCCAGCTACTGGGTATCTAGAGGTATCTTAAGTATGATCTAAAACGCGCTTTGAAGAAGGTTAAGTGAAATAAACAGAAAGAGGAGTGGATTCTGCTTCTGAATGTTAATAATGTATGTTTTATTTGTAAACGAACTATTGTAGATACTTTCGTTAAATTGTTACTACAACTTCCATAAACGTAACTATGCTTAATCTGATGTAATGAATAGACTGTGAATAACCTGAGGTAAAAAAATCGAGGAAAATACAATTGCAGATTTAGATAATATAAATACGGTAAGGTTAAATGTTGACGTTCACTTTCAGTGAGGAAGATTTTGAAAGACGAACATAAATGTAAACAAAAAGTGAAAAATAAAATGTAATTCCTAAATAACCGGATTTCGCAGACCCTTTGTGACACAGAAATAGGTTTCTTCCCCTGAGGGATTCCTTCTCGACCGCTGCCAGGGCCCGATAGCCGGAGAATCAACTAGATTACATTTAACTCTTTGAGGGGCGAGACCAGCGAACCCTAAACTACAGATCTGGCGTTGTTACTAAGGGATTTTTGTGGATGGTATTTTTTCATATGTTGTTTTGCAGCGTGCTGCTACATTTGTGAAATGTACGAGGAAGAACATCAGAATCTTAAAACTTGACATTGCGCGTGCATAGCTAGTGCCAGTCCCTAACCACGCGTTAGAAAGAAAAATCCCTAAAACTGGGAGCGAATCAGAGATAATCCAGCCTTCTTTATAATATGACGTAAGCAATTATTATTACAAAGAATAGGAAAAAGTGCAGTACAAAAAGTATAAGTATAAAAATGAAAATTTCAAGAAATCGATAAGTCCCGTTTGCATCTTGATTATCGTTAAATATTGGCACAGTTTTCAATAACCAAAACTCTATGCCGCTTGAGTTTTCAGTCTTTTTTCCTGTTAGGGTCACCTGACCTGCCAAATACGGTTGTGACTTAAAAATCCTAAACACATTCCACATGGATCAAATGAAGCTAAGCAGCTTATCACTGGAAGTTAGGGTTTCCAAGATATGATGATCAGAATCTTTCCATAGAAACAATGTGGTAGTTAAGAGTCTTCCCCTTAAGAGTCTTCTCCTTCTAGTTAAGTCTCCTCCGTGATAGTTAAGAGTCTCCCCCCCCTAATGTGGTAGTTAAGAGGCGCCCAATTTCATAATTTTAATTTTATAGGATAACAGCTGTTTGGAGTTGCGCCAAGGAAATTTCTCACGTGATTTATGCTCCTAACACATGCGCCCCGCTTCGCCGTTACACAGTTTGCAGGTAGTATACATTACACGCATTGCAATTGGAAGTTGTCGCTAAAGTTGCATAAAATTCGTCTGCATAAACTGCATTTCTTTTCCTAATCTGATTACAAATAATTTTCTGCACTTTGAACCCTTCTAGCTATTTGCCGGAGACAATATTTTTCACAGCCTCTTCTTCTGCAATATGTTTTTCCATAGTTCCCTTGTGGGGGACGCCTAGGTCATTATTTTCGGTAGCACCGGAAGTCCAAATGGAAACCACCTTAAAATGGTGATCTCTTAGCGTTAAATTACTGCGAAATCGCCGGTAGATTAAGCGTCTTTGTACTCGGACACACTTAAAATTGCACGTCAAATCACCCCTAAGCCTTGTGTGTAAACAGACTTGAATTCAACTAAGAGTTTTGTAATTTTTTTTTTACATTTATCTCCTTTCTTAAAGAAGGGTTAATGATTTTTACGGATTTTTTCATTTCTGAGCGCAAAACATCTGCCAGTAATCTTTCCTTCCTTTTCTTAAGTTATGTAAATTTCGACTCAAAGTCTTGCCTAGAATGTCGTCGGAAATTAACCCACCTCAGTTAGGTTACGTTGATTGACCCGTATTAAGACAACACTTAAGCGTTTGCAGACGCACTCCAAACCAAAGCTGACCAGTTTTGTCGTTAACCTAGTTTCGTCCATCCCGACCAATACAACTAAACTGAAACAGACTCATCACTGTGCATGTAAGTTAAAACCTTTTCTCTGTTTTCACTCCATTGATATTCTTTCTTAGTAGAACACTTCTTTCAAATAACCTTCAATTATTTCATGTTCAGAAAAACGAGAATAACTTATTCGTTTTCTGAAAGAAGGTTTCAGCAACCGTTTTTTATTTAAAGGTTTGGTAGCTCTGGAGCTAAGTTTCTTACCAATTTTGCTGCGTGCAGCCAACATTGAAATTAAACCGAATGCTTGCAAAGATTGCAGGAACGAAGGAATGAATTTTTTTGCTCTATTTTTTTAAAGGTAACACCCCATACTATATTTCGTTGTTTCTTCCAACTTGTCGAAAAACATGCAGGGCAACAGAAGTACGAGACAAACAAGCATCGTTTATGTGCTCTTCTTGAGAGTTAAAATAGGCCCTAACGGAAAGTCTGAGGACGTGTATAAGCTGCCTAACATCTTCTTTCTAAAACGCATTTCCTTTTATTATTAATCTTATTTTAAGAGGAGCCGGATTTAAATCATCTGCCATTGGCAATTGGCAACAATTGAGGACTTCGCCAATTTATGTATCTTATTAGACGGTTTAGCAAATAGTAAGCATGGCTCCATTTTACAAAAAGAAAATACAACGATAGTACCAACAAGAAATTCGAATAAGAGATTAGCTATACCCAACTTATGCAGTCAGCAGTAAAGGAAACCTAAAACGAAAAGAGTTACAAACACTCAGGCATGATATGACGCTGCACAAATAACTAGATCATGATACGTCTGACGCTCGAGGCAGCCATTTTCGGGTCATCAGGTAATCCTTTTCTTTTTTTATTTTGGCTGAAAAATACTGCCTGACTCAAAGCAAATAGACACGGAGTATAGGACGCCTCGCAGTTTATGTAAATGATAAGGTAGCTACAAACTAACAAAATCGGGTTGTTTTAAACATTGATCTGTATGTCGTTTTGAATTGTCGCAAAAACTCAACTGGGCAATTCTTCCAGTTTTGGCACAGTCTGAGAGAGCTATGTCAGCACTTTTTAAAGAAGTATAGCTTAAACTTACTTTCGTGATCGTTAGCAGCCTGCGAATGCACTTTAGAACTCAAACAAAACGAAAGCGGTAAACAGGTGCAACGACTCTAATTTATTTTTTGAGTAACTTCTCTCGATCATGATGTTAGGTTTCACCTTCTAAGCAGCGGAAAATAAGAGAATTCTAAATGTCAATTAAGTTGATGATTGAGAGACAGTTCAATTATTTTCACGACACTTTTTTTGGGAAGGTTTGTATTGTTGGAAGATAATTCCTGCTTTTAATAATAACCCTGAAGCTGGAGAACTAGGCCTAAAGAAGCCATGGTGTTACGTAACAGCTTTTAGCTGGTTCAACATTTCACGGCCTAAATTTGCACTCTTTTGATCTCCGTCTGGCTCAAAGCATTTCAAACGAACATGAATTTTTTTAAAGAGAAGCCCTGGATAACAAGGCTTTTTATCCAGGAACCTTTTTCCCAAAAAAATCTTGCAATTTCCTACTCACGAGATGGACGGAGAATTGGGAGTAGAAGAGACCAAAAAATGCCTCCGCACAAAAACCAGTGTAGTGAAGAACTAAAAAGAAAAAAAAAAAAAAGAAAATTGAATAACAGTAATAAAATACACAAAAACTACAACAGACAGTAAATGAAATAAAAATTGACTCCGTAGTTACATTGAGTGAAAACAAATGTAGAGAAACGTCAAGGAATTAAATACAAAAAGTACTTTAAAAAAAAAGCTCTGATTATTACACTGAATGATTGCAATAAGGTGGGGGAGTAGTGGGCAAATCAAATGGATGGAATAAAACATTTCAGTATAAAAAGGTGCCATTTGTCGTTAAAAAGCCTGGCAGATTTGTTTTTGATTGCGATGTATCGTTCAATCATTACATTTTCGCGGAACTGTAAGGTAAACAAAGAAAAAAATAAGGTTTCTTCAGCTAAATTACATTTATATATGAAAAATTTGGCGATTAGAAGCGCTAAGCTTAGCACCTGTTAATATTTGCAAGGTTGAATAAGTCCATAAAGAAGTGCTGAGTCAGCCAAGTTAATGTTTTTGTTGGTGTTTTTTGTTCACCAGGAGTAAAACTCTTGCCAGAAAGTGATTACGTGGGAACATTGTAAAAACATATGCTTGATTGTGTGTTTTTCTTTTTCACAAAGAGAACACAAATCATCTAATATGAGGTTGTGCTTGTTGAGTCTATCTTTGGTATAGACGATGTCCCGGTTAATTTTGAATTAGAACATTACTAGATTTGTATTCTTAGTGGTGGAAAAAGGCCAATTGTAAACTTTGGACATATTGGAGTGACTTATTCCGTAACTGAGAATTCGGTTTTCATTGCTAGGTGGTTGAAATTTATCTTTTACAATTATCTTGAGTAGAGCAGCGTTGGAAAGATTTTCTTCGACGTCAAACCAGTTTTGAGTAAGTGGTTGCTTCTGTCTTTGTGGAGGATGTATTTTCTATCTCCTTTTTATTGCACGTAAAAGCCGTAATATGTTAAGAAACTAGCTTTACTTTACGTTGGTCGACGAAGTCCTTGTGTCATAAACTCTCCACTGTTGGCGTTTAAAAGATGTTTGACTTTTTCGATGCCCGCGTCAAACCAAGAGTTGTGAAATATCGCTTTCCCGCCAATTTTTAACTCAGAGCTATTCCATATGATAACTTCTCGTGGGTCTATTGTGCCCGGATTAGATTCAGAAAAAATTTTTTTAAGCAGTTCCCAGTTACTTAGTATTTCCACATAAAAAGGGGAAACATTGAGTTCTAGCTCTTTGGCTCTATAATTGCACAACAAGACGAACCTGAAACCGCCTAAATGATGTTGTATCATGTGATTTGGAATGATTTTCCATGGTGAGCTAATGTCTTATTTAAATTTTCAGTGCCATATTCGTGGAGTGGAACTCAATCATCCTTAGACCGCCCTTTTCTTTCTCGCCGATTAGTGTGTTTTTTTCTAATTTTATGGGGTTTACCCTCCCAAACAAAGTCAAAAGTAATTTTGTCTTCTTGCTTGGCGAAATATAATTCTGGTAGTGACAGAACCGAGGCATTTTAAGCGAGTTTGGAAAGCCCTAGCGATTTAGCGATGTTGATCTTCCCAAGTAGAGTCAGTTTCCTTCTGTTCTAAAGATCTTCTAGTTTCTTGTCGAATTCAGTGCTTTGCTTATATGGTTTTTGTTGGAGAAGTGAATACCTATACACCGAATCTTCCGGTCATCGAAACCTTAACGGCATATCTATCCTCTCTGCCCAAGGGCCGAGCAACATGGATTCTGTTTTCGATTTTCCTAGTTCTAAGCCTGAACACCTCCTGAATTTTTCTAACTTCTCGAGTAACGCTTGTACTTAGTCTAGATCATTAAGAAAAAAGAGTAGCGTCGTCCGCATGTAAGGCAATTTTGATTTGCTCGTTTCCAATGTTACTTCCGTTGATTCCTCGATTCGCTTGTATAGCATGGTTTAACAGTTCAATACATAAAACAAACAGAAATCCTGATAATGGGCAGCCCTGTCTCACTCCGCGATTGAGATTGATAGAGAATAGGAGAGGCAAAACCATTGTTAGTCACGCAACTTGAAATGTCGGTATCAAAAACTTTTAGCCATCTTTTTAAATCGGCCTTAAAATGGAAAACCTCTATAATACTTTGTCAAGGTACTCCCATTCGATTGAGTCGAAGGCTTTCTAGAAATCGAGAAAGAGGGCAATATTCTTTAACCTTGTAAAGTTGATTACGTCGGTTATGATTCTAACGTTTTCACCGATATATCTGTCCTTGATATATCCTGTTTGGTTGGGACTCATGATTTCATGGAATAGCGTTCTCAACCTGTTCGCTATTGCTTTATTTTCGATTTTGTAGTCTGTGTTTAAGAGAGTAACTGGTCGTAAATTGTTTAAAACGTCAGTGGGTTTATCTTTTTTCGGTAGAAGTGTGATGACGCCCCTTTTCTGACATATGGATAACTCGCCTTTGTTAAAGGTCCACCTTGCCTTGCAACTTATAACTGCACCTTTTACCTTTTGCTCCGTTATTCGTTTCAGACGTGTTTGTGTAGCTTGTGTTTTTGTTCGCAGCCGCTGGATTGTTTTTGCACAGACTGTGACAAGAGTTCGTTTAACTCTGCTTGCAGTCTTTTTTCCTCATTTCTCCTATTTTTGGCTTTTTTTTTTAGTGTATGAACCGTGAAACCACGCACCTCCATTTTCATGAGTTCCCACTTCAGGCCTTTATCCTCTACCTAGTCATATTTATTTCTATGGGTTTTGATGTTCTCTCTCCGTGAACTCGTTAATATATGTTTCATCTTCTAGTAACGGTGCGTTAAATTTCCAAAATCCCGGGCCATGTTTTCTATTAAGAGATTCTGATTGAATAAATAGTTTGACTGCACAGTTATCTGAACCTGGAGCGTGGATAATATCACAGCTCTTAGTGAGATTAGTGAGGTTCTGAGATGTTAAAAAGTAATCTAGTCTGCACTGTACTTTGTATGCTTTATCTCGCCAAGTGAATTGTTTCTTGTTCGCGTTCTTTTTGCGCCATACGTCTTGTCGAAAAAATAGGGAGGAAATACTGGAGATCTTGTCTATGACACATTTTTTTCTACTGACTTGCCGCCCATTTTGTCCAAAGCCGTTAAAGGACAGTTAAAATCGCAGCCTATTATTATGTTCTCATCTGCATAATTCATAAGTTTATTACTGATATTTTCAAAGAATGCCTTTCGTTGCGAAATATCATTTGGGGCACAGAGACTGACCAAGACAAAGTTTGAGCCGTTTGTTTTGGTGCCAAGAATAATTAATCTTCGGCAACCATCTTTTTCGAACTTTTCAACTTCAATGTCTTATTTTGGATTTATCAAAATCATGACGCTTTTACTATGTTTTGTTCCGTGACTGCAGAAAATTTTTCCACCCCACTCAGCTTCCCAAATGGCCTTTGACTTTTCATCACTATACTTCTCTTGTAGGAGGTAGAAATGTGCCTTTTGATTATGAAGCCATCTGACAATTGTCCTTCTTTTGATGGACTTATTCAATCCCCTGACATTAAGGGTTACAACTTCAATTCGTATTGAATTTAAAAAAGTCATAATAGGCGTGTCTTACTGTCCCCCGTGAATTATGCCAGAATTACCTTCAGTTGTATAGAGGTGTGAACTATAAAACATTTGCATAAAATGGTTCTTTGAAATTGTCAGACTTGCCACTGCTGTTCCTAGAGATGGACTTATTTTAATCGACAGTTTGTACGTAAAAGCAATGTTATAACAAAAGAGCCAGAAATTACAACGATAAATAAAATATACCGAAACTAAAAATATTATGTGTAGCTGGAAAAACAAAAGTTAGGTCCATCATGACCTGTCCATACTAAACATCTGCTCATGAGCGAATCTAGCTGACAGTAAAATAAGAATAGATATTGTGAAAGCTTTCTGATAACAGACTTTCTTAATTCGTAGCCAATTTCACTGATCTGGAGCGTTGAAAGCCCGGTCAAGTGTTTTGCTTAATTTTGAAAAGCGATGAATTAATGATAATACAGAAGTACCTTAAGCTTTACAGATTTATTTTTAAATCTTTACACAATCTTATTTTCCTCCTCCTCCTCCTCCACAATTTTATTTCCCTTCTGTTTCCCTACCCCCCTCCTCCTACTCCAAAATTTTGTTTCCCTCCTCCTCCTCCTCCTCCTCAATTTCGTTTCCTCCTCCTCCACAATTTTATTGTTCCACCACTACCTCCACCACCACCACTAGCACCGCAAGAGGGGTGCATAACGGGTACAGCAGGGGTAGGATGGGGTACAGGAAGTGGTGGTGGGTGGTGGTGGAGGTGGTGAACAATAGAAATGTGGTGGTGGAACAATAGAAATGTGGTGGGGGTGGTGGTGGTGGAACAATAAAATTTGTGAAGGAGGAAATAGAGGCAGTGATGAGAAAACTAGGATACTGATGGTTTGTTGGTGCCATCATTAAAATGCACAATTTATGAATCAGTAAACCGAAAATAGCTTTCTATTGTTAAATAACAATACTTGTCTGCAATAACAATGAAAGCGGAAAGAAATGGAAGCTTGCACAAGAACGTCATGGCTCAGTGATTTGAATCATATATGAGATGCGAGTTGGCGCTTGTTAAGCCGCGGCTACACGAGCGCTTTTTTGCTGACGATGGTGCGATTTTTTTTAAATATTTCGTGTCGCCCGCGCGCGGTGGTGGCTACATTTGGCGACAAAGTCCGTAATTTGTTCGCAAAAAAATTAAATTCATTGAATTTCTCGCCATTTTTTTCTGTGATTTTTCAGCTGTCGCATCACCTGTACGAGGGTGGCTACACATACGATTTTCGCCGCGCACTGGCGAAGCATCACCATCACAAGCAAAAAATCGTTTGTGTAGCCACAGCGTTAGTGAATTAAGCTTTTATGCGCTTCAAACAATAGAAACTACGGTAGCCAACCAGAATGCTCTGTCCAGACGAGTTAAAAACCTGTCAAACCGGTTATCCCAACCATGACCGCTATACAATAAAAACAAAACATGACCTCATTGATAAAACTGTCAAACCGGTAATGCATTCCACTGCAGTGGGTTTCTTTTTGAATATAACAGGGCAAGTTTGGGTTGGTCTATTGTTTCTATTGTTCCAATTGTGTAAGAAAGACGCTTATTAGTATTCCTCCTCAAATTAGAGAGAATCCACAGCATTTCATTCATAAGACCAAGATAAAAGCCTATGACGTCATCGGCGTTAAGATATTCCACCGCAAATTATTGAGATTTTACCCCAAATAGAGGCCAATTCGGTGCTTACTATACTACTAAGGTCATGGGTTTTACTCCCGTTGGGAGGACTCTGAATTTTTCCTAAGTAAATCGACTTGAGAACACTCCTCCTTTTAATAAAATGAACTTCTTTCTTTTTGTTTCTCGTAGCTGACACCACAACATCGCAGCTCAGAAACTCAATCCCACGATGCAAGACCAAATCGATTTGTCGTGTTTTGTTCCAGGAATATCCACATCATTCCAAAAGAGTTACTTTTACTACACCAACTATATTTTCCCATTTACAATGCTGTTGAGTGTTTGGTGTGTTTTGTCCAATGCATCGGTCATCATTGCAATATTCAGAGGTGGAATTAATTCCATTCGCCCAGGGCTGTTGATGCTGTGCAGCTTGTCACTCACTGACCTTCTGTGGGGGGCGACTGCATCGGTGGAGTCCGGCTTCAGAATCAAACACTTAACGAACATTCAGCTTTGTGTGGCTTTCTCGGAAATAAGGGAGTCTCCAATTTCTACATTTGTAACGATGGCTTTTGCCGGTACAGTGCTGAACCTCGCAATCATCAGCATCGATCGCTTCCTAGCTGTCAAAACAGTTGTCCGTTATAGGTCCCTCGTGACCCGTCGCCGCGCCCTTGTTGCTTGTTCTGTGGTGTGGGTGATATCTATCACACTTGCCATTATAAGTCAAGTGGGTGCCATCCAACTGCAGCTCTTAGGTTTCCTGACGTTTGGCCTTGTCATCCTCTCTGCAGCTGTTATTATCATTTTCCAGATTTTGACCTTTTGTCTTCTTCGTCACCACAACAACAATGTTACTGAGGTGATGGCGGAAGGTAACCAAGCAAGCTCTGTGGACTCTGCAAACGCCCGCATTGAGCGCCAACTGGCCAAAACAGCAACATACGTGGTGGGTGTGCTAGCATTGGTTGTTGTTCCTGTCTCCTGTGCTATAGTGATAACTTTTATCACCAAAAAGGCTTATATTAGGCTCATGAATTCCGTTGTATTCTTTCTTCTTACCTTATGTTCATGTATCAACCCAGTGTTGTATTATCGGGGAAATGAAAAGGTGAAACAAGGAATATCTAAACTTTTGAAATGTCAGTAAGTTACGTCTATCTTGTTTTTGATTTCAGTAATGTTGTCATATCCGCTCTCTTGGTATTACCCTTGTACTCAATGTTACTAAAATCCTGTCGTTCGAGAAATTTACTTTACTTTTGTTGTCCGTTAAAAGGCCATGTTCGAAATTCTAACCGGACTCCGGGAACACTAAGACCTACAAAATTATAAATATGTTTCTTCTCCTGTGCAGTTGCACAGTACTGTGCGCTTGAAGGTCATGCGAAATGTGCATATTCGTCGCAGGTTGTTCCTCAATGATTCCCGCGAGAATTTATGCTACAGGGCGTTATGCTATATCATTTTCTCTCTATCAACTATCACAATGGTGCATAGTTCATTTCAATTTCTATCTTTAGAGAACATTTATTTAGTGTGTCCTCCAGGGTTGTCTCGGCTTTACACATGTCAAACGTGATCACTCACCCAGTATAAGAATACGGGGAACATAATAAAAAAGAAAAAAGTCTATAAACTTGGTAATTTTCCAAACTGGAGAATACTGAAACCTTTCTGAGAAAAAGGATTCAAAACACCCATAAATTTGTGCAACGCCCAATATAAACAACGTCGTCAAAATCCATAAATGATCGTGTGGAGATTACGGTCCCTTGAATACACGAAAATCGCCTCTCAATGAGAGAAAGTTCTTGAACACACAAACAAGACGCTCTTTTAAATGCTTACCCAAAGTAAAGTGTTTTTACCTGAAGTTCTGATTGACCTTAACACAGCAAAGTGTTTGGCATAAAGGCACTGCAATAATTATAAGCAGCTAAGTCAAGAATTTTAAAGGGTAATAAAGTAGATCAGAGTGGCTGAAGAATCCAGTTACTTGAGTTGCTCTTATTAATGTCATTCGGGTAATAAAACATTTGCATTTATTGCATCGTTTTTTAAATATGAATAGAGTACTCATCGCCAATATGGCATCGCAATAAGACAATAAACATGCAAGTAAACCTGTTTACTTGCGCGCTGAAAAGGTGCAGAAACAAAACCGTAAGCAAAGTCATTTTTTTCACAAGAATACAACATCTTCGGTGAAAAGCTTAATTGTAAATAAAGTGTAAAAAATTCAATTTCATCCTTAAATGCAGTGAGTCTATTACCCGTCGAGGAGCTTTAGATAGTTTCATTTCAGTAAAAACAAAGGTAAAATTATAAGCGTTTTTAAAAATCAGCAAGGCTCTGGAAATGATTCGCATGATAAGCAGACGTATATAGATGTAAGGCTCGGTCAAGCGGATGCAAGAATCCAACATTGTTGAATACAACTTGCCGTACAATGTTGAACGAAATGATCAAAGGAATTCAACATTGTTGTTAACACCTGAGCACAACAGAAAACTCAGGGGCGTCCTAGGGTTTGTTTCGGGGAATATCTGTTCGGAAGGCCTAGATCACCTGAGATATTCGGATTTAATTGCAGTGAAAACTACAGAGTTCTTTCGCAAAACATCAGCTCAGACTTTCGTAACAAGGGGACTGACTAATTCCTTTTGTTTTCGGTGGGACAAATATGTAAAAAAATGTAACCAACAATTTAGACAGCTAAGAATGTTAAAAAGCAACAGGTCAGTAGTTGAAGAGTCTAGCCACTTCGGTAGTTATAATTTTTTAAGTCAGTTTTTTTTCGCTGGAACATAGCAGGTTATGTGAGAATTAAGCTTAATTGTAAATAAAGTTGGTAAGGAATCTTTAATTTCTTGACTGGGTGTAAATAATTTCATGCACTTATGATAAGGTAACATGACGTAAAATTGCGTCGTGATTTCCGAGCAGCCACCATATTGGATTTCTTGACTTTCCATAACGTCAGAAAACCACCAAAATTAACCTTAAATTAAAAACAAAACAAAACAGAACAAAAACAAACAAACAAACAAACAAACAAACAAACAAACAAACAAACAAACAAAAAACAGTAATAGGACACTAAATTTAATCATTTAACAGAGGATTTAACGGGAAAATTCAAATTTTGGAAAGCATGCCTCTAAAAATGGAGACATCTTGTTTCCCGAAAAATATTAACATGTCAAAGGTAAATTTCAAGTAAAGTGCCAGCGTTTGGTGGCTTTTAGCTTGGACACTGAAAATATAGAAACGTTTCAAGTTCGCAGGGGAAGAATTCTACTCCCTCCTCTCATTCACAGTCCAGAAGTAGGTTAACTGAAAAATACATACAAGATATGGTGTAACGAAAATATTTGTTGAAAATGCTCTATATGATAAACTCATGCACACGTACGTTTAATTATAGGCAGTGTCATAGATACTAAGACTAAATACCCGACAGCCCGAAATTTTCGAAGGATTTCGATTTCACCCCCATACAGAGTTAGGAAACCCTTAATAATAGGGTTGACTCTATCTCAAACTTGGATAATTCTCCGAAACCAGAGCAGAGTGCCCCGGGCATGTAGGTACGGTTATTAACGAGATAATAACTAATACTTTCAGCCTTTCCGGCCACATCCTTCGAAAATTTCGGACTCAGTATTTAGTCTCGAAACATCCGTACCCGGCTGCCGGGTATCTAGCATGTGTTGAGACTGCGGTAGTTATA
>Ga0126336_10000796_pt1 | contig 14488 bp, 14 predicted proteins | sample SidCmetagenome_FD_92530 | JGI IMG/M metagenome (GOLD analysis project Ga0126336, IMG submission 92530) | Coral microbial communities from El Islote,Puerto Morelos, Mexico - Siderastrea C C metagenome | ecosystem: Host-associated > Invertebrates > Cnidaria > Coral | place: El Islote,Puerto...
CCCGGACCTGGGGCCCGTTTCTCGAAACTCCCGATAACTTTAAGTAAGGCCCGGTAAGCATTTTTTCGAGCTCACTTATTTATCAGCTTATGGTAATAATTGGCGCAAAGTTAGCGATATGCTTCACGAGTTTATAAAGATTGAAATTTAGCTTTCAAAATCAACTAAAATTGTACGGCTGTTGGAGAATATTGTGCACCTAAAATAATTTTCGGGCCCGGAAGATTATCGGGAGTTTCGAGAAACGGGCCCCTGGCCCGGAAACGGATTGTCTTCAGCTACAGTAAGCTATTTCCAGTCCCAAGGGCGGGTGCCAAAAGTTTCCAGAAAATGGAATTTCCTGTTTCGAAATTTCCGAGAAAGCGGTATCTGTTAATTCAATATGTCTATCCTTTTCTTCCCTCAATATTTTATTGATCAAGGGAATCAAAAATTAAACAACCCAATTAACAACCAATAAAAAGAAAGAAATTTTCATGCCTCCTCCGGCGTTATAAGGAGTAAACAAACAAAGAAACAAACAAACAACCAAACAAGTAGCTTGGTTCAAAGAAGTTAATATAAAAACGTATGGTGCGGGACTGAAAAACTCCTGATCGACATGAAGTAGCACAGTCACTCAAAATTGCTTGATATAAGTTAATGGAAATTCATGGTTTCTTAGCTTTTTTTCACTTTGCAAGGGCTGTCAATTAATAGGTCTTTTTCCCGTGACTTTGGCTAAACATTCTAGGTGGAATTAAACAACGAGGGAGGAGACAACAATCGCTTTTTGGTGCCCTCAGAAAGTCTTACAGGAGCTTGTTTTGTTTTTTTTTGTTTTGTTTTTTTTTTACAATGGTCAATCTGGTGGGACTGAGTGGTTTTCGCTGTATTAGTACGGAGTAGGGACACGGGTCCACTTCTAAATTACTCGGCTCATTGTCTTCCTATATTACAGGTACCCCAAGCTCTATCATATATAGACCGTGTGACCTTTGTTAAGCGTTGTGTGACTGTTATAATTTGAGCGTCACGGCAACCGTTGTGTAACAGCGAAATTACAAGGATTTGGAAGAAAACGATTCCTACTTCAATTTAAAATACAAACGAGTTTTAAATTTAAAAAAAAAATCCCTATCTGAACTCCTCTGCCTGTTTGTTGTCTCCTATGTTTGCTATGTGGTATCTGGAACGATTTAGAGCGATTCCAGTGAGTTTTAGTGCCATTGCTTGTTGGGGACTGCAGATGTCTCGTGCCCCGAGCGTTTGAAAAACAGCTTAGCTACCCGGTTCGAAGTACTTACACACCTGGTGGGTGAATGTAAAATGATGCCAATACTACTATTTTACTACTATTTTACCATCACCCACCAGGCGAAGGAAAGGAAAGGATAATAAGGATAATATAGAAAGAAAGCAATGGAACTTAAACTCACTGGAATTGCTCTAAATCGCTTCAGAAACCACATAGGAGACCACATACAGTTCCGCCGCATGGTGGAGACTGAGCAGGCAGTAAGCGGTTGACCTCGATGAATAATGGAACTCGATTGTTTTTACTGACATCCAGTAATTAAAATTCCTAACAGGTGCTATATTTATGTGGACTGCTCCTCAACCTGCTTGGAACCAAACTGTTCAAGGAACTGATCCAGCTAACATTCAAACTGCCGTTATTCGAGTTCTAAATGGAAGTAAAAATTTTCATGTCAGGTGGAAATACACTTTATTACCCGGGCAGAGAATATTGCTCAGCACCTTTGCTATTACGAATGGCATTCTTTGGGATGACTTTGGATTTATATTTAATTCTGGTTCTTCTTCTGAAAAAACTGAGAATTCTGACAAGGATGACTACAACATTCGCTTCAGTGTAACAGCCTCAAGTGAATTTTCTTCCGTGACAATACACACCGTTACGGAAAGAGAGAACGCAACCTTTCAGTGCAGGCTTCTTATAAGTGGAAATGTGTGGGCTTACAACATACAGATTTTTGTTACAGGTAAAACAGAATCAACTCCATTGACTATAAATTCATATAATATTTAATTATAGACAACAACAATTCTCGCCATTTGAGCTCCCTAGTATAACGATGGTAGTACATTGTATGATAAGCTATGTCGTTAAAACGTTAGATGTCACGTCTAAGGGCTAGAAAACGATTCCCGAGTAGAATGATTGCAGCTTTTCCTGTAAAAGTCTTGGGCAAGATGTGTTATGTTCAAAATGTAGGTAGTAGCAATGCGCAGTTTATTGCAAACCATTTTCGTTTGCCAGAATCCGAGTCGAAGCGGCTAGCTTAACCTGTCTTTACAAGCTGATAACCTTTATCTCACTCTCCTATTTTTTTTCTCAAACGCGCTATGCGTACCACGTCAACTTACTATGATAGTGCACGGGGACATCTTCGTAACAAGTTAGGATTAAGTGTAAAAGAAAAACAAGCGTACACTACATTAAACACAAGCTGACTGCACGACTCCTTGATATCAGTGCTCCTTGAGCCTTTAGAGCCAGTCCACGAGAGGTTCAAAGATTTTTGGAAATGGTCAGAAACAACCCTTTCTCAAACTTTGCCTGCTGAAAGTTAGTCATGAGAAAGTAATCAAATCCACATTATCATTTTGTCTTCTAATAATAATGTGGTCACGTGACAGGCAATTCAAATTTGACCCCCTTGAAAGCAATTTTGGCTGAAAAAGATTTCTACCAACTTTGCATGTCACTTGTCAAAAAAATTGTTAGCCAATCATAAATCAAATGATGTTTCGCTACTAAACTGACCTTCATATTAAAAAAAAAATATTTGTTTCAGACTCTTCTTATCAGCTGAGCAAAAAATTTTCAAAAGATAGGGTGGTTTGCCAGATTTGAAAAAGTGCCAATTTTACCAAATTTCAAAGGAATTTTTTTCTATGTAGCAGACAAACTTTGTGGTTGATCTGCATTTCCTAAAAGAGCCAAAGGGTTGTACTTTAACATTATTGAAAAATCTTTGCGGGCAATTCATTTTTAAGGTTCAACCAGGTTATTTGAAATTGACATTTTCCTAAAATAGACATATCTGCTGAGGAACAAATGGGTCACGTTAAATGAGCTTTTAACACTAAAGAGATACATGAAAACTGCAAAAAGGTAAAACGCAGGCTAACAAAATACACGGTTATCGTTTGAATGATTTCACTGCCGCGGATTTTGTACATAAAAGTTTTGGGGCGATTAAAGTCGTTCCTTTCCCACCCATCCCCCGACATTGACCCGACAGATTTCAGGTGAGTCAGTTGTGTATTATTTAATAACTCCAGCACAAGGTAATTTCGGGCTATTCGAATGGATTCATTTGGCTTGTCGGTGTTGTTTTCAATCATTAAGAATCTAAGAGAATTGAAGTCGACAGGTTGCGTTACAGTGCGTTACACAGGGAAGCGACTTTCATGAATGGATAACTTCTCGACGGCAGATTTGCTATTGTAGTTGGTAGGCAACCAAATGTAGCTTACGTTCTATAAAACCTCAAGAGTTGAAGCAGACCCCTTGTTTCAGATGTGTTTTGTCTCCAGAATTCTTTGTTTAGGGTGTAAAAGGGTTTTGCTGAATGCCTTCCAAGGATACAGACATAATAATAATGATACTTGTTTCACATAATCAATAAATAACCTGTGACTGATTTCGTTAGTTTAATTGAACTCAGATTATTAAGGCCGCAAGTTGACATTTAGAATAAATAAGAATTGAAAAAAGTTGACTAAAAAGGCAAACAAACTAATTTGTTTAATCTATTATGGGGCTCAAAAGCAAGTATTTGTTGCTGCCGATTCTTCCGCCCATCAGAAGCTTCTCCACGTCTCGCCCATGAAAATACTAGATTTCTGAGTACCTACCTGAGCGTTAAGATAAATACCGTTACCTGCAATCTACGAACCTGTTTGAGGAAGCCTGCTTGCTACCAAACACTGCATTTTTTCCCATGAAGTGAATGTTTATTTCCCAATTTTTTTTGTTTTTTTTTTCGGGTGAAAAATCTTTCGAATCTCAACTGCAAATAAAAGTTAAATAGAGATAATGTAATGACAGTCTGTAATGACATTATCTTTGGGTGAGTTTGATTTCGTTTCACATAGGCATTACGTCATGTAAATTTCAGTCCAAACGTAACAGAAAAATGTTCAATTCAGGTGAGCTTGTTTTCTTACAATTGCTGGAACTATTTTGCTGTTTGGAGAAACGAAATCTTGTTTCATTTCCCGCCACAACAAACGGGATGACAAAGAAGGTGGACGTCAAGGCAAGGGCTTATTAAACACTAATAAGAATATGGAAGGCCTTTACAGTAAGATTAAGGGGCCGATTACACGAGCCGGGCTGGCTCGGTCAGCACGGCTGGCTCGGTCTACGGAGATGAATCCTCAGCTCGGTATTACATGAAGCGAGTCAGCCCGCTTGCGGCTAAATTTAGAAGCTATCATGTGAAAAGATGGCTACACCAAAGCATGAATCGAGTGTTTTTACTTTCGCTAATCCGTTATTTTGGTGTATTATTTTCAGTTTTACGTAGCTTTATGGTCTGATAAACCTTTATGTGTTATACAGAAAGAGAGAGATCGATCTTCTGGTGAGCCATTTTGCTCTGAAGCGAAATTTAGTGACGACAACGTGTTGGCCTGGTTAGCCGGGCTGGCCCGGTAATCCCGATTACATGGTAAATTTTCAGCCCAGCTAGCCGGGATCCCGGCATCGCGATACTGGGATCCCAGCTAGCCGGGCTGAGATTTTTTTATGAAATCGCGAAGTTGATTTTTAATGTGTTTCACAGACGTGCCGAGATCCCGGCAAATCGAGCCAGCCCGCCTTATGTAATCAGCCCCTTAGAAACATTAAAAAAATGATCTGCGTGAACAGTACAGGGTACTTGAAGTAATTACTGACAAAAGCAAACTGCAGATTCCTTCGATGTTAAATTTAGCGGTACTTATGTAGAGGGGTTTGCCCGTATAGCTTAATTTAGCGAGAAATGGTCAGAGGAGGAACTGACACGCGGTTAACAATGATGTTTGTAAGGGAATCTGTTGCTTGGGTTGTATGCGAAAACATGTATGTGCCGCCAAAAAGGGTAAGGTTTTATTTAGCTATTTTTGCCTGGATTTTGGGTCCTGCCTTTAGGACTGAAGTTGGGTATGGCTTAGGTATAGCTGTAGAGGGCATAAACATATTTAGCTGATGTACAGAAAAATATAAAGAATTAACCAAAAAGTACCATTTGATATGATATAGCGTGATTTGCTGCTTTTGATACGCAAACAGTTAACCAAGGCCAGGATTAATAATTTCAGTAGGGTATCAGGACTTGGAAGACATCAGCACAACCCTACTCTGACTTTTCTTCATAGGTATACAGGTAGTTTCTGAGAATAGACACACGGTATATTAACTGAAAGAGCATAAATCGCGGGCGTACGTTAACTCACAAATGACCTGTTCGCAAAACGAGGGCTTAATTCGCAGCTCAGTTGGTAAGGCATCACACCAGCAACCCGGCGGCAATGTGACGACGTGATTCAATTCCCCTTCAGGGTGCGGGGAAGAGACGGGCGTCTCTCTTCAGTGGACAATGCCTGGGGGTTGTTTTATTTTATACTGCAGCCTATAACATTTGCAGTTTGCTTTCTTCAGTAGTTACTTCACGTATTTTCCCTGTGTATTGGTTACGCAAATCATCCTTTGTACTTATGTGTTTCTAAATCTAATTTAAAGGCCTCCCATATTGTTCATTAGTACATAGCCCACGCCTTGACATTAATCTTCTTTTAAATACTATTTGTTCCGGGGGTAAAACTAATTTTTTGTGAATCAGCAAATTGCTCTCGCAATTGAAAAGACAAAAAAATCAAAACTTACTTGGTAATTTTTGTAGTACAAGATGAGATTATGAATATATGAAATTCATATATTTGAACTGCGGAATGAAGAAATAGTAGGTAAAAAAGATCCTCGCAGTTATTATTGTTTTATTTTATACTGCAGCCTATAACATTTGCAGTTTGCTTTCTTCAGTAGTTACTTCACGTATTTTCCCTGTGTATTGTTTGTAGTACAATTGAACAAAGTATACATGACGTAGTGTCTACGCGAGATGAAATCAAAACTTCAAAAGCAAAAATGTATTGTATGCGTTACATTTAACAGTTACCTTGAGATTCTTGATGAAAAGCTGCATGCACTCTCTGGTAGCAACCATATTTCTCCAAGCAAGTACGTAGATTGCAATTGACAGTGCCTCTCCTACCGCTGACGTGTGTGCGTAGTTTGCTTGTGTTTTCATGCATGAAAAGTTCTTAGGGTAAGAGGAACTCGGAGAAATTGGTACTCGCCTTTGGGCCACACTTTAGATGGTCCAAAGTAGTTTGTTTGCTTTTAAGTCCACTTTTGTAGTTCTAATAATAAGAGATCGATTAACTGACGAAATCAGTTCCAACAGGTTACGTGAAACAAGTATCATTATTATTGTCTGATTACTGGTATCTTCGGACGGCATTCAGCAAAACCCCTTTACTCCCTAAACAAAGTATTCCGGAGACAAAACACAGCTGAAACAATGGTTCCGCTTCAATTCTTAAGGTTTTATAGAATGTAACTAACATTTGGTTAACTACCAACTATAACAAATGAAATCGGTTCAGACACTGACAGAGACAAATCGCAAAGTCGTTATAACAGTTGTTTAACTGTAAAACATTAAGCCTACATCATGTGTAACGTTTAGGCTGGTGTAGCAAATTCCTGTCCCTCATGGAATATGTGAACTTATGTGGAGGCCATTTTCCCCATGTAAAATAGTAAATCTGTCGTCGAGAGGTTGTTATCCATGCACGAAAGTCGCTTCTATATGTCACGCACAGTAACGCAACCTGTCGAGTTCAATTCTCTCATTTCAGTCTGTTTTTATGGCCTATAACTTTATTTTAGATTGTAAATGTTTGAAAACAACACCGACAAGCCAGATGAAGCCATTTGAATAGCTTGGAATGACCTTGTGCTGAAATTATTAAATAATACATAACTGACTCACCGGAAATCTAGCGGGGGAGGGGTGGGGAAGGAACGACGTCAATGCACCTCCAAAGCGGGAAGCACTCGGCGGATTGAAGTTCCATTTGATCTCGTTGGGCGCGCAAAAGTCTTGTATCGTCTCTTCATTCAGGTGTCTAATGAGGGGGCAGGAACGGAATAGGGAGGAGGGAGAAATGGCCAAAAAAAGTAGGGAGGAGGGAGAAATCGGGGTGAAAGTGTAGGGAGGAGGGAGAAAATGAAATGTTGGGAGTTAAGGGAGAGATGGATGAGGGGGGGGGATTTTATGGAATCTTTTTTAACTTGTGTGATGGCAAGGGGTGGGGAACGGATAATTTAACGTCGATGACGATCCCCTTGGGTCCCTTGGGACTCCCTTGGTCGGACTTGGCCGTTTAAAAGGTGTTGACGGGCCAACACGACTCCTGTACAGTTGTACATGGTATTTTCTAAGCTTTTATAGCTTTATGTTTTTGAGAGATTTCCCTCTACTCTACGATAAGAGAGGAAGCTCCTTGAAAATTTCTTTTAACCTTTTGTATAAGATGCCGTTTCTCTCTTAGTATGTTTTTGAGACCAGGTAGTGCTGGGCAGTATTGCGTTACAAACGGCAATATTTTCTTTCGTGCGGTTTGATTTTTCTGCGTTAGAGCAGAGTGCCTGTCACTGAATTGAACTTCACCAAGATGTCTTTTAACCAGGCTAACTGGATATCCTCTAGATATCAAGTGAGACAATACAGTGCTTTATGTTCGCCTCAAACGTAGTTTTAGAGGAGTTTGCTCTAAGAAGCCTGAGTGCTTCCTCTTTGACGTAACCTTTTGTAACACCTTTATGAAACCTCTGCCCTTTATACACGTTCGTGTCAAGGAATGTGATTTCTTTCTCTGAGATTTCAACCGTAAAATTGATAGTGGGATGAAACTTATTTGCCAATACAATAAAGTCATCCACTTCATCTTTTGTTATGTTCCAGAGTAAAAACACGTCATCGATGAATCTTTTCCACACTAGCGGTTTATAGGTACTCTGTGTAAGGATCTCTTTTTCAATCAATGTTGGCCATAAAAATGTTAGCAAAAGCTACGGCCATTTTCGTTCCCATAGCAGTACCATGGGTTTGTAAGTAATCTTTTCTACTGAACTGGAAAGGATTTTCCTTAAGAATAAGATTTCTCTGAGGTACCCGACTGGAATGGGTGGCTTGTTATCCTAAAAATCTTAGTATGCTTAGCATACCCTGTTCATCCCCTTTGTGCTATGTTTGTGTAGGGGCTAGTGACGTTGAGACTAGGATAACGTCGGCAGGCGCTCTTGTCTTTTCCACAAAATTTATAAAGTCTGTCGTATCTTTGAGATACGTCTCTTGCGATTTTGCTATAGGCTGAACGAGTCTATCAACAAATGATGAAATGCGTTCTGTTGGGCCGTCACACCCTGATATGATAGGTCTACCAACTATAGTTGGTTTGTGAATCTTTGTAAGTGTGTAAAAAACTGGAGTTCTTGACGAATTAGGTGTGAGGGAAAGCTACTTGTCAGTCGTTGAGTCAATATGCCCCTCTTGGCTGAGGGATTTTACTAGCTGTTGATCTTTTTGGGATGTGGATTTTAAAATTGGCTCACTAGGGGCCGGTAGTTATTTCTGTCGTCAAGTAGACCCGGTCCTCCTTAACTTTGTCTTGTCTGTTCATTATGACGGTTGCGGTTCCCTTATCTGCTTTTTTGAGTACGATGTTTTTGTTGCGTGTTAAATCTTTTAGCACGCGTCGCTCTCTGTGTGGCAGATTACCTTTGGCCTTCGCACTTAAGTATTAGCAAGGCTGATCTTAACCTCTTCTAAATAACTTTCTAGCGTCACTGATGGCTGGATAGGTGGTATCCAGTCCGATTTGACGAGGAAAGGGCGGAGATCGCTATTTCCCCCGTGAAATGTCTACTGTAGGTGCATACATCTTGCGAACTGCTCGAGATCCCCCATAAGCTTGCTCCTAATATTGTAGAAAAAATAGCCCTCTGCAATTTACCTGGACGCTCGCGCTCCAACAGAATTATAAAAACACCGGCTAGACTTTACGACTACTTTTTTAAAAGTACTCATTAAAATGAGTAAAAAGGGGTTATTATTAGCTTTTGAGCCCTCCACTTTTGGTCACTTGGACGTCGTTACTCCGCGGAAGTTCTTTGCTAAGGTTTTTTAAATATTGGTTTCTTGAACGGTCAAAACATCTATTTCTTTAGAGGGATTCTTTAGGGCATTATTCGGATTCCTCCAACATTACAAGTCTCTGATAGTAGCAGAGTTGAGACTAACAAGGTGATGCAAACAGTTATCAAACGTGGGCGAAAAAAGTGAATTTCTCAGCTTATTAGGCCTAAAATGTAAGTACCTTCTTCGTTCTTAAATAAGTATAATTTCTTGCCCCGGCGCTTATTCCCGTTAAACCAGGTATACTTTGAGGCTGCTGGGAGGCGAAAGTTTAGGGAGGAGGGAGAAATTGGCTGAAAAAGTAGGGAGGAGGGAGATTTACCCTCCTGTCCCTCCCCCCTCTCTAACGCACTGCTACAGCTCGTTATTAGCCCCTACAAAGTTCGTCCCGTTGTCACTGTATATGTTCTGCGGCCGTCCACGCCGCGCAGTGAATCTCTTCAGTGCCATGACGAAATGATCTGTTGAAATATCGTCAACCAACTCGAGATGGCATGCTCAAGTACTCATGCAAACAAACAAACAACCATATACTTTAACTTCGCTGCGTCTTTCTTTAATGAGCATAGGTAAAAAAAATCAACTTCGGTGTTCGTGAACACTATTCCTGGTTCAAGTCTGCACTCTGGTATATTTCCCATGTGTTGCTTTTGAGGCTTTACTGTCTGGCGATAACAGTAGTTACACTTAAACTTCACGTTCCGCGCGGCCTGGCGACCATGGATGTTCCAATACTCTTGCCTAATCAGGTTCAACAAGTGCTAAGTTGGCGGATGTGTAGGTACGGTGCATTTCCTCAATGACCTGTTGTGCGAGCTTATCATGCGAGTCGATTATCCTCGGATACCGCATCTTGTATGGTAGAGATTGAGCTTTCCCCAGCCTTCCAACAACGACTAGAAATCCATCTTCCATCCTCGGGTCAAGAGACTTGATTCTGCTCTGCTTACGGATCTCCTGGCCTCTCTTCAAACACTCTATCTCCTCTCCGAATGACTCAACTTGTGCTCTCTTCACTAGATAATTCTGAGCAGCTCTAAGCTCCGTCGACGCAAGCGGACCCATCAGACGCTCCTGCTCGCTCACTCTTGTATTGTGTGTGAATGGCATCACATATGCTGTAACTCTTCTAAGTTTACCTAGGGACGAATACTTCTTCCATCCGAGAATGACATCAATTTCGTGGGACGCCCCAGCCCATCTCTTCTTCTTCTTCTCCCTCTCATCATCTTTCTCGAGTGGTGCGTTAACTTTGTTTTCTGGCCACAGTTCTGCAGATTTGTACAGAAACTCGGGTCCGTTGTTATAGCGATGGCCCATGTTAAGCTCACCAGGGCGTAGTCCTCGAGAGATGTCATCAGCAGGATGGACTCCGACGGCACATATCTCCAGCTCACAATGCGGCCCGGGTTCGACCCCCGGTCCCAGTGTCATAGGTGGGTTGAGTTTGTTGTTGGTTCTCGTCCTTGCTCCGAGAGGTTTTTCTCCGGGTACTCCGGTTTTCCCCTCTCTTCTAAAACCAACACTTCCAAATCCCAATTGGATCATTTGTCAGCCATTTGTACAGGTGAAACCTCCACGATGCAGTAACTCCGTCATCTGCTTCCGCATTTCGATGGCTTCTTCTCGAGAATCGGTAGACGATAGGCCATCATCCATGTAAAAGTGCTTGTAAATTGCTTTGACGCCTAAGGGTAGATCTTCCCCATTCTCATCCGCATTACGTCTCATTGTGTAATTTGCTCTTGACGGCGCAGACACTTCGCCGAACACTGTTCTCTCGAACTGATATACACTTGGCTCCTTATCTGGCAATTCTCTCTATAAGAATCTCATAGCTGGCTTATCACTTTTAGGTAGGCGTAACATGTGGTACATTTCCTTCACGTCTGCCGCCATTGCAATTCTTCGTTCGCAGAACCTGAGGAAAACTCCAAACAGAGAGGACAGAAGGTCTGGACCCGTGTAGATCTTGTCGTTCAGATTTTGACTTTTGAATTTCGCAGATGCATCGTACACTCTTCTGAGACGATCGGGTTTCTTGGGATTGATGACAAGTCTGCGAGGTAGGTACCAAGTCACTTATCTACCGTTCGGCACTTTCTCTTTACTGAGTCTCTTTACGTAGCCTCTCAGCGTCATCTTGGATCGACTTGGCATATCTGTCTCTATTTCAGGATTATTTTCAAACTTCTCCAATGAATTAAGGCTCCTCTTGGCCTTGTCGTAGTTGTTGGGTAGTGATGGCTCCTCGTCTCTCCAGAGCAGCCCTGAGACATACGCATTTTCTCCCTCAATCTTAGCGGTTGTTCGCTCCATCAGTGACAACGCTCGCTTGTCCTCAATTGAACGGGTCGGATTCGCTAGCTTCACGACGCCCAAGGTCTCTGACTGAGCCAATACTAGTCTCCACAACTCCTTATCTTCACACGCACTTCTCTCATACACTTTAAAACGCACTGTATGTTGAGGCTTCGCGTTGTTCCCCCCGGCAACCAGTTAGTCACTGCCCATCCGAGTGGGTTCTCAACTGCATATGGTACTCTATCAACGTCCGATTGACCTGAGGGTTTCACAATCCGCTTAGGTAGTATTAAGTCTGATTTGTCAGTTCCAATAATCAGCTGTACTGGACCCGTGTCAGTATCCTGCAAGTCTAGGTCTTTCATGTTGCAATACTCACGCTTCATTGATGACCACTTCAACTTCTGATCAGGACCATTCAGGTTAGGAATCGTCTTCACGTTTCGCAATAGGTACTTGACTTCCTCTTTTCCAACTCGTGCGACATAACATCTCTTGATGTGCAGGGAAGTAAACGCCTTCTGTTTAAGCCCCGGTGTCAGTGCTAGACTGTCATCGATAAGCGTTGTGTTACAGCCTGAGTCGCCACTACTTGCTGTGTTCATGTTTCTCCAAGGATAATTACAGGTAGCACTTCAACTATCGCACGACCACCACTTCCACGACTTAAGTGCGCTGAGTGATGATACTGCTCGCTGATTGCCTGATTTTGAGGTGCATTCGCGCCCTCCTGATGAGGGGGAGGTGCCTGACCCCCTCAGTCTCTGCAACTCCCTCTTGTTGGTGCTTCGCCCTCGCTCTATCAATAAACTTCAATTCAAGAGAGTATGATGGCGCATTCCACAGTTTCCAATTGTACATCTGTTTCTACTACGACACGGCTAAGGCGATGACCTGGTAACAGACAAGATAAGCAGAGATTGTGTTCACCCACGACGTTCTCTTTCTCGCTGGTCGACATTCCCTTAAAAGTTTGGCACTCTTGTAACGTATGGTGAGACTTGTGGATTGGACACTTCCTTGCCACTCTCCAGTGCGTGAAGGATGTTCTCCTGTCGCCCTGCAAACAGCCCAGGCACAGAGTGACCAGCATATTTACGTCCATCACCTTTAGACGAGCCAGACTGCTTCCATTCTTTCTTATCGGGCATCCATCGCTGCATAGACTCACTGATTTTTGCCTCTTTTTCCAACCAGTTTCCAAACGACTGCCAAGTTGATAACTTGGGCTTTCCTTCGATGAACTCGGCCCATCTCCCGCACAGGTGCATCGGAAGTTTGGCAACAACTGTTTCTGGGACTTGCGAGTTAAACTCGTGAACAAAGTTATGTTCCTTATATACGCCTATCAGCTCCGAAACTACTTCTTGACACTGTCTTATCTGTTCACTATTTTCTTTTGCTATGACCGAGAATTTCTCCACGCACTTTTTAGCTGCTGACACAATGTTGTCCACAAGACCAAAACGTTCGTCAAGTGCAGTCCATGCTTCCTTATATATTTATCGGAACCTGGCGTGAATTTCGACAGACACGACTTCGCACTACCCTCTACAGCATTTAATAGGAATTTCAGTTTCTCTGTGCCATTGTAGACCTCCTTTTTATCCACTTCCACTTTAAACTCTGATTGAATTTTGAATACTCCAATGGATTCCCGTTGAATTTCAGTACACTTGGTTTGACAATTTTGACGAAGGCAGGAAGAACTTGGAAGTTGACCCGCTTGGGGTGCCTGTGGCACAATTATCTTCCACAACTGGTAATCCTGAACGACGCGGTTCGCAAATCACTGTTTTAATAGGCTCAGTCGTTTCAACCTCTTGCCCTACAGTCTGGATCGGTTACGTTTGTTTTGTCCACAGGTTGATCATCAGCAACAGACTTTTTCGTATCTGGAGCAAAACTCGGGTCTAGGCGTGCAACGCGATCCTTTTCACTGTCGATCAGTAATTCACTCAAATCTTTATCACCTCTCGGCGAATTATTTAATAAGCAATCTTCCTGGACAATGGCATCCTCGTACTTGTATTCTAGCTTTGATTCTTCGGCTCTCCTTCTAATTTCTAACAGCTTCTTACGCTGCAGAGCTTCGGCGCGTATCAGCCGTATTTCATCTTCGCATTGTTGCTCGGCTATTTTTAGCTCGAGCGCAAGCTTCTCAGCTTGTAGTTTCGTCTTCAGAATTGAACTCTTACTGGACACAGTGAAGTCATCCGAGGAAAATAATTCTGGTGTTTTGTCTCCTTGCCCTGTGTCACTCGTTTCGTAGACTGTTCATTCACGTATTTTGTTGTTGCTGCTGTTAGCTAGCTGGATATTTTCTCGATCATCACTCGTACTCTCACCACTTGAAAGCTCGATTTTCGCTTGTATGTCACTGAATTGCACTCCGTATCCGCTCCGTATCCGGCCCGTGGGACCAAATGTCGGCGCACGACTTTAAACACAACGCGCTGGTTTGATAAACTCTCACAAAACACAAAAAAACACAGCACTAAACTCGAGAGAGCTTTTTCACACTTGCTCTCAGTCACATCGTTTTCATTCCAGACTCGCACATGTTCATAGTGACTGTCAATCACGCGACAATCACATCCACCGGAAGCGGAAACTCGTGGACCGGGAGGCACAAGATTGTTTCAATTTCCTGTCATTGGTTCCTTTTCCCGTTCGACGCAACGCAATTTAAGACTATTACTATAAGGACCTACTAGGCATCAGGTTTGTTTTCACGTCTTCAAAGTTGAAAAATATGTTCAGTGTGAAGGGTTTGGTTTCTAATTCGCTGCGTTACCATGTCTTGTACATGTATATGCGCAAATGCCTGTTTTTTTTTTGTTTTTTTTTTTTGTTTTTTTTTTTTTGGTTTTTGCCTTTTTTGTGTTAAGTGTTCCGGCATTTATTTTTTGGATCCGGTTCTC
>Ga0126336_10000797_pt1 | contig 14486 bp, 6 predicted proteins | sample SidCmetagenome_FD_92530 | JGI IMG/M metagenome (GOLD analysis project Ga0126336, IMG submission 92530) | Coral microbial communities from El Islote,Puerto Morelos, Mexico - Siderastrea C C metagenome | ecosystem: Host-associated > Invertebrates > Cnidaria > Coral | place: El Islote,Puerto...
AAGAAGAGGATGATATGTATTCAATTCTTTGGGATTTTGGTGGACAGTCTGTTTACTACGCCACGCATCCAATCTTCCTGACAAGGAAGGCCATTTACATTTTAACTTATGACTTAAGTCGCAATCCATATGAGAAATCTAATGTTCCTGTGAGGAAAGGAATGTTCAAGAATAACCAGGATATCCACTGCACTAAGACAAATATGGACTATCTTGATTTTTGGATGGCGTCCATCTATTCTTTGGTTTGTCCACATGCTAGCTGCCAGAGCACTGCTTTGCCTAACACTTCATCTACAGCATTGCCTCTAGTTTTCTTCGTGTGCACTCATGCCGACGAGCCCTACTGTGGTACTGATTCCAGAGAACTGGCCCTTGAAATTTATGGATTCTTACGAACGAAGATCTACAGTAACCTTTTATTTGGAGACGTTTTCGTTGTCGACAACACAAAGTCAGGAAGTGCAAAAGAGTGTCCAGAGGTGGTGCGCTTAAGAAAAGAGTTACTTGCTTTTTCTAAGAAGCTGCCACAGATTAAAGAGGCCATTCCGTTGAAGTGGCTGATGTATGAAAATGTTCTTTGTCGCTTGCGCAACGAGGGTAAGAAGTGGATACCCATCATGGAAGCCAGAAAGATTGCCGGCGATGAATGCGGAATCCCTGAGGATGAACAATTTCAAACACTACTGAATTTTTTGCATAATCAGAGAATTTTGATTCATTTCAATGAAACACCAGAGTTGCAAAACATGGTGATTTTGGACCCCCAGTGGCTCATTGATGTCTTCAAGAAGGTAATTACTGTTAAGCGTTATGAGCACGTGGAGGAAGCCGTTGTAGAGCTGTGGCTTAAGCTTGAGAAGACTGGAATATTGGATGAAAGGCTCCTAGATCATGCGTGGGGTCCCCTGTTTGACAACCAAGAAACTCGCAGAAGCCTTAGTGCAATTATGGAGAGGTTTAGCTTGCTCTGTTCCTGGCCATCCGCTGACGCCAACAAGCAGTACCTTGTACCATCCATGCTCATGTATCCTCCGACAGATGACGTTCTTGAGGTTCTTGCTTCTGTGCAACTCCCTTCACTGTTTGTAAAGTTCGAATTGGGTCGAGTTCCACCAGGTCTGTTTCCGCGACTAGTCCTGCAGTTTTTTCAGTGGTGCAACGAAGAGTGGAAGAGCCCGCTAAATCCCGCGCTGTTCGATAATTTTGCCTTGTTTCACATCCTTCCTGAACAAGGAACGTCTGTAATCCTTCTTTGCCATTCTGCTGTGATCGAAGTCGTTGTTTACAATGGAAATGATGCTCCACGGGAGGCGGCTGTGGCAGATTTCACCCGTGGCAATTTTGATGTCAGTATAAGCTGTGTCATTCATAGACAGCTGAGACTGATTCTGGAGTGCATGCGAAAGGAGTTTAGCTGGCTAAAAAACACGCGCTTCGAAATGTGTGTCTGCTGTCCAGTGTGTTCTCAGAAGGGCTCTGTAAAATGCCGTGCTCATGATGTTCGTGGCTGCGAGTGTCTGCACCTTTTGTCAGAGGCAGAGTTGCAAAAGCGTCAGTACTGCACCAGACCTGGTGTTCGGGGGGATTGCAGGATTCGCGTCAAGACGTTTGCACCTTGGTTTACAGATTTACAAGAAAGGGGGATTTCACTTAATCAGGTTGGTTCAGTGCTTTCCCAAAAGTAACAGTGATTAATTGGTGTTATATTTCATTGCAGAGGGTCATACCTTTCATTTCAGGGTTTTGCAATGTTTTGGAGCTTATAAGAGCCTTAACGAGCTCCTTCTCGATTGCACGAGTGATCTACTAGGTGACGCAAGATTGATATATCAATCTCTAAAGCGATATTATAAACCAAATAGTGCACAAATATTGCGGCTGATAAAGCTTTCCTTTAAAAGAATCTACTTCTGTGGGGAAAAGTAGAGGTGCGAAAGTTGCAAATGTCTTCTTTAACGTAAAGAAACAGTATGATAGTTTATTAATAACTGATTATTTGTTTTATGTTCACAGGAGCAAGGTGATACTGGACGTGGCATCGATAAAAGAAGCTCTATTGCTTTCAAGCAAAGGGAAGGTGGGTTCTCTTTTCTCTGTTAGAGAGGCAAAATTATTATGAATGCCACGCTCTGATTGTAACCTTGAAAAGCCACTATTTGTATTGGTTTCTTTTTACCATCTATCCAATAATGGTTTCCAGTCGGTGGCTTTAAACAATACTGTAATACAAGGCTGAATCCAAGAGGAGTCAGGAAAACGGAAACTTTAGCCGAACCACTTCATCCGACAAATTAAATGACACACACCTTACAGTTACAATCTTTGCTACTTATTAACATATAGATAGTATTGGCTCATGTCCATAAAAAATGATACATACCATGTATCACTTTTCTCTTAGTTTTGTATCGTGCAATCCCTTTGTTCTGTTTTAAGGAAAAACGCTGGCTCTTCCTGAGGGTGTTGTAGAGTCCATTAAGTCTCAGTCGTGTGATCCCGAAGGCGTTGTGGTGCAATTACAAGAGAAACTGAAGTTGAATCCATCAGCACTGTATAACCCAGAGCCTGAAACCAAACGGTGGATCCGCTGTCTCGCAAATGCTTCTAAATCGGAGAACAGGAAGGACGTTATTCAGCACTTGAGGACGATTACCCCAGCCGGCACTTCAGGTGAGTAGTCAAGGGTGTGTTTTTGAGACTCCAAGTAATCCGATTGAAACTGGAATAGCATAAACATAACAACGCTTTCAAAAAGACATTTCAAAAGGGTACCTTTGAAATATTGCCTTTCTTTGAGATACTATGGATTAAGAGCCACATGGGCCTCGAAGCGCTGTCGCTTCTTTTACTTGGAGAAATAGGTATATGCACATGGAGTCGTCGTTGGTACTACACGTAAATCGGCGGCATTTTGCAGATCATAAAAATAGATTAAAGTTGAGAACTTTTTGCTCAGTGAATTGATACAAGGACCAAAAACTGAACAATTTTACAATTTTAATTTTTACAATCTTTAGAATTTTAAAAAAAATGTCGACGAATAGATTTGAAGACGTCCCTTGGTCTTGCATTCATGAAATCAGTTGCGGTTTGAACTCGCTTAATTTTGTGCGTTGAAAAAAAAATATCTAAAAGCTTAATAGATTGTGCCGTTGTAGCCTTAAGCCTTCAATAATTGAGTTTCTAAATTTCTATTTATTTGTGTTTTTAGGATACAGCTCGTTAGGCTTTCGACAAACGGATACATTTCAATTCAAGAACGTTCACCCTTGTTGAATTCAACATGTTACGCACGGGATGATGTTGGATGATGATAAGTGATGTTGATCGGAATTTGATTGCCTTGATATGTTGAATTCAGCAATGTTAAACGTTGTTCAATTAAAATGTTAAACCGTTTGTTTTCGTGATTTTTACGCAGAGTCAAAGAATTGCGAAATATAAAACCGTAAAATTAGTAAAAATATCGGAAAGGTAAGAAATTTCAACTCTCGGTTTCCATGACACAAATTTAGAGTGGTTATGTACCCCACAGGTGAGGTTTTAACGATCAAACTCTATTTCATGTACCAGAAGCTTCACGTTTTTCTCAGTTTATTAGTATGCGACACATCAAATATCTCGAAAGTCTTACTAGACATTAGCACAAGTCGGATTTGAATGAAAGTGAATTTCAATTTCAATTGTACGTGTAGGTTATGCGTATAGTGTTTTATCTGGCGGTGCTTATGCATTCGCCCATTGCAGATTTCGTCCCTGCTCTTGTCTGTTAGTTAGATAAAAATCGCGTAATTCGGGACGATTATTGAAAGGACGAGCAGATGAAGACAAGAACTACGTGCTGTGAAAGCCGCGTCAAGTGAGGACCGAACCAGTTGGCAAATTCTGGTCGCCAGAAAGTTATCTCTTATCCGTGTTTTACAAGAAAACACAAATCACTGGTCTCCACCGAAAAGAAAGACAAAATAAATTGCCCAGTCTTAAATACGCACTAAATTAAGTTATATAAAATGCACGTTTCTTTTTCATTCGCCCATTAAGTTGTATCAAAAACTACATTTTCATTTTAAAATTTCAAGCTTGAACCAGGCTTTAAACTCGAATTATGTCTACTAATTCCATCTTAAAATGGCCTTAACTTGGCCAGACTGTCACTTCTTTTTATATTGTTGATTCTCTACGCCAGGCCCATTGTTGGATGACGACCTTGATGTTCGATGTATCCCTTTCAAGCAGAGAAAAGAGTTAACATTTAGTCTCTGTGGTAAGTGCAATAGGATACTCTAATACTGAATTCATCAATTGCACGAAAGGGCTGACCATCCTTCGACTGGTATATAGAAATTAATTTTCTTTCAAAGCTACGCAACACGTTTGGCTATGAAATAAGGTCACGTGTTTTGTATGAAGGTCCTTTCTGGTCAAAGTTGAACCATAACAATTGTATCAGAAACAAAAATGTCACGTTGCCACACACAAATGTTATGTTTATTAGTAAATTGCTTTATATGTAGTGTTTTTCTTGGTGCGATAATAACTGTGGCGACTGTCCTAGGTCTCCAGACCTTCTCTCGCTGTTTTTACAATGAACATGGAGACTTTCCGGTTTCTCAGTCTGAAATTTTTGGCTTGAAAATGCCATCGAAAACCGTTTACTACTCATACACCATCTATTCTAGGATATTCAGCAAAAAGAATATTTTATTTTAATTTTTTAAAGGCGGAGATGAGTGGAAACTGCTTGCAGAGAAGCTAGGAATGTCTTACAACGAGATCCGCTTTCTTGACAAGAGAACCACTAACCCATGCGACGTCGTCCTTGATCTTATGGCGAATCACCGCTATTTGAGTGTTGGAGAAATTTACGATCAGTTGGTTGAAAGTGGGCTCGCAGGATCCGCTGACCTACTGTAAATACTATGCTTTGAAAATTCATAGGGTGCTTAACATTTTTCGCCAGCCGAAAAGAACTGGCTCTCACTAGTCTTGTGAAATGACCACGAGACAAATGCAACTGCTGTCACTTTCACAACAGAAAATTTCAATGGCAGCCACTTAAGATTTTGTGGTTATTATGATTATTATTTTTTTATTCTCGTCCATTCTTTAAATTAAATTTCATGAAAGAAATCGAAGTGCTACAAGAGCAGCGTAATCTTTGTGAGAACCAGTCCCCAGAGCTAGGGGACGTACCATGTAGGTAAAGGTAGGTAGGTAGGTAGGTAGGTAGGTAGGTAAAACTTTATTTAAACACACTTGCCCCGTCAACTAACATAATACTAAAAGCTGATTTCCACAAGGGGAATGTGGCTACAACAAAAAGATTAAAGCTACTTAAAATTCCTTAGAATAAGAACTTATATATCTAGTTACTTATATTATCTACTAATTATATTCTTAACAGTTTTCTAAAATCAGGAAAAAGTGTGTGCATTAATTCTATTATTAAAGAAAGGAAGGGTTTCAGATTCGCGAAGGGCAACCGGAAGCGAGTTCCACAGTTTTGCTCCGCTATAGCAAAAACTTTTCTTCAGGTATTTCGGAAGCCGTTTCAGAAGTTGAAAAGCCTGTAAGATCGAGCTGACCGATCCGGCAGTCGGCCGGCAGAGGTGAGAGATAGCATGAGCGCCCTTAGGATGTGTGTCGTGTTTCCATATTAGCAACTGATGTAGAGGTACATGTATTTTAATCGTGTTTTGTCATAGGTTTTAGCTCGCCATGCACCAAAGAAATAGTGTCTAGAGCGACTCCTCTATACATCTTACTGTAAGATATGTTAGTGTGGGGTGTTGCTTGTTCGAAACCTGCATCATCACGTTAGCTGTTTTGAATTTTTTATTTCCTTTTATTGCGAAAATGTGTTGGCCAGGTGGTTATCGCGTCCGACTTACGAGTTGGAGGTCGGTATGTTGAAACCTGTTCTCTGACACGTTCACCAAGGAACATATGGGAACTGGCCATTTGCAAGAAAAGATGGACAAGGTATTCCAGCCTATTAAAGTGGTGAACTGTAATCTTGCAATAGACTGATAGTAATGCGTCCTACTCGCCTTATATTCTAGAAACCGAAACTAAGTGGCGGTACCAGCGACCCCCCTTCGTTTGTGCGACATGCATATACATTGTAAATGGTAGATCTCAAAGATATACAGAACAGTCTCTATTTTTGTGCAAGTTTATAGTTCGGTGTGTGAACGCGAGCGAAAAACAGTAGGTCTTTTGTTAAAGATAGATTTTTTTAACATAAATGGTTGTCGATTTCATTATTTAATTACTCTATATACTTCCATTTTTTTGTGTGTGTGTGCGCCTATGAGAGGCCTTCGCAGTGTTGCTGTATAGGCTTTTGCGAAGTAATTAAATAGATGTAGGTAGAGTCTGGGCAAGTGCAAACACGCGAGGCCTCGGGCGCTAGTTATTCACGCGATTAGCTCGCGTATTTATACGTAATAAGATGAGGATAAAATCTGAGAGCGTATCTCGGTCAACTGAAAAATCTAAAGTAGAAGGAGTAGTTGAACCAGTCACTTTTTTATTGTATTGTAAATCAGGTAATCGACATTTCTTTAACCCAGTCATCAATCATAACAATTTTGAAGTTGAAAGGTAGCGGTTTTACTGTCCGGTTGGAGTCCCTCTGATATTTTCATGCGTGTCACAGTTTATTGTGAAAGGTAACGTAAAGGTAGTGTCATTATTAGTATTATTTTATTATTTCCCTAGACGGTCGTTCCTCAATAAGAGGATTATTGGTGGGGTTTTCAGCACTTTGCTAGTGTCGACGACATAGAGTATATCAATACGAGGGCAAATTGCTTTCAGATGTGCTGAAGACTTATATTAGTCGATTCTTTCCGGAAATTATCTATGTTGAATTGACTTACTAGAATGTTTTGTAAAGCGTCAGTGTCTTGAGAAATTTTCACAAGATAGGTCCATATATAACGTCGATTCTCGGAAAAGTCACCGGCTACTCTTTTTTTACAGCTATCCGGCATTGCATGTGGGAGCGTCTTCACGTTGGTTTTTTGCCACACTTCAAAATTGTAGGCAGAGACGACGGCAACCGTAAGTTGAGTGTTCTTTTCGTCGCATTTTGATGCCATCATGTCCATAATGACAAGCCACCAGACACCAAAACAAGCGTTTTCTCAGCTTTTGGTGAGGAGCAGAAACATTTCAACACATCATGAAAAGGAACGTTCAACTTCCGGCTGACGTATGAGGCTCACGAACGTATCTGCTTAAATAAGTTCAGTTACGAGGTGATTGATTGACTTGTAGATTGACTTTGTAAATAGGTCATTTCACCATGGCGTCTTTTGACTTCAGCTTTCGAATTAAGGCAATTATTAGTTAAACTACTTTGCGAGATCAAAAAGTTTCAATAAGAAAAGAAAAGCAAAATGAGTTCTGGTATAGTTGTAGTAAAATGATGCAATCATGAAAATAGCTCATTGAAAAAGCGTGGTAGTACTTAGCCCGATTAATGCTTTATTAGCAAAAAACTGGAACTTGAAGTGCCTAAAGTACCTTATCAATTAGCTTTTTTGTAGGGTGAATGGTTCTTGCCAACTGTTTTACATGTTTGTATATATTGAATTAGAAACTCATACGGGATTAGATCAGAAACTCATACGGGACGATTTTCGTGGTAGAGCCGTCAGCAATAAGGATTGACGAATTTCATGGGACGTTTCTTTTGCGTAAGGTACTGGATGTGGAGAGATGTTTTCAAAAAAAATAAAACAGAAACAAAAGAAAGAACAAGTTCAATCATAACACCCTCAGCAAGCGATGGAGTTGTGCTGTTTCCAGTGTAGTTTCAAATGGAAGTGTAAAACCAAACACGCCAAACATTTCAATATTTGTGTACATAGCCAGGAGTTCCTAAACGGAGTTGTCTTTTGGTAATTCAGGTATACAGGTAGAGGCCCTCGATAGAAACGACACGGCCGAAAGCAGTAACGACCTGAAACATTGAATGCAAAGGAAATGGCATGGAGAAACACTCGTTTTTTCGAATTTTCGTTTGGGAAAAACACCCCTTTTTAAAAATGCTTTTTTAAATTTCAATTTCCATAACTCTTTGAATTTTTACAGTTTTGATTAGCATACGGTACACGTTTTAACTACTCGTTGGTAATACTCCTCTGATAGCAACAGGTTAAATGTTGGTCAAGTGTATATCTCCCTTATGAGTTTCTGAGGCGATACATTATAACCTAGATATCACGCTGATATGAAACATTGTAAACTTTTATAGGCACTTTTGTTCTTTTAATGTTACCAACAAATTAAAGTTTTTTTTTAATTCAGCGATGTCTGTCCTTTCCTAAAGCACAGCACAAGCCTTACATAGAGTTGGGGGAGGGAAAGGGTCGAGGATGCAGTGAGGGTGCTTCGTGGCGTAATTTTTCATGCAACTCGAGTGAAAAACATTGCAAGCTAGCGGAATAAAATTCATACAAAGCTTTCTGCCGCGAATTCAAATTCCTGCAGAAAAAAATTGCCCACCCCATCCCCTCCTATCAAATACATAATGGTCCATCTCTTACTGGCACCGGCATCTCGTATGCAATGAAAATAGTGTACGATTTTATTTTCGTGCGTGAAATCAACATCGTACGAACTGCTAACTCTGATTCGCTCGGATCGCTCGACATCGGTTCAACTGCGTTTTGTTTTGGTCACAGAAGCGGTGAAAATACATCAGAAATGAAATAAAATAAAAAAGAGAGTGAAAAAAAGGGTGTTCCACAGAGACTTCACGAATATTACAAATGGCAAAGATCTCTCGTTATTTCTTTGTTTATTTATTTATTGACATATTTGTTGGTTCGCATGACAGTCAAATGTTCAATTCTCGCTCTATAATTTTATTCTCTTGTCGATTTTTCTTATTGTATTTTTGTACGTATTTAGGTATTTTCTTTTGTTCTCTTTTTTTATTTTGGCTGTTTTATTATTATTGTTTTTTTTTTCGGTTTTTGTTGACCCCGCACCCCGCACCCCGCACCCCGCCCTCCGCACTCCGCGTCCCGACCCCGCGTTTTCGGAACACCCGCTTATACCATTAATTACTTCTTATTAACCGAGCACGAGGGCCGTACTGGGAAAATATTGCCCGAAGTCTTTCTGGTACGGACCGAGCGAAGCGAGGTGCGGACAAGAAAGACTGAGGGCGATATTCTTCCAGTGCGGTCCCGAGCTAGTGAGAGTTAACAAGAAGTTTATTATATGGCTGTGCCTAACACTTAACTATATGAAAAGTGAACCGTGGTGGATTGGGATGAGCGAAAAAGTTTACCAAAAAGCACTCAAAATCGAGTCACCCAGAAGTTTTATTTAAACCAAAAAAAAAACATATGGCACAAGAAAAAGCACAACCCGCTTTTTAAAAAATACTGTCTCTTTTCATTTAGCCTCAAATCATTCGCCACGCCGTTTCCCGCGCTTTTCCAGCTGGGCATTAACGTCGCTCATAATGTCCGTGGGCATTACGGGAAAATCCGGCTCATAATGCCCGTGGGCATTACGGGAAAATCCGGCCCCGAGCATTGACCAATCACAGCGCGCGTTATATATTTACAAGCTCTAGCCATATAATAATATTAAATAACAAAAAGAAAATAACTGAAATGGCAACTTGGAGTAGCATCTCCACATGATGGCTCTTGATCCATTCTCTCCCAGATTGAATCGGAATTAAATGCCGGTTTTTGTGGAGAGAGAAAAACCAAAGAACCCGAAGAAAAACCGTCGGAGCAAGGACGAGACCCAACAACAAACTCAATCCACTTATGGCACCTTGTCCGAGATTCGAACCCAGACCACACTGGTGGAAAGCGAGAGCTCTCATCCCTCATCCTGCTTCCCTGAAAAAGACAATTTGAGCGACTGACTCGCATTTGCCTCTGTCCCGGAGGACAAAGGGTTACCATAATACCCGAAAAACACTAGATAAAATTCGACTAGAGCATCTGGCGTTAAACGCGGATGTCTATATAGCACTACTGGAACTTTTCCAGTAGTGCTATATTTGTCTGCTTTTTTTCCCTCAGCAAGCCAGGTTGATGTATGACGTGGCGTAGTATTTCGATATGAATTACGTACGCAGCAAGGATGCGTGTAAGCAACTGGGGGCGAAAGTCCTACTGTGTAAGAAACGCTGTGCAAGGAAGTTGAAAAAAAACAAAAACAAAAACAGGTAGGTAATGGGCTCCTGGTCGTGACTATTCACGAGGAGAATGTCCGGTATTTGACAGATTGGTTTTGAAAAACTGATAAAATCGATTCGGTTTCTTAAGTGTGTTAAGTAAAAATGTAAACGGCTGTTTACGTCAATACTCGCGTCCTGTATATGGCGACGAGTCAAGGAAACCAGCCATTTTTCTAATTTTTTAAATTTTTTTTTTCGTGTCGCTATCGTGCATAAGATAAAAGATTTTTTGAGCCCACGATACTTGACCTCTCATAGCATGGTGATGAAATGACCCTGAATGAAGCACGGATTATTTTTATGTTACCCACCATACTTGACCTTTCATAGCATGGTGATGAAATGACCCTGGATGACGCACGGATTATTTTTGTGTTACCCACCATACTTGACATTTCATAGCATGGTGCATGCATCAATTTAATGTAACTAGTGAACCAAAAAGAACACTGAGCGCCTTTGTGGCCTGTAGAGAGCTTGTAGCGGTAGGAAATTAAATTCAGTAGCATAAAGCTGTGGACGAATTTCATTTCTATAACTGCTGATAATTGTTGCCGTCAAAATGTTATAAGCATGTGATAACTACATGTATTCCCCTTAAATGTGCGGTCGATTGTCGTGGATAACACTGTTCTAGCTGTATTGAATTTTTCAGCCTTTAACAGGGAAGGGTTCCATTTGGATCCTAACGGCACGAGTGCAAGCTACTTGTAGCGTCTTGTTACAACAGCAAAATATTTAATTAGCCTCCTCACTGAAGGCAGCGAAGTTCAGATGTTTACGGGAATCCAGTGACTTCTATTCCGAAATCGAGAAAATGGACACTATCAAAAGAGAAAATTGTCCTGAAGATTCAAAGCTAGCAAAATAAGTCAAAATCGTATTTGCACTCTCACTTCTGAAATCAGCAACGTGCTTCAACAAGCGAAAAATTCACTCAGTAGGCCTGCTGTGCAATTAATATGTCTGTTGGCCGCGTGACACCGAGAGGACTGAGTCAAGTGACTTACGACGACGACGACGAAAATGAAAAACAAAAAACGACCATTTTATGAGTCGGCGACGTGCGCATGCGCGCAAGACGGTCGCGTAATTAAACGCCATCGTTTTTAAAAAGTTTGTCCTACGTGTCAGTGCTTTGTGATGTTTTCAGCGTGAGCAAATTCTAAACATTTGTGTAACTTTCTAAGTCGTGTCATAAGTTGAGGCGCTCTTTTATCTTGAGATCGTTTATTTGCAGATCTTGAGCGGAGGGTAGGGAAATGTAAGGTTGCGTTTGCGTTCTTGTTATTTTACGTTAAGCTAAACATTACTAAAGCATAACTGGTTGGTCCAAGAGTGGAAACAGAAAGAGATGTCGCAAAATTTGTTGTTGTCTTAAAGATGCAGCACTGCATTGAAGCAGTCAATCCAATATTTAAATTTGGCGGATACATACTGTACGTATCTAAGTTTTAGCAGGCGGGTTCTAAAACAGCGGGGCAGCTTTATATTAGGGACTTTAAGATACGGTGACTACGGACTACGGACTACGGTTGGACGCGCGTTTTTCTTTGGCTGAAACACCGGGCCTAGTACACAATGAGCAACGAAGTTAAGACCACAGACTACAGACAACAGACTACGAACGAAGAGCGAAGGTCACCTCTACACTAAGCAGACACAAAATCTCTTTTAAAAAGATTCGAGATGCTCTGGTTTTGACTTGTAATCGTCGCACTGCAATTCAAAATGTAATTGCACGTGAGGCTTGCGTGGGAGCTTAATCAAATTTTCAGGGCTCGCTTTTCAAATTACTTCGTTTGCAAAACTACTTCAGAGGCAAATTTGACATATTTTACTAAATAAATTACTTCTCAACTTGAAGGGAAGCCATTTGTGTCCAGAAAGAGCAAAGAGAAGAGTTAATATTACAAGCTATATTCAAAGCATCAGATTTAATTTCATTCTGGAAAACAACGCGGCGGTCAAAATCAGTAAACAAAGTAAGCCGTACATTTTTCGCTGTTCTGAGTTCATAAGCACTTGAAATTGTTCCAAATGTTTATTGGTTTGTAGTTCAAGCGTTACAGTACAAGAACACCCCAATTTTCTAACTTTAGAATACTTTTTCATACCATCTTCAGTTCCTCGTACTACACCACGCTGTACTACGTGAAATCCTTCCACTACGCAGGGGACAACAGAACACATATGTCTCGTCCCAGTCCTAAAGTGCCTCCCGTCCGTAGTCCGTAGTCCGTAGTCCGTACTCACCGTATCTTAAAGTCCCTATTAACTATTCCTAGTGGTAACATTAAAGTTGATTTCAGTATAGTACAAATATACTGATAGGCCTGTTCAGTTCTTGTTTCTTTTCCTTGAATTTTGTAACGCTCAGTTAATCAAATTCCGGGTATCTGGCCCAGTTGAATTTCTACCATTAAGAAAAATAATTGCATTTTTTTTCTATACGTTTTTGTAAAAAATTAGCATTTTACGACGTTAATCATCGCAAAGTATGGGACTTTTGATTGACAATATTAATACCATACCGTATTTTTTATTTTATTTTTCATTTTACCATGGCAATTGTTTTTCTACGGATATTTAATACTGTAAATAAAGTCAGAAATTGACAAATGACGTTAGCAGCTGGTTACGTTTATGCTACTAACTGGTTGTGATGGCGTAGAAGGGTCACCATGTTGCGACTGACTGCAATATCTCTTTGTTCGTCAGAAGTGTTAGAAACCTTAGCCTCCCTCGCCTCCCATCATGCATCTAAATATTGAGTTTCAAACGACTTTACTCCCACATCCGGACTGCTATTAAAAATGGTTTGGAAGATAAATTTTTCTGCAATCATTTGTCTTTTCACAACCTTCCCAACTACTTTTAACGAGGGCTGAGTTACATGTGGAAGGTACATTTTAAGTCTCACATCCAGGTGTCCCCCACTCACACCCTACACCGAGGAGCTTGGCAAAGGCGCCTTTTTTTCCTGACTGACAGTTGGTACATTGTAACACGGCCCCATAAGCTGTACAAGCTTTTACTTCCACCGTGTTTGAATGAAAGATGTTGTTGTTGTTGGTATAGACTACCTGATTCTTCGAATTACGCCGGCTTAACAAGTTGACTGTTGGATACAACGAGCAAAGAACTGATCTCAGCCATTTTTCTTTGTGTTCAACCTGGAATTTCCTCAAGCCTGGCGGCTTGATCATGCTGCCATGCTGCAGATTTTAGGATTTTAGTACCTTACAGTGGTTTGGGTATCAAGGAGAACCACATGTACACTTTTCTTGCAATCTCGATATTGTTCAGTATAAATAGCAGTTCGTTTCTTTTTTCCCCGTACATTTAATTTGTACTCTCCATCATCGAAACAAGAAACACCATCATTTTTGTACCTATTACGTGCCTATGTTTCTGGGTGAGCGAACAAGTTTCGTCAATAATAAAGAGTAGAGTTCTTGACATGGCAGTTTCGTACCACTCAACAGGGACGCTGTAAATTTGAACGCTCTATATAAGATGAAATTTTAATTTTAGAAAAATGATAAGCTTTTTACAAATTCAATCTGACATTAATATTATTGATATGCCCAACTCTACCCTTACTACGATTAATAGAAGTCTGCTCAGTAAGCATCTCCCTTCCACTTTCGGGCTAACTTCATGCTGTACCAAGTCCATTTTTGGATGCGTAACAATATTCGCACTAATACTGGTCTTTTGTTCAGACGATGACCTGCTATCCGATCAAGTCTCTGACGGCTTCTCAGTACAAGCTTGGTACATGTTTCAGGTGTCAAGTTGTACTGACACTGTGTAAACGTGGTCAGCTATATTACAGCAATAAGTCAACACAATCACGTGAATTAGCAAGGGAGCTGGAAATTACTCTATTAGAACTAATTTTAGGCTTAAGTATTTTACTGCAGCTTAATTTCCGTCTAATGGCGCTCAAGACGGCGGTGTAGTGAACAAGAAGACAGATAAATAAGTACAAGCCAAGGAGAAGCGATAATTCCTCGTCGGTCCAAGTGGTGTTCTCTGTTCTCATTTCAGGAACGGAGTCGATGCCAAAACATAAACTACGTGGGCCGCATTGAGGATATCTGATATATTTTATTCATCTTTACTCCGCAACCACCAAATTAAGCGCGAAGTTATGGAAACGTGTAGTAAAACTGCTGATGTTACAAGTAATCTGTGCAGGGATTCGGAGCTTTCAGAGTCCACCGAATGCAAATCGCTAACTTCTGAATTTGAA
>Ga0126336_10000798_pt1 | contig 14479 bp, 8 predicted proteins | sample SidCmetagenome_FD_92530 | JGI IMG/M metagenome (GOLD analysis project Ga0126336, IMG submission 92530) | Coral microbial communities from El Islote,Puerto Morelos, Mexico - Siderastrea C C metagenome | ecosystem: Host-associated > Invertebrates > Cnidaria > Coral | place: El Islote,Puerto...
TAAACGGCTCTGGCATGTCAAGTAGGTGAAGACACGTAACTACTGTACTGTCATACCTGTCCCATCCCACGACAATGATGATCCTCTTCAAACACAGCACTTGACTGATCTCCGCTGGGTCGCCATTACCAGCCATTAAAATATGATGACAGTGACCATTAAAATCCCAGATCTGACCAACAAAGAAATCAAGTAAAGCTGGTCACTACACAGTCTCACGGCTGCCGTAATTTTCCAACTGACCATTTGAAAGTAAAAGTAATTATATTAACAATTGTTGCACTGTATTCAGTATAGGATTTATGGTCTGTAAAGCGATGCAAAAGCAGCTACCCCCGAGAGCAGTTCCTATCCAACCTAGAGCAGTGGCTTGCTCTTGGAAAACTGCTCGTTTCTCGCAACGGATAATGCCCGCGAGCAAAATAAATATCCAGTCAATTTCTCAATTTCTTGTTTAAGTATTCTAGAATGTGAGGTAACATAATGGCATTGTACCTTGACTGTGCCATCAGCACTCGCTGTGAAGAGCCTTGTTTCTGTGGCATCTTGAGCTAAGGTTGTTATTTCAGAGTTTCCATGTGCATTGGCAAACTGTAATTAGGACAAAAAAGTTTCACAAAACTTTGTGATGCACGGACTGGCTATTTTGTTTGCCTGAGCCTGTTGTGCCACATTTGTTTATATATGTCAATTCACGGGCTCAGATATTGCCCCAAGCACATGTACAGGCAAGCGCTTGTAAACGTCCAAGGTGCGATGGACCGTCGTGCAATGACATTGGAACTTGCTTTCCCAAAGACTTGCCACACCCTGAAATGCCAGCTGGAATAGGTTTTCATCTATACACGTAAACAAAATTAGGCGAGAATGCAAGATGCAGTAAATTCTTCATTACTTACATTTTCCAGTCAGCAAATAAAGGGAGCACTTGTGGTAGACCCAGATGTTCAAAGCAGTTTTAAGCTAACCGAGATTAGAATCAAGTTTGTATTGAAATTTACAGATTATGAATGTACAACCAGGCTCAGAGCAGTTTGCCGATCCTTTAGACTACAGAAAGGTTACACAAGGCAAGAGCAGACATCAGGATACACCGTGTTAGATACCTGTTTAACTTTCTGTCCGGTCTCTATCATCCACATGGTGATAACAGAACCAGTACAAGCACTGACAACCTAAAGCGGGATAACCACATACACTTGATCGACGTTATGATTTATATTACACTCAACAAAATTACTTCATTTTGATTGGCCAATAGCAGTATAATAAATCTCAATTAGATCCTTTATTTCCACGGTTTTCTGAAGATCACGGAGGACCTTAACGAGCTCTTTCTAAGATTTTCAAACATAAACGTCAAAGTTAAACCAAAGGTAACGTTTTTTGGACGTCTACCGAAGATGTCTTTATATTTCGGGAGTGGACCGAAAATTGCCAAAACCACGAATATGTGAAGATAAAAAAAGATCGAAAGATTGCTTATTATTCGAAGGATTCAGCAGTAAAACAGAACGGCAGCTTTTGACAGGAGTACCTGGTTGAACTTGCTGTTGTATATAGCAGCTGTCACAGGGTGTTCATGGCTCACTATCCTGTCCTTAACCTCGGGCTTCATCACCATCAGGGTAAGCTGTAAATACACAAACCACACTTAATTATTTATCATCAAAATAATAATGGAGTAAATGTGTTCACTAGAGTGTTATGGTAAAAAAACTAGCTATGGTCATCTAATTCGGACATAAATAAACCACACTTAGTTCTTCCATAAAGTAAGAGAGCAGCACACAACCCTGACTTAACTTCGACCACTTGATGCAAAAAGAGACACGATAGCAAAGTTATCTTGCGCAAACAAGTTTGAGAGAGTACTGAATGCTGCTGATGCTTTATCACCGAGTGTGTTTCTCCTATGTGGATGCAGCAAGAGTTTGCCGTTGGAGAAGGGTACTAAATGGCTAGCATAGCAAGCGTTTCCGTGTTTGCGCCCGTGCAAACGTTCATGCAGTAAGAAAACTACACGCAGAAAGGTCGACGAAAACGCTCGCTACACAGGGTGGGGACTAAACGGCCTGTTCACAGCAAAGGAAACAAAGGAGTCAGATTTGACCGCGATCCCGATCGTTTTTTAGCGTGCAAATCGATCTTGTTGAAGCAGAAATATAAACCAAAGCGCGCTTGGGGATAGTTTAAACCTGCAATGAGAGCCTCACCATGGATTCCGCCGACTTTGGTTCGGGTCACAGGCAAACCAGCCGTGTGAACATTTTGCTTCAACCAAAAATGGTTGGAATTGCGGTCAATCTTTTTACTCCTCTACGCGCCTGAGGGTCCTACTAGAGGGTGGATTACACCCTACCATTGAACCACAGCCACTTATTTTGATCCCATGTCATCTTTACATATTTGGAAATTTTTGGTTCTATTTTTTTCTAATTTTAGAAATTGTCGTGTTATTTCCCCGCGATTTGAGTTCGGATAGTTGTCAATTGTTAACAGACATTTTTATCTCCATACCTGTTGGTTAAAAGCTGTGAACAGCTTACTGTGTTCTTCATCGTAGTACATCGTTATAGACACTGATTGAAAAAAAGTAATAAGAAGAAATAAAATCAGTAAAAAATTAAATGGTTGCATGTTTATTTTGTTTCTGTTAATGAAATGCCATCTTCTCCCTACCTGCTAAAATAAATAAAACATAATATGAAGACGACCCCTGGATACGAGCAGGCACTCTGACTGGCTCAAACAAGCTGTGCTAGTGGTGGAGGAGTTGCTCGAAATAGGCGACGAAGAAAAGCTTCATTTCACGGAAAAAATATTTCGTAAGAGATAAATACCAAGAACGGAGATATTAAGCCATATACTACGGCCCTCGGGATGTATATGGATTAATACCGACGTTCGAGGTGTTTATCTAACTTATTTCATGATTTAAAATACCTGTTTTTACGAGGACAATAGCTAGCCAATTAGTATTATCATGAGGTTTTCAAATTAAAACGCAAACAATCAAATAGAGTTGAGATGCGTTTTTGTCACAGGAGTAGGAGAAACTGTTATTTGAGATCCATGTTGAAGTGCGAGTCCACAAGGGACTTTGATTGTTTGTGTTCAACTGTTTGATGTTTTGTTTTGTTTTAGGTTAACCGGTGCATCAGAACAGAATTGATATTTGACCGTTCATGCTTTGCCGTGATGGACGGCAGTCACTGTGTGTAACTGTATTAATGTGTCCTACCCTCAGCAGGCCCCTTGGGGAACATCCCAGACAGTCGCTGAAGACAAACTTGAAGGTGCGTATCCCAGATACGTAGAACCTGATTAAAAGAAAGCAAAAAACAAGTTCTTACTACTTTGAAATAAACTATACAAACTAAATATAAGCCATTATCACGGCTATTCCATCCTCGACAAGTACGGCAAAATATCAAGCCACTAGAACTCCTATAAAATCAGGTTTTGGCACTGGCAAATCTTAACATGCACATGTTTTCTTCTGACAAAAAAAACGATTTCCTTTCAATGTGAAACCCTAGTGTAGATGAAAGCACAATAATTTGTTGACAACACACGCATTGATCGTGGCAACAAATACATATATTTTTAATTTAACAACTTGTTTTCACCGTACCAACACATCCGTCTGACAATAAATACAAAATATTAACAGAGCTTTCTTGTTCGAAATTGAGGTGCCTGCAGTAAGACAGCTACTGTAGCAAAAATCTCATGAGTTCCAGGTTTCAATTTCTAGTTAGCCGGCCGTCGCCACAAGGCGACCGCCTGTATTTCGCAGAGGAGAGAAACGACAGCTGAGTTTGCAGCTTATTAGCGTGGTAAGGAACGGTAGCTTAAGAAGAGAAGGGATTGGCATTAGTATGATGATACAATTAGTGGATTGCACCATCGATACATCATAGTTCTTGAGAAGGGAGGGAGGTGAGTGTTTATTTGAGGGGAGAAGTTGATTTGAACTGCACAAAGACGAAGGAATCGGTCATTAATAAGGAGATCAATTAATAAGGTAGCTGTTACGAGTCTTTAAGATAGAAAATAACTGAATATTGTCGAGCGATGCGTGTGGTTTGCGTGTGGTGTTCGCTGTTGCCTTGGTTGGGTTTGAGATAATTCGTCTACATTACGAATTCCGAGTCAACGTGTTTACTTTTGCAAGGGGATTCCCGGGTCAGCAAACCGGATTTAAACATCACGTCATGAGATATGCCTTAATGTGCCCCATGCTCTGACGATCTGCTCGAGCTCGTGTTTATCAAGCGTTATATTTTGATTCTACTGGCATGTTCACTGTTTGTATTTACGGTCTTGGCACAACAGTAAATACTTCGTCGTCCCTGTGTAAGCATTCTCAGTTGTGGACGAATTTATACCGACATTCAACGTTTGAGTGAATTTGGGTATTTCATTAGAAATAAAAGCGATAAGAAAGATAAGCTGAGTCATCAGAGTTTAAACATTACGTCATTCAGTAACGCTATAGTCAAATATTGTGTCACACAATAACACTTTTCGTCACGCCGGTTCGTATAAATAAAGGATCGCGCTAACATTTGTGAAACCTAGGGGTGGGAAGGGTTAGAACGGCCAGTTAAGATGCCCACTGGGCTTTCTTGTTGTCATTGGTGCTTTCAGGACACGATAATAATTGGTAGCTTACTTTATCCTTTGACAAGCTAATCAGTTGACCTCTGGACTCTATGAATAGCACTGAAATAACGCTCTGCATGTGACCTCTGAGAACCTTCAAACAAAACAGTAAAAACATCTTTAAACACTGAACAGCACAACCACGGTTACAATAATAAGAGGTACTGGATATAGAACAAAGATCTGATTCAGTAGAAAAACTTAACCACATGATGTCTAGGGAAGCAAACTGATTCTTACGGCAATATTATATTGGGTTTTATTTTAATTTTATTTTTGCCATGTAGTATATCTCTCTTTTTTTTTTGTCGTATGGGTTAGTTTGCTGTTTTATTTTTTACCTGGTAAAACTTCAAATACCACAACAAAATTATCCATAATTCGACAATAGGATGTAACATGAATTACTCGTGGAGCAAACGGCCTCTACAATGGACATTTGGCACTGAAAAGCGGAGTCAAGAAAGCACAGACAAGAAAATAAGTACACAGATCTTGAAAACAGGAACAGTTGACAGTCCTTACCCCAACTGGTTTGGAGATCACGTAAGGATTCCATAAACACACATGATTATTGACTCCTGCAGTCGCTAGAAATATGAAAAATCAAAAGTTAAACTCTTGGCTCCCCAGAAACATCCCACGTACGTCACAGAGCTATTTTGATGAAGAGCTGCCATCCTGGAGACATACTCTCATAGGAAAAGATAGTGTACACTCCCCCTATTGGCAGAAAGTCTGACCCCCTACTCATGTCCCAAATCCTTAACGGCATGTAAATGTAACACAGCTCTACTGTTTCGCCTAATTAGTAAACAATGTTCTCGCCATTGGAGAGAATTGTTTACATAGGGGAAAACTATTTTCGTTTTATTTCACTCTCTTCAAATAACTGCATGACCTGGACCGGATAATTTGAACAGTTGCATGCATCAGAAAATTGTTATCTTCCGTGATATAATAAAGCAGGTGTGAAAAATTTAGGAAGGACTCTGCAATTGCCATTATATTAAAGATACTGTAACCTGCTAGGTGATCTCACAGAAAACTCAGCAATCATGTTCAAAGTTTGCACATATTATTATATATTATAAACAGTAATAGCGGTACTGCTTACCAATCAAGTTGATTCGCTCACTATAGTCAAACGCATTCACACCTTGAGGAATCTTAAACTGAGTTCTGCATACAAAGAAGATATATTATTATGCTTGAAACATATTGTTTACCACAAGTACTAACAATGAGAGAAAGACATTTTTACACTTTAATTAGTTACAAAAAATTATTTGTGATATTTTATGTTGTTTGACGGCAACTAAAATAGGTACTGAGTAATTAGGCAAAAAGCAAAACGCGATTTTGATCGCCGCGACGTCAGCGATGGAAAATCGCCGATATCTGACATGATTCAAATTCGCCGCGATTCTGCAAAAATCGCCGGCAATCGCTGGTTTGTTAAAAAAAAGATAACTTCACACCGTCCTCCTTCTTGGACTGAGATTATAGTTACTGACTGTGAATAAGACAATATACTCTTTTGCTGTGAAATGACAGAAATGTTTTTATTGATGTTTTTCCCAATCACTCAAGACTCTAGTGTGGTTCCCAGTACTACACTCTCAGGCTCTTTGCGAGCTGGCCTTCTGCACCTGAGTCCAGCCTTGTTTGTCTGCGCATCATAATGTAACACTCCACTTTTTTTCCGGGGTAGGGGGGGAGAATCCTAGTTACCCAAAAACTTATTACTAAACATACTTGATATCCAAAAATTAAGAACTTCGACCACGCATTACTAGATACTTCTGTTCAGCCCCATACTTGTCAAACAAGAAAACAAAATCAACGAATCTCTCTGGTTCTGTATTGTTTTTCCAAGATCATGTCACTCGACCACCATTTTAAGCACCAAGCGCATTTAGTAAAACACCAAAAGAATGATAAAATAACATTTTTGTTTACTTACCATTTTTTAACCCGTAACTTTGAAAGTTGGAAAAAAATGCAGAACACTAGCAGTGTAGTATGCATAGAATAAGCCCCTGTTTGCGGAGGAATCTTGTTAATTAGCGAGGAATACATTAATATCGATGACTTCATGGGCTATGGTCTTAAACTCATGAATAAAACGCAGAATGACGTCATAGGTCAATCTTATTCATATGATTCAAAGTCACTGAACCTTGACGTATTTATATAAGCTTCCATTTTTCCCGTTTTCATTACCCACTGCAGACAACCATTGTTCTTGAACAATGAGAAAGAGTTTTCTGGTTCATTGATTGTCATCAGCTTAACTGTGTATGGTAATGCCTGCTTCTCCACAATTTTACTATCCCCCTTCCTCCACAATATTATTTTCTCTCCTACTTCTTCTGCACTGCCGCCACCAACTCCACCACAATTCTGTTGTTTTCACTACCTCCACCACAATTCTGCTGCTTCTCCACCAGCAACACCAACTCCACCACATTTTTATTGTTTTCACCACTACTACCACAACAATTCTATTGCTTTCACCACCGCCATCACGACAATTCTATTGTTTTCACCACCGCCACCACAACAATTCTATTGTTTTCACCATCGCCACCACGACAATTCTATTGTTTTCACCACCGCCACCACGACAATTCTATTGTTTCACCACCGCCACCACGACAATTCTATTGTTTCACCACCGCCACCACCACACCACACAATAATAGCCTATGACGTCACCGACGTTAATGCATTCCTCCGCAAGAAAGGGGCTACTTCCATGCATACATGTGAGTCAATCCAAAGGCTTGCGGAATTGTTTCTTCAAAAGAAGGAACCAAATCTTTCTTGTCGTGACTACACACGCAGTAGAACAGGGCAGACTAGCAGCAATAGACCAGCCAAGCCTAATCGGCTGATGGGTAGTGCTGCGGACCAGACCATCCTAATCATGCTGAGGTGCAATAAACCCACATCAATAAAACTGCCAGCATGCTATTCCAACGCAAGTGAGCACATCGTGAGACAAACAATATACACTTTATTATTATTGTATTTACCACGATAAACAATAACCACCTTAACTACCCAACAATAACCACAAATTGCAAAACACTGAACATTTTTATCACGCAGAATCTCAGCGAAATGCTGTGACTTATTGGCTTGTCTCTTGCCTAAACATATTGTAATAGGTTTTAGAATGTTACTCACGTCCTCATGTTCATTTTGGATTTTTCTATCCAGCCAAGCACTAAGGAGTTCTTGTAGTTTGTGGCGCAGGATATAAAACAGTCCAAATGAGCTGAGTACATCACTGTTGATACAAAACATTCCCAAACAAATCGTTTTATTGAACATCACAAACTTTCCTTCAGAGAGTAAGTTTGAATGGTTTGAATATATACACCGAACAAAACACTTTTTGAGGTACCTTCTTAATTAAATCAGGTTTCTTTAATTCGACTTTAGAGCTTAGGGGTCACAAGTTTCACCGATTTATCTGAAAGGCTGCTAAATCGCCTGGTTGCTTCACGAGAGAGAAACAAAACAATAGTTTAGCATGAAACGATTTTATTGGATAGGGTCCGTCCTGTACTGCATAATAGAAAGCGTTGCCTTGGGCACTTCAGTTGGCAACTGCAAGTTTTACGATCTCTTTAAAGGCACGCTTTTCACTGTTAATAGGAGAACATCTGCATCTGAGTAAAATGACCCTCAACTGGCTTCCTGATGACGTGAATTGTTACTTACTGGAGTACTGTTAAACGTGGCCATGGTCTTGTTTGCCAAAGAGAGTAGCATGTAGAAAGATAGGACACGAGGAGAAAGGTGTAGTCTGATGTGAACTAACCTTGTCTGGCCCACTCAGTGTGTCCTTGGTGCTTCACAAATCTAGCATTCTTGTAAAAACCCTTGTTCACATCCTGGATATTCACATTTAAACATACGTCTGCAGGAATAAAGAAACAAAATCCAGTTCAATAATTTCAAAGTTTTCTTTAAATGTAGGAGTTGTAGTTGAATTGTAGCACTTGGTAATTCCTATTGACTTCTCTTTACGGTGTTGTGGTCTCATTCACTTAGCAGCCTTTCAGATAAATCAAACCAAGCTGACATGCATGCTGGCACTGCGGGTGCTCCTTTTACGCCTCCATGTTGATGACGGAACCACCTCTTCCACGTTTACAATTCTACGTGGTCATCCAAGCAAGTTGCCGGAGTGTCTAAACCATTCCAGATACGTGTAGTCTTTGTATCCTGACATTGCACAAACACAACGGTAGAGTACCCCGTGAACAGGCTCCTTGGTGACAAATATAAGAGAACGAACCGGATGGGAATTATATTGTGCCCCATTCCCCCACTAAGGAGCTTGTTCACAGGTCAAAAATTAATACCACTGTACATATTCACTATTGCCACTCATCATGAGCCGTTATTTCAGTCAATTCAGTATAACTATTGTACTTTGAGAAGGGTACCATGGGCTCATACCTGTAATAAAGAAGGGGGTGGTGGCTTAATATAACATTAGAGCTTTATCCGTATAATGCACATGGTCCTCATGTGAAAAGTTGCATGTACATGTAAGTGAAAGTAAAGTTTGTCCCAAGATATTACCTTGTTTGCTGCCCGCGGGCTGGGAAGGTCGATCAAATAAAGCCATTGTTGCGGCTGAAAACAGCAAAGCATTCACCTGGCCATGAACATCTCCAAACGCAAGAATCGCTTCATTTAATTTATTTGGATTGCTCCTGTAAAGCATAAAGACACACGTACATCCCACCTTAATATAGCAACTAAAAGATAGTGCGCTCAACTAGTGGAGATGAGCGCTGATGTTCGCGAGATTTTTGGTATTCCCAAGAGCGGAACCTCGCTGTATCATCTGACTTAGGGGCCGACGTTCAGATAACTAGGGTGTCTGGGGTTCCTGCTGTTTAGAGTCATAACTTGTGTCGTTTATCAATGATTTCACGATTAGTAGTATTCAACATGTTGCGTTAAAATTTAAGAGAAATACCGTTAGATCACAGCGAACGGACATCTCGTGACTTAACTTGAGTTGATTGTGAACCACACACAGTCGATGAGAACAGTCGATTTCTGGTTTTGATTACATAATAACCTTGTATGGCGCAATGTTTGATTTTGCTGATGTGACTGAAAGTGGAATTCTGTTTTGGAACATTTAATTCACCTTTTCGGTCTTCTGTCCATTGGTCATTGTTATTCACCAGATACATAGAAAGGATTGTTTTAACAAGAGAAAACAGGAACTACGAATGAAATAATTTGTTCTTTTAAGAAAAGACCAGAAGAGACATTTTGATATCCTGTTTTGATGTAGTATGAGGACGCTTGTGGGGTGTGCTAATCGAAGGTTAACGGTTTCTGAAACCTAAAAGTTGGCTGAAATGCGGTTGAAATGCTTTCAGATAGTCAAGAACAACAAAAGGACAATATTTGATCTGGTATGTAAACTTAATTGGCTATTTATTGTCATTTTTAGTTTCCTGACTAAACTAGCGATCACGTTCCAAACAAATCCTTATATTTTGCCACTAAAGTGGTCTGCTCGTGAGCCTGGGTCCCCTATGCAACAACCACGAGATCTCGTCCGTGGGACGGTTAGTATTCATTTCAGTTTTAGTATTTGTCATTTTATTTTTTCTCATTTTTAGTATTTATTTAGTAAATTAACTTCAAACTCCCGTCTCGCCCCATGTAATTTTTACCAATGCAAGTCGGTCTTGGATTCCAGGCGTGCGTTTCTCGCCCCAAAACGTTTCGGGCCGATCTCGGGCACGATAAGTAACTATGTATCTTGAAAACAAAGGCGCTTCTAAGCAAACTTTACTATACGTTTAACATTTCTTATCTTAAAGACATACTGAAATAACAGCTTCAGGCTTTTCGGGTTGGAATAGTTTTCGGGGCTTTCCAGAAACGGGCCCCAGATTCTAAATTGTAGACTCTGCATTCCAATAACTTGATTCTGGATTCTACATGTACTTCACAATCCAAGGATTCTGGATCCAGGTCACATTAAGAATGCTCTGACTGATACTACAACGAATTTGAAGCTAATACAAGCGACCTAAATTATACATGGCAAATTGTACAGAGTACTCAGCATGCCTTACTGGAAGGAACGATGACTGAGCCCTTTGAAATGAAGACAGAGGTCCGCCAGGGAAGTCTGATAAGCCCCCTCCTTTTCCTTGTGGTACTAGACTGGGTAACAAGACAAGCTTAATGGTGAGAACAAGAACGGGATACAGTTTGCCATGCTTGAGAAGCTTGAAGACTTGGAGTTTGCAGACGACCACGTTTTGCTGAGCCAAAAGATCACGCATGTACGGCAGAAGTTCGAGGCACTCCAAGAGCAAGCTGACAGAGTTGGGCTGAAAGTGAATCCATCCAAGACTAAGGAGATGAGGATTCGAGCCTCAGCAAATGCAGGGGATATCATGTGTACAGGAAAGGCCTTGGAACAAATTACTTTACACATCTTGGCAGTATTGTCACCACGACCGGGGGTAAAGAGGAAGATGTTGAGGCGAGATGCAGAAAACCGCCAGTTGCCTTTTCCATGTTAAGACCAGTTTGGAGATCCCGGTACATATCTTTGTGGACAAAGCTGAGAATCTTCAATTCGAACGTGAAGTCCGTCCTTTTGTATGGATCCGAGACATGACGGTTGACCAAGACAATGATCAACAAGCTCCAAGCATAAAATTTATTAACCGTAGACTCCGTTACATCCTTGGAGTCTTCTGGCAGAGAAACGTATCAATGATGACCTGTGGCAGCGCACCAAAGCACAGAGGGTGGAAGTCACCATCAAGACGTAGGAAATGGGATTGGATCGGCCACACTCTCAGGAAACCTGCCACCAACATCACAAGGCAGTCCCTCGAGTGAAACCCTCAAGGAGATCCGAGGAGAGGCAGGCCGAGAAAGTCATGGAGGAGGACCATCAAGCAAGAATACGAGGATGTTGGAATGCCTTGGGAGTCAGTGAAACGGACGGCACAAAACTGAGTCCGCTGGAGAAAAACTGTGGAGGCCCTATGCTGCGGTTGGAGTGGAGAGGAATATACTGGACAGAAACCCAGCATGCCTCAAAAAGGGACCACAGCCAAGTGAATAAAAATCACAAAAAAAGGTTTCATTGATCTTTGTCTACAGACTTAAAGTTTCAAAATGAGTCCAGTTTCTACCGTGAAAAAGAAAAACAACCTGATGGAGTGTTTGCGTGATATTAAGTTTCTTTAAACAAACATTAAATGACGTTAACACTCGAGTTTGGAGAGTAGACTGTATCGTAAGCACGTGTTGCTTTTAATAGCTTGTGCACAGCATTTTGCACATCTGGTGGTTGACACCTGTTATAAGTCATGCGCTCTCTTCTGCTGAGGATTACAGAGAGTTTGATGGGATAATCCACTGAACATACTTACATGTAGTACAAAAAACCCGGTATGTTGCAGTGTTCGTTGCCTCGATTTAATACGAACTTCTTGTGGTGACGTTGCTTTTTGCATTTGACCGCTGGGAAGCTGTTACTAACCTAAGAATATCTACCCAAACGCACAGCTGAACCTCTGCTAAAAAAACGAGTCACTGGAAACGAAGCCTGAATGTGCCCGTGTACCTCAAGAAGGCTTCATTAATGAAGTGATCTAAAGGTGTGTTTCCCCAGTGAATCGAATACCTTACAAACTGTGTTTGATTGAAACAAGCACTTTCAAATATTTTTCCATGAAATAAAGGAGGTTAGGTTAATAACTAAAGGCAATCCAAACAGTTTAATAGTAGACATACCAGTAATCCATACACAATGGAGTGTGTTCAAGGCCTTGTATTCTAAATTGACAGTTGAATTCTGACTTGGAACTCAAATCATATATAGCTAAAGATAAAAACAAGTAGTCAATTTACATACAGTTGACACACAACTAAGAAGGAATACTGTAATAAACTCAGAGGTCAATTTGCTTATAAATACAGTGTAAGACAAGTCTCGTCGCTACTTGCAAATTTTCTTAAGAGTTCACTCAAATTTCAATGCCAAGCAGATCACTTAAGGTGACTCCAAGTAGTTTTTTTTAGAGTAACACTTCCGTTTTTGAATGCACTTACGTATAATCATACCTTAGCTCAATGAATCTGAGTCACCTTAATTAGCACTTGAGTGTGCCTAACAGAACATCAAACTATTCACAATTTTGGCAGCCCACCATGTCACATTTCACTTAAGTCATGATCTTGTTATGTGCCAAATGTTCACACTTGCATGTCCACTGTAGATGCAATACTGCAGACTTTTACCTATTTCTTTACTAGTGAGAGCAAGGGCCAGCTTGTAGATATTCTGCATTGGTACGAAGTCGGTCACCCACAAATCTCTTTGCTTAACCTCTTCTGGATCTGTTTGAACCTGGTACATTATTACACAACATTGTAAGTACACATAACACATGCACCAAAAGTACTTTAATTTTATACAGACTGGGGAGGGGAGGGGGAGAATGTGCCCTCATGGACTTTTTTAGTATGTGCAAGCAAAAACCACCAAACTTTGTGACTTTTCCTAAAATATCTGGTTCCAACAATTTGGTATGATGTGTCACTGTCCATGAAATTTGACATTATCTTGATGGAAACCATGTTTTGACATGCACTTTTTTAATTTTCCTGTGTTTAATGAAAACTTGTATCTTTCTTGCTGTAACGTTTACATTTTTAGATCATTTTTAATTAGTGTTCTTTTCTTTTACTCCAATGAAGGCAGAAAATTTGTCACTGCCAAAATACATTTTAATTAGCAGTTTTGCTTCAAAAACACCATCAACAATTCTATAAAGAATAAATTAAAGCTCAGCACAGTAATTCACTGTTAAAGGAGATTTTTGCAGCTTTTTATTTTTTTTGGGGGGGGGGTGGGGTTTAAGGGAATTTCTCGGTATAGTTATCAATCCCGGAAATTTGATATTTTATATTAATTTATTTGCCAGTGCACTTAAAGGTGGATTTTGTTTTTGTAATCCGTATGGAATTCCTTGTTTAATTACTTACACATAATTATTCTTATTAGAGTTTCTTAGTTGTCACATTTGTAGGGGTTTAACAGTGTACAGAGTGCTTTCAGGATTTTGTGTTCAGTCAATCAGAAACTAGAATACAAGTGCAGTCAGTAGGGTACAGCTGCAATATTATGAGTGATTCAATCTGCAACTGATTCAATCTAGAACTGGTGAACTAAGAAGTGCACTAAAAACAGAATGAGAGATACACTGTACCTGCACCATTCTCAGTGGCTTCATGTTTAATGACCAAAGGGAAATTACCCCTTCCTAATGAAATTCAAGAAAATGACAAATACTATTGAGATGACTGTAATTATCATGTCTTCACAATGCACAAACACAAAAATAAATTAAAGGTACAGGTCTCTAATAAAAATGCATCTGAGCTGCAATGGCAGCAGAATTTACAGATGTAGCAAAGCAGGTGAACTGTTACTTTTACTAAATGCAAGAAGAACTAAATAATGGAAAATTATGTTCTAACTAAAAGAGTGTATTGATCCACAACTTTCAATGTATTAAATAGAGAGAGAGAGGAAAGACTTAAATCCATATTTCTTTATAAATTATTCATTTGGCTCTTTAAGGTAATATCTTCAATCAACATCACTTTTTAATAATACCAATCCTAACCTTACTGACAGCAATATATCTTGATGGATTCATCAGTGGAGAGATTCTAATGATGGCCTCTTTGTGAGGGCTGAAAGGTTAAATTTCAAGTAATA
>Ga0126336_10000799_pt1 | contig 14473 bp, 8 predicted proteins | sample SidCmetagenome_FD_92530 | JGI IMG/M metagenome (GOLD analysis project Ga0126336, IMG submission 92530) | Coral microbial communities from El Islote,Puerto Morelos, Mexico - Siderastrea C C metagenome | ecosystem: Host-associated > Invertebrates > Cnidaria > Coral | place: El Islote,Puerto...
AGTCTGTCCTTACGTCTCCGCGGTTCTGGTTTACATTTGATGCAGTGACATTTCGATCATGAAGCAGCAGATTAAGACGCCTTGCGGTAAGCCCATTAGATACGCTTGAAAAACCCCTCACAATTTCTTAGAAAAGTTTTCTAAGAATTTGTATGGGACAACAAGAGGTACTTACAGTTCGCGCTTTCTCCGTCCTGTCATGAAACGTTGCCGGAAAGCCTATGCGACAAGATGGGTAATTTATTTAATTAATTAAACAAATTTACCAAACTTAGCCATAGTTCATCCCTACAGAAAATAAATCATATAGGAAAGTGTTTATGGTACTTTCACCCACCCTTTGGTAGTGTCAACCGTGAAATTAAGCTAAATTACAGGCAAATCACAGAAGACTTACAGCCACCCATACTACCTTTCGTTCTTGTCGCGTAAGCTCGAAAATCTGACAACGTTAGTTGAAAAAGCTGTATACGCTGTAGGCAGAAACAAGATGAGACTTTCAACTATCCAGGATTACGCAACTGACAAATATTAGGGTGATACATCAGTAATAGAGGCGACGTATGCTATTCGTTGTGAATTGTAACGTTGTTTCCTTTTCTTTCAGCTTGCATTCTCGAATCTTCTTTACAATAAAGTCACATTCCTTCTCAGGAAAATGTTGACCTTCAAATGCTCGCTATTTCCGCTATAAAAGGGCAAATAAAAAGTACCACCCTAATCCGATTACTGTTTTTTAGCTTTTGGGGGGATGTTATTAGATTGAGGGCTGCAGTGAACGCTTGTGCACGCTTTTCGGGTAGATTTTACATTTTTGGGCGAGCTTTGTCACTCATTGATTACAATTTTTTAAAGCGTGACAATTGAAACATATTTATTTGATCCTTGAAAGGGCCACAAGTTGTATTAGTTTTAAAAGGTAGCCTTGCACTCTCTGGTTTATACATGTACCATCATCGACTTGTAACAAGAACTTTCCCTGCTACAATTTCTCACCCATTTCTAGGATGAACTCTTTTCTACCAATCAGAAAAGATAACCTGTTTCCCTTAAGTGATTCACCAGGAAAGCACTAGCTATCATCACAATTCCTTTTACGTTTTTGTGTGTTATGCTAACTGGCGGCTCCTTAGTAGGTATGTTATACATTGTTTCTGCAGGATGATCTAAGTTTTGTTATCCTAAAAGGTGGCTTTTTTTTCTGGTTGGGGGGATTTAATTTCGCCATTAAATAATTCATGATACTTTATCAAAAAGCAACTGGTACCGCTAAAAACTAATTTGAATTCAATTCTAAAAAAGAGGACATCTAAAAAATCAAATTTATCAAAAGAAAAATTGTAGGAGGGTATGTGGACAGTGAACTTGCCATCCGCTGTTTCCTCTTTGCATTCACGGTTTTCAATCAGGTTGCCGAACGTGATCGAAATAAACTCTCGACTCTGATTACGGTGACTCTCTTCCCACCTTGCCAGGAAGAACAGAACAGCTGTACATTCCACTTTATTCCCTGTTTGCAGACCACAACAGCTGAAGCTAGGTACGCGGTAATACTTTCGACATGAAATATAGCAACTCAGTTTTGCAAACTACAAATGCTTCAGTTCTCGGCGGTTTATTAAAGCATTATTATCGTTTGCAATGTTTTCTCTTTTTTTCTTCGCTTATTGTTATCTTATATACTTATCATAGATAGTTTGTTATTTTAATAGTTTAGTTTGCCAGGGGTCCTTTTGATATCAGAGTATGTATGTATACTTGCAAGCCGTCCAGCGCTCTGATTGGCTCCCTAGTGACAGACTATCAGCTCACATCCTACTAGTAAAAAAGCGGTAGGAGACAGTTAGCCAAAAGGAACTGTGAAGTCTGGTTACTTAATAACTAGGTTGTCTATCTTTGTTGTCATAAAAGAATTATTCAACTCAGTGTCTCTTGTATAGCCGACTTTTCTTGGCTATGACTTCATGACCAACTAAATTTCGGAAAAAGGGGGTTAATTATGCGTACAGGTGAATCTGTTTTGAAATAAGCGACAGCCATCGGGATAAGCGGTCTCTTCTGGCAGGTGGTTGCTCACGAGCGGAGAGTGTGACTGAGAACTAATTCATACGACCTTACAACCTTTTTAATGATAACTTTTTACAAGACCTTTGAGGGTCGGAGTTTGGCGAACATTTTGAGAACATGCTAAAGAACATACCTAGGCTGAGATTTAGTTACCCGAGCCCCAAACACTTTCTCCGGAAATAAAAACGTACAGTCCCGGCTCAGTCTCAGTTCAAAACTTTATTTAGACGTTTTTATGTATATAACTAAGAATGTAAAGATTTACTAATGTGCTCAAAAGTTTGAGATCAGGGAAACTTACCTTTTATACACATGTGTACACCTGCTTTTTTGATTCCCCCGATAGAGTGGTTTATCTGGGTTCACGGTGTGGCTTTCCGCCAAAACAATCCACCGAGAGCCCCTAAAACCGCGATAACGCTTATTTTCTGCTAGGTATTTTGTTGACTTGTCTGCACATTTCCTTTGCGCGCGGAAATACCCTTTCAACATACGCTCCGGATTGCAGTGGTGATGAAAGATGTCCGGAGGTGTGCCCTTCTGGATAGCATTACAGTTGCGACATGGCTGGTCTCAACTGACCATGTGTGGGTTGCAAGCGTTTTATCACGTTCACGAATTCTTGAAAAGAAAGAATAACTTGCTTTAATATAGTTTATTATTTAAGTCTTCTAATCAAAATACGCCTTTAAACTAAGAATTTTTTCCTTCCAAAAGCTTCGATCGTAGAAGTACTATTGAATGGAAGTACCAACGAAAGCACCTTGGTCGGGTTGGTTTGGGGTTGGTCGAATCCGTTCGGTTTTATCCAAGAAAGGGTCGCCCCTTGAGAGAAAAAAGAAAACCCGTCGGAAACAAATGCGCGAAACAGTTCATTTCTTCACAAGACCTGTTTCTTTCTTCAGAATTTGTACTAACAAAAGTAGCACTGAAAATTTATCTGCTACTTGTATCACACCTTGTCGTGTAACAAAAGTCGAAAAATTAATATGTGATTGATGATTTAAACTATCATTAAACTGCTTTGTGCAGGCAAGTGACCTTTAAAAAAGCCATGTCGAATGTCTTGTTTTTCCAAGTGCTTATTAAAGCTTAAAGCAAGATCTGGACTGGTAAAACACTTCATCAGGCCTCAGCGTCAGACTCTAACCTCTTCAGGAACACAAATATTGTTGGTTTGAGGATTTTAACCGATTTTCGGGATTACGACATTCGATATCTTATTTGCGTTTCTGCCTATGTCACTTCCACGCGAATGTCAATCAAACGGAAAATAAAATAACGATTAGTAGATTGAATTACAATAGCTGTCTTGAATGTGTCTTTGTGTGAGGCGCATGTCTCTGGACTGTACAACTTGAAAATAATTGACGCCGTTCAAAGGGATAGTTTAAATCGTAACTCTGAGTGATGGGGAAAAATTCGTTCTTGATTTGGGGATTTCTTTTATGTTCTTGGATGAGAGGTGCTTGCGGAGGTAAGTTGTGTGTTATGCTGTGTTTGACATGCTCTTGTCAGCTCAGGCTCACATCGCTAAGGAAACATTGAACTGCTTTGGTATTTGGCAGTTTTTTTCCATGCGTTTTTGCTACAAGCAACCTCAGACATTCCTATATGTTCGAAGCAAAACGCATTCTTTTTGTCACTGGGGTGCTTTGTGGTGGCTACTGCTTGGCGATAAATCGAAAACCTTAATCTCATTGTACACCTTTCGTTTATCTCTTGCTTTTTACGATGCCGCTCATTATGTCTGACAATATTTGTCGACTGTGTCTTTACCTTCGGTTTATTACGATATGAGCACTGGACACAACTTAAATAGTAGCTTTACGGGTGAATGATGATAGGGAATTGTTTTAGAAACGTCCCTGAAAGCGTGTTTTTCTCGCTTATGTCGACCATTCCACATATGTTCTGTGGCTATCCTTTGGTGACACCGAACACTATTGTTTATTTAATAATTCGACTTCTGAAATCATTTCTTGAACAGTTTTCTCAGAAAAATCCAAAGCTTTCACCTACTGTAAGATGTTTTAAATAAGCGGGCGAACTTCGGAAAGAAAGCGCTTTGCAATACAACGAATAATCCCAAGACCGGTTTGCTTTGTTTCTATTATTAGAAGGATGGGTCATCAAATGAACATGCAGTAAAAAATCTTCGTTTGAGGCCGGTTGCACAGATTATAGCAGTAGTTTCCAGAAAAGAAACGCCAGTTTTCTTTGGCGGTACAAAACACTTGTAGTCTTATTAAGCATTAAATTTCCTTAGTCTATAGATGAGTTTATTTACAGAAAAGCGTTCTTTCCCACAGCCGTCCAAAAGTCTTCCCCCATGTTTACCGTCGCGTCATTAGAGAATTAGAAATGTAACCAACCTTTCAATTCAGTGTTTGTTTCGTCCGTCGCGTTTTATGTATTAGCTTTTATGTGGGTGAACTAATTTGTGTCAGATCTGTAGTAATTGGTTTTCACTCTCAAACCGGCAATTTAAAGACAAAATTGATCAGCAGTGAAAGGAAATTTAGCACCAACAACGTGATTACCAACAAACACAGAGAATCTCGCTGACTCGCTACAGTGCAGAAAATCCAAAGGATACACTACAAATTTTAAGCACTGTAGGAAAGTATTTACATGTATTCATGGCAAGAATCACATTGCATGAGTAAAGTAAGGTTTTTGTTCAACCTAATTATATTTTACGCAAGTACTGATGAAAAACGCAAAAAATTATATAAAATGCCCTTCTGTTTCAATACCTCGTATGCGATGAAGAATTTGTGTAAGATGTATTTTTGGCTGTGTGTAATTTATTTTTATTCGCGTGCGACGTTATTTTTGTTATGTTTCATTCGACAATTATCGCGTGAAGCAGATTTCTGAACCTGTGAGAATACCGGCGCTCTGGGAGGAAAACAGAAAATTTGAAACGCGAGAAAAATTTGTAAATACGTCACGGTCATCGGACTGTCGTGTTTAATAATATAACAACTACGTTATTTGTTTTAAGCCAGAAACACGTCTGTTTTTTACAATTGAAATAGTTAAAATACAATATTTTCTTTTTAAATACAAATTTCATATTTCACGCATACCCATACCTACCCTTTTAATTAATTGGCAGTTAATTAAAAACAAAGGTACAAAAGACAGCGATAATATGTTCCCCCTTTTTGTCACTGAGTTTCTCTTTATCAAAGGTAAATTTTTCAAGTGAAATAGTTGAAATACAGTATTTTCTTTTTGAATGTAATTTCATGTTTGAGGCACGCCCATACCAACAAAGCTGCACAAGACACAATTCATTTGTCATAGATGTTATGTTCCCCCTCTGGGAGCTATCACAAACTCTTTGCAAAAATGGCTTCTGATAAAATATTTTTATATAGGCATTCACATTAGCCTTACTAACCTCATTCTTGAGTTTTTAATTCGAAATAATGTTTGCATTCAAACGAAGTTAGTGAGGCTAAATTAAAAAAAGCTTTATTGCTGACCATTTTTGCAAAGGGTGGACATATAGGACTCTTACTACTCTATACTTTTTATATCATTCACTTTTGCGACATGTTTCCTATCGTTCCTGTTTTTTAACTTGGAGGTTCTTAGGACTGGAGCGGACTGGAGTTTAATTATGTATTCTTTTAGAATTTCTTAACTATTCCAATATTAGAGGGTTTTTCATTTTGGCCTTCATCACTATTTCAATGGTTGATAGAGAAAGTTTCATCACTGTTTGGACGTTTGACAGCATATCAACAAGTACTCATTGCACAGATATTTATTGCCAGTTTGTGTCATCATTTTAGGTATGTAAAAATCCATGTTTCTAAGCAAAAAGTGTTATTCATTTAAATAAATAAAAAAGATTAACGGGTAGAAATAAAAGAACCTTCCTTCTAAGAACATTTGGGATAAAGGGTAACCAAAATTTTAAATAAATAAAAGAGAAGGTAACAGTTTGGTTGTCTGAGTGAATATACCGTCTGGTTGAGCCCAAAATGCTACATACTTGTCTACATATATCGACAAGATCGCAGGTGTGTATGCTGTGGTTTCCTCATTGCAAGACATACTTCTTTCTCCTTTTAGGTCACATCCATGCTTACTTTGTAAAATACTTTAATTAAGAACATCTTTCATGAGAACATTTACATGGTCAAATTTCAGGGGGGGGGGGAAACAAGAAGAAGGTCTGGTTCTGTGAGCCTTGATCAGCTATGAAAAACTGTGACTTTCTGTAGAAGAGTGTAGTCTTGCCAGCTGGACTAGTATCGATAACGTTTCCATTTCTCATACACTTTCCCTTTATATGTTGCTTCTTTAATCAGTTTACTTGATTTTTTTCGACATGTCATGTTCACGCTGATTAGTAGAATAAACACCATTTCTTTGCTCAGTCAGGGCAAGATGTTAATTAGAATTGTGGTCTAACTAAAATTAGATGCGTTACGGCTACGGTTACGGTTACGGTCACAAGTTATAATTGAGGAACAGGAAGGCTTAAAATATTAAAACATGGTGTCATGCCCAAAAATAAGCTAACAGAAATATGTAGTTAAACGCTTATTTCAGTCTTGCAAGACAGACAAATTTAGTCTCTGAACACCTTTCAACAATAACAACAACAACAACAATCAACACAATACTGGGAAATAAACAGCACTAAACTAAAAAACTACCCAGTAGCTTTCAATTGAATATCGACACTCTCAAAAGCTAGAAGCAAATTACCTGTCTCCCCCTGTCATCCCCCTCCCCTCTTTCCTCTTTAATACTGATTTGTTTGCTGGGTCTGCTGGTATGTTCATGTATGTCACTCACTCCTTCTAAAAAAATAAAAAAAATGCTGCATGGTGTAAGACACCAAAATGAAATGATTATCGCTTATCACGTATCACATATCACTCTGGCAAAGATGTTAGTGATATTACACCAGGCGTAGGCAATCGATATCGATTTCCGATACCACTCGATAAGAATCGATAAAGAAAAAAGTTGTGAGTTCGATTGATATAGATTTCCGATGGAAATCGATAATCATCTATTTTTATCGGAAACTATTTTTGTCAATTTTTACAAGTTTTCCATTGACATGTAGTCGTTTGGTTTTATTGAGTCATTCAATCGTCTTGCAAATATCAACAAGCTGATACTAAAAGAACAAGAACAATAGACATAATTTGGTCTTTTTATCAATGTTAAGTTTCAGCGCAGTTCATAATAGAAGAAGAGGGAGTTGCACTCAAAGTAACGGTGTGCAACCCTCTAGCCCCGCTATAGCGACGTCATAAATATGAAGTAAAATAAACAACAAAAGCATTGTTTTTATAAATTCAGTTAATTGCATTAAGAAAGAAACGTTATAATAAATCGCAGAGTAATCCATCCAGTAGCACGGAGGTAATCACTTTGGCTCCATAAATATTGATTAGGAACAACACGTGCAAAAGAAGAAGTAATTTTCTGTGTTTTTGTCGTCATTAAATGTTGCGAATTGTGATATATGATTGTACAAAAGTGCTTTTCATCATGACGGTCATCGTTAAGGCGCAACCGACTGATCTTTGGTCGGGGTGAACGAGGTGAAGATTTCAAACTATTGATAAGATGTCATTTTACCATTTTAACGCCAGTCTCGTATTGTTTACTTTATAGTAACGCCATCTAATGTTTGAAACGAATACTCCTCCAGGGACTCCTTAGGATCGCTTATTGTCGATTGCTATCGATTATTATCGATTGTTATCGATTTCGTTAGTCGATAACAATCGATGATAAATTTTTTCTGTGAGTTCGATTGTTATCGATTACCGATTTCAATCGATATCAATTGATTTCCGATATCGATTTCTATCGATTGACTACGCCAGGTATTACACTGTTTTATTCAAATGTATTTAGGGAAATGCAGTTAATCAAGTAAGTAGACTTTTTGTTGGTGATGGATTATTTTACCAATCATTACGGTAAACGGTAGTTTGGTGATTTCCGTGGACTTTCAGTGACTGTAGGTGCTCGAAACTTTTTGAGCCCTATAGAAATAGATACAAGAAAGTCATTATTTGCGCTTCCTGTATTCCTAAAACTATAATTGAATCTGTCGGTTAGCAAATTAGGAACCAGTCGTTTCGCTACAAGCAGGCCCGCGGCGCCACCGGTACGGCCCCCTCCATCGATACAACCGATTTTACCAGCTTTATAGAAGAAATAATTATGATACAAATATTCAAAAAGAGGAGGGTATAAACCGCAACGCTGTGCAGAGCATACGATACGATAGGGTTTCTGACAACAGCCTCCCATCTCTTCGCACTATTCCCTTCGTTCCATTTCTCCCAATTCGTGAAACAGCCATCAGGAACAAAAATGGAAATGGTCTTTGCCATTTACTGAAACAAAAATGATTAGCCAGAGCAGAATATTAAAAGCTGACAGTATGGAAACATATCGATTATGTCGGCTTTTCCTCTGTGGGACGAGAACAAACAAGATAATATTATTACTGAAATTCCGTATAGCAGTATAGAATAGATAGTAAACATTTCAAAGACACGAGACAACTTTTGACTTTAGAGAACATGTTCCGAATACTTCAGTATCCATTGTCAGTTCAATGATGTTTACAAATTTGTAACTGTATATAATTTGAAGTGTTTAAAACAAGATATATGTATTGGTCTATTCATAGATAAGAACAAACTAGTTGACAAGTTCCACTCCTCGGTTACAACCACAAATACTGTGTAAATTCACTGCTGAAATTTCAGAGTCGGAATCATATTCCCAACGAAAATCTATCATTTCACCTTTCCTTGCCTCAGTTCAAGCCTACTGAACCAGGCTTCTGAGGTATCAGACTTCTATGAATAAAGTCCTCGGAAACAACTTTCCCAGAGGCCTTCTCTATGTTCACAACGCGACACTGGCTGAATCCAAAATACAGAGGAGATCACCTTTTCTGGAAGGCAGACTGCTGCTCTATAAAAACTCAAGACTAAATTGTACTGTTCGTAAGGAAGTCTGATCTATTTAGAACCAGTCGGGCTGAGGGCCGAGAAGTTCACAGTGGACCGTGGGCGGCGGGCGGCGGGCCTCGGGCCTGCTTTAAACAAAACCCGAGCCGGAGACTCCCGTTGGTTTTAAAAGGCATACTATATTCCAAGAACATCTATTACGTTTCTTGATTGTTGATGTTGCTGACTTAATACCAAACGGGAGACCGTAATTCAGTAATCCTTGTCTAAAGCGCTTTATGAAATTTGTCTGAGGATTAGCGGCCTCAGCGATGTCTGCATTCCGTCCAGAAAATTCCCTTCAGAAGACATGCTTGGAGCGGCCATTCAGGTTTGCCGCGAACACCCCTAGAGGCCGGGATCCAAGAGAATTTCTATGGTAACCTGCTAATTCTGAAACTTCAAAACACGGAATAAATAAGTTCTACGGCATGAAAGAGCCGGCACATATTTCTTGAAATATCTCCAAACCTTTAAGGACGGCCTTCCCAATAAAATGTTTGTTGTTCCTCTCCCTCGTGAAAGTGGGTCGAAAAGAGGGAGACTCCCACGTGTGCAGGCCTTGATTATATCTTGCCTGCGAGTGAGGAGCAGCGAGCCACTATCACTTCAAAAAGTTATTGAAGACGTTGTTCAACGTAATCATGATTTCGTCAGTTCAAGATGTATTCCAAGCGCACTAAAACTTGGAAAGGCCTGAGGAAAAGGGATCAGGCAATGAACACACAACATGTTTTTCTTGAAACATTGTGGCTGATGGGTGACGGGAAAATATTGGGATGGTCTAGCAGTTTATGGTACAAAACATGGTATTTACAGGTGTTGTATGACTAGAGGTACGGCGTTTTAGTTGCACAAACAGTTTGTAAAAGGAACGTGTTTCTTTCTTGTGGTGCTGTCTTCATTTCTCACTCAGTTTTAGGCCTCTGGGATTTGGCGCTTGACCTTATGGCTCTGTCAATTCCAAGCTTGCTCATCCCCCCCGGGCATTTGTCGGGCATTTTCTTACTTTCCCTTCCCAAGGGTGGGGCATTTGCCAAAACAGGTCAGCCCGGGGGTGGGGCATTGTCAAAGCAACGTTATTTTTCGGATTTTAAAAGGCGTACTTAACACGTTGTTCATTTAAAATTTCCTGATTACCCCCAATATAATAATATTGAAACTGAGTTGATAAACGTCGTTTGGGTCGATCCCACACTTTTCAAGTGAACCGGAACCTACCCCCACACCCACCCCTACATGTTCACCCGTTCCCAGGTCCTAACATTGTAATTGTTATCTTTAATATGTCCAATAACTTTCGGATTATTTAGATTGTTTCGTAATCCTGAAAATCCAAGCTGTCTTTGTTGTTTGATACTCCGTTTGGGTCAGTGAGCCAATAATCGCTTTCATCATTAATCATTAAATGAAATTTTGATCTTGTCCCCTTGGTCGGGCGTTTGAAGCCTCACCGTGGGGTTTTGTACGTATGGGCTGACCCCACCGTGGGGCATTTGCAACATTTTTTTTTTAAAAGGACAAATGCCCTATGGGGGGGGGGGTGAGCGGGCTTGGAATTGACGGAGCCATTATGTCCAGGTTACCTTACCCCTCGTCATGGTGAATTTCGAAACTTGGAGGCGACAGTGGAGTTGCTATTGAAAATTTTGCTCTGTTGCTAAACAGGAGCGGAAGGAGGAAGACACGTATTTTTCGCGTTCGTTCGTCCTGTCCACCCACTATCCAAGCACCGGTACGGTAACATGCAGGCCGCCCAGCTCTGCACTTGTTTGTCACAGTGTTCAAAACAAGCAAACATGCCAATGATGTCATCATAGCTTCTTACGGGTCACGTATCGCATTCTACCGAGAAACAAAACCAAAACAAAGATTTTTAACGTTCACTACGTTCATGTTGTTGCGTCGTTCTCGTTGTAAACGATAATTTGGATTGTATGTTTCTTGCTAATTAATCAAAGGACGCCAAAAAAAAAAAAAAAAACAGGGCTGCGCGTAAAACACCGGATGAGCTGAGCTCACGTCTGGTCACGATGTCTATATAAACGGAAAAGGTTTATTTGACAAGATTAGTGAATAATGCATCAAAACTTCAATGCTTTGGCATGCTTGGGATGCTTAATGAATCATGTCGCCAAAATCGTGTTCCATAAAACTCCATATTTCACTCAATACCTTATCTTTATTAGAGATAAGTTTGTTCGTACGCAATGAACGAACCTTTTGTTGTAATGAAAGACTCTGGTCTAATTTCGCGTGTTTATATTTCACTTTCATGCGAAGATTGACCGGTTGTCCCATTCAAAACCCAAATTACCATTTCAATGATCAAGCGTAGTATTTTCACACCCTATGTTTGTATTATCCGGTAAAAGATTATTAAAATGATATTTCGTTAATTTTTGCGTTGATACAAAGAATGCTCAATCTGCGATTGGAGTGACTAGGCATACCAGACGCATGTGTTCAGTTTCTTGTGTCATAATGACCCGATTCACTCTTGCTGTTTTGATATGCATCACACAGTGTTATTATGGTAGGTCAAATACTAAGGCCGCAGGAGCGTCATTATATTCGGTTCAATTTTGTTTCCAGCTCATTAGAATAGGAAGTTTTTATTTTCAGTGTAACATTTGGAGATACCTCTGCTTTCTACATTCACTGAATGAAAACTTAACATTTGAGAGGAAAGGTGGTTTTCGTGTAAGTAGGTGATCAGCCCAAAAAAAGCAATAAAGGACCGAAACACGCAGGGAATATTACTAAGTCGGTTTTCCTTCTTCAGGTTTTTATTTGTCTTAGTTTTATAATTATTACGAGTGTTTCATTAACCGACCCTAACTCGTTTTCGCGATCTTCCAAAGATAACTCAACTTTAATTTCGTGTTCTGCGAACAATTTATTTCGTATTAAACTGGACTGCGATGATTGTTCTCTGTGCGTAATGGACATAGTACCGAACAAGCGAAGGGAAGTTAATTCGTTTAACGCTGTGTCCGCAATAAAAGGAAATTAATTAAATGATGCTAAATCGAGATTGAAGCTATATTAAAGAGTGAAGCAAGAATACGAGCGAGTGTGCAGCAATTGCCTATGTATTTTTTTTCCTCATCTTTTTATTGACATAAAATAATTTTGGTTTTTGTTTTTTGTAGGTTGCAACCGAGCCCTGGGAATGGAGAGTGACTACATCAAAGACAGCCAGATCTCAGCCTCCTCGCATTCTCATGTGTACGCCAAGCCGTCGATGGCAAGATTAAACCACCGTCAAGGGTGAGCAGCTCGGGACAGTTCACTAGCTGAGCGTTATGAAAAGGTTTTGCCGATTGTTTTCGTTTACGGATCGGCAGGCGATAACTAGACTGAAATCAGCCTTACAGCTGACACTGCTTCGTCTGATATCTCCTACTACGTTAATTGCCGCTTGTGGTGAACAAGTTCTTTGGTCACAATCTCTGAACTTATTTTAAATTCACCTGGGAAAAAAGATAACTTTTTTCTTGTCATGGGCGAGATTCGTGTTTGGACTGTCCTATGACAAAAACGTAAGCTTGTATAGCAAATCCCTTCATAACTGCGGCTGGCCTAGCCTCCCACGCAGTCGTTTTTAATACGACTCCCCTAAAAACGACTGCGTGGGAGGCTACGGCTGGCCTTGCTTCTAGAATTCGAGAAGTTTGCAAGAAAGGAGATTTAAAATTGTAGTGAAAACACCAGGAAAAAATTCACACCGCGATTTATGAAAACGTCTTCGTGATATTTTAGTTGCGACTCGTTTTGTGCTGAAATGGACAGAGACGAAAGTCTTGCTCTGCTTATCCCATACTGAAGAAAATTTTGATCAGAAACGAACGATATGACAAACGTGCTTGTGATAGCCAGATTTTGGTCTACTGTATTTTAGTCACAAGCGGATTTCACGAACTCAGTCTTTGAATATTTGTCTAATCCTTAGATAAACAAGGCCGCGATCCTGTTTACTTTGATTGTTTCAGAGGAAATTCTGGATGCTTCTCGGTCACAGTATTTCGAGATTTTATTATCTTGAGAAAAGAGAACCATTGTAACCAAATTAAAATCGATTTTTGGACAATAGCGCGAAAGTGTTAAAGCGTGGAATAATCGTTTGTATGGCTGATTAATTAAGAAATAGACAATTTTTGTCATCTCTCAAATCTAACTACAAGTTTAGCGCAAAACTAGCAATATTGTGAAGTAGAATTCAACGCAGGCCTAGAATTTTTCAACAGAAGCAAAACTTTTAAACAGACCTCAAAGAATCTGACATGACAACTTTACTCCTTTAGAAGAAAGTAAAATCCAATGCCATTATAGAATCATCTCTTTTTGTGACAAAGTTGTTATGAATGGCCACTGTTTAGTGTAGTGAATCAAGTGTTAAGATTTTTTTTCGAGAAGTATAACTTACGCATAACAAAAACAAACTAAAGCTTTCTAAGCCGCAGTACTTCTTTCAAAAGTTTGCTTGTGTCGTTATTCCTTGGTATATATGTATCACAAAAATAATGAGTGATTTTACTTTGTTTTCTTAGCTTTGGAGGCTGGTGCGCAGACGATAAAGATGAGAATCCATATCTTCAAATAGACCTCCTTACTCTTCATACTGTCACTAAAGTGGCGACTCAGCCAGCCCAGAGCAATAGAATTCAAAAATACAGTTTGTCGTTTAGTTATGACAACATTAGATGGTTTAATTACACGGTCAATGGTAAACTCCAGGTAAGTGAGCTTGTGGTATCTGTTTCTTTTTCCTACATACTCACCGTGGTCTGGTGTGAATACGCGAATCGTTTTGGTAATTAAATTTGTAGCCTTTTGATTGGTTCGCCGCACACAGGTTTCAGCGCATAACCCTGCTTTTTGCCTGGTAGGGAAAATGGATGACATGTCAAGTGCCTCGACATTTAAACGTTTCGCCTTTCGGCATTTAAACGTTTCGCCGGGCAGCAAACGTTGTCCCAAAATAAGGCAAAAAATTCAGCAACGATTACTGAAGTTAAGAAACAAATGAAGCAATTATTCCACTCGCTGTTGTTGGATATGGGGTGACCATCGCCAACTCGGCGCCTCGTTGGTTCTTTATCACCTCATAATCAGCGCGCGCTCGTGAGGATAATTATTAAAAACTGGACTAAGTATATTGGATTTCTAGCATTTTGATTGGCTCAACGGAGCTAGGCTATCGGCTCATATACCTGCTGCGCCCAAATATGGTCAATGAACACTCAACAACAAAGTGAGCTGTGAGTTTTTTCCTCGCGAGCAACCCAGCGAGAAAAATGGACTTGGCAGCGAATAGCTGCAGGGAATTTAAATTAAGCAGAAATTCTAACAGCGTCACCAACAAGCATCACCAACAGCGTCCTCTA
>Ga0126336_10000800_pt1 | contig 14473 bp, 10 predicted proteins | sample SidCmetagenome_FD_92530 | JGI IMG/M metagenome (GOLD analysis project Ga0126336, IMG submission 92530) | Coral microbial communities from El Islote,Puerto Morelos, Mexico - Siderastrea C C metagenome | ecosystem: Host-associated > Invertebrates > Cnidaria > Coral | place: El Islote,Puerto...
CAGACTGCGTTTGCATGGCGAACACCCTAACATGTACACAGACTTGTGTTGACTGCAGGACCCAAGCCGCACAGGAGGATGTGGAAGTCATTGTTGATGGAGATAGCGAAGAGGAGGATGAAGGTGGTTACTGAGGAGTCCGCTTTTATACCTGATACTCCATTGTTATTGAAAAAATGAAACACAGTGGACTAGCAGTTTTTCCATTTGAATACCTCTGAACTTAGAGTGAGACTAAAGAACTCTGGCACATCAAAATTAATTTATACTCAAGAACACAAATACGGTGTGAAAGTATGTTTTACTGTGCTAAAATCAAGTCCAGAATAGAGTAGTTTTCAATTGACTGTCGAAAGTAATTTGCATTTGCTTTGGTTTTGCGTTACTTTGCTCTGCGGTTGGAAAACAAAACAGCGCCACTTTCTCAACCAATCATAAGTGAAACCAAACCAACCCCGACATGCTCGAAATCGTCTCGTGCTTGGCGTCAGTTACATGTATTTGCTAGTCCTTTTGATTGGTTCATTGTGCTGCTAGTGTCTGTTGTGGTTGGTCAGAGTTATTGCTTTTGTTTTGCTATCACAACACTCAACAAAACCGCTCTAACACGTGACAGTAACTTATTGACTGACTCAAAGGTTCTATTTCCATTTTTCAGAGCAATTCAAATCAGCAGGGGCAGACGTGATTTACGCAATCCAACTAAATAGCAAAATTTGACCTATTGGCAGCGATAGGCCACTTTGTTTAGTTCGAATGAAATCTAGGGGACTGGGTTCTAGTTATCAAGGATGCCAAAAGGTGAAGCTTTGTTGTCCCAGTAGGCATTTTTTCGGCTTTAAAGTATTATGATAATGATCTCTAGCAAGTAGGAAAAGATAAAAACATAAAAAACAGTGTAATATTATCGAATAAGAAAGCTCTAGAAAGAAAAAATGCGTTTTTGACTATTAAAGCTCACGTGACCAGTCATGTGATTACACCCTGTCCAAAAGTATTGGTTAAAATGACGTACTGGTTGACTGGGCTTCAGTTTTGACTTGTTTATTAAGTCGTTTCCCCAGTTCCGTACAATAAAGTAAGTAAATTATGTTGGGAATGCTCTGTATAATTCTCACGTTGGAAAATGGCCTAAGGGGGGCGGGGTAAGAAAAGCTGTCACTTTCCCCCTGAAGGTGACACAATTGGCAATGCTATCACCCGAAAATGTAAGCTAGGGATGTTGACCTACATCAACATGGACATTAGCCTTTGTCCCCCTGAGTGGTACCAATCGGCCAAATTTCGGGTCCTGGCTCATGCACTAAAAGTGCTCTTTTGTCTGCTTGCGGAACAGTATCTATCACCTCTGAGATTAACGTAAATGGTATTGCTTTTAGTAATCTTCAGGTGGAGTAGCATAGTATAGTGTATGTTAGCGTAGAGTGAAGTGTAATGTCTTATTGTGTTGTGCGCATAGTGAAGCGAAGTGCTATTTTAAAACCGCCAATTCTAGCAAGTTCTCTCAGGTTCTCAGTAGTCTTTCTTTTTTATTCAGGAAAGGGTTCAGCGCTCGTGGACGTCAAGACTGGTGTTTATTCCAGAAAGAGCATGCCTTTTACAGTGAAAGAAAAAGTGTTATGGCGTCTGCTAGTGGAACAGTAGCAATCACCTCTGAGATTAACGTAAATGGTTGCTTTTAATGAGTTCAGGTGGAGTGGCATAGTATAGTGTAAATATGTTGTAGAGTGTCGTGTAATGTCTTTTACCTCATGCCATAAAGAATACAGCCAATCAGAAAGCTAGAAAGCTGTTGCATATTCTGCGGTATGCAACTAGTCGTATTCACGAAAAAATCCCAGCGTTCTTCGCGGCCCCCAAATTTTCACAACGAAAGTGGAGCAGCTTTGCCATCTTGACAGGCGAAGCGGATTTCAGTGTAAACAACTAAAAAATGGAGGAGAAAAACCCGAGATTTAGCCTAATTTAGAATTTTTGGAACCACAAGTCGAAGAGGAAAACGATATCGAACAACGTAAGAGGGACAAAGAAGTTGAAGAGTTAATCAAAGAACAAAGAAACCCGAAAACGGTCAAGAAAACTGAGGCGAGTCAGAGTGGCAAGGGATAAATTAGTTATGTAATGCTTTCTCGTGGTATACCGTGAATATCAGCGTTCACATCGAAACACTCGATAAACAAGAAGTTTGAACAATTAGCCTATCGTAAGAGCCTGTATGTTCCCTTATCTGTGTGTTTAAATTGTAGTAGCTGTTTGTTTGCAAGCGAGTCAAAATAAATTCTACGACAAAAAACGAACGGTAATGTTATCCAAACCCTTTCTCTGCAGAGCTGTTCTTCCAGGTTGGCGGATCTCAGGCAACACGAAGATAACGTGACTCAAACTCGTTCCAAGGTTCACGAGTCGCCGCCACTCAGTCGCCCAAAGACCCTGGCAACGAGGTTGCAGGTGACTTTAACAATTTTTAGTGTTCTGTGGATGTAACTGCGACATCCTGAGATTACAGAATCACTTGTTAAGTGACATGGTTTGGATTTTGAGATTTGATAAAGTTCAGTTGAAAGGAGTATCGTGGAGCACAATTTTTTGTTGGTAAAATATATAATAACAAGAAGCAGCGAAAGAATACAACGACGTTTCGAAGTCATCTTGACTTCATTGTCAACTCTAAAGAATAATGGTTGTTGTGTGTTAATTTATGGTCCTAATGTGTCAGAAACGTCACTGTATTTTTTCGCTGATTTTTATTATTAATTGCATTTCACAATGTTCCCTTGTTAAAATAAACATGTATTAGCAACTTTTTACTAATTTATAATTGTTATTTTATTTTATTATCTTATTTTTATTATAAATGTTGTAAAGTGCCTTTGGACAATTTGCCCGCTGGCACTGGCAACGATTCATTCACAATGATTCAAGTAGCGCAAATGGCGTTACAAATGACATTTTGTCATGTTGGGTTAAATCGCGCTCTTGTACAGATTTTTTATATTGAATTTAGCAAGATCGTGAAGCTTGACGTATGGACCTGAACTGGTTCCAACTGGAGCAAATGTACGTTTAGTTCGAAATTCGCAAAATTTTAGGTTCTATGGTTCCTCGAGTTTAATCAAATGAATTTTCTACGAAACTTTAGACTTTTTTTACGTTCAGTAGGAAAATCTATTAATGAGCCCGGTTTTTGTTTGCTCGTTATTTGAAAATGCCATTTTATCTGCACATTGTCATTGAGCTTTTTACAACTTTGAATACTTTTGTAATAATATAAAAGCATTGATTGCATAGCAAGCAAAATGCATCACCCTAATAACAGGAAAATACTTATTGTCCTTCCAGTGAGATCGTTGATTCGGGAACATAGTTTTTAATAAAATGGGCAGTACAGGAAGCTGCCATTACACTTGCAAACCACCTCCAATCATCGGTACCACAACTGGTGCCATCCTCGTAGTAAGAAACGCCTGTAATCAAGAGGAATTGCAAACGATTTTTTTCTGCCTCCACACCTACAAAATAAAGCGCATATTTATGGACGTACATTTTCTATTCAGTATATTTGATACTAACTCAGACAACCCCACTCACTCTGAAACCCTTCATTAAAGCTTATTGGTAAAAGTAAATTATTGGGATGTCTTCCCGCAATATCGTTGACAAAAGAACTGAACTTTTTCTAAATGCAAATGTCGGCGTCCTCTTTTGCCTTCAGCTATAATTCTGTGTTAATCCTACCGAGTGGCATGTCACTAGACTAAACGTATTTAACAATTTTGGGAAATAAGGGCTTCACAAGATATCAATGACATTCCAGCATGCTGCAAAGAGTGCGGTAACGAACAGTTCAACAAGCGGGACGGAAAGCCGCTGGTATAAACAACAACCCGAGGTCGCCCGATATTCCCTCGGGAACGTTATGCACACAAAATGAATAAGGGGGATGTTAAGTTTATACATTAGGTAGGTTTATTTGATTATGATTTACGTACCCGTGGTGACTTAAATGCCCGTCTCAATCAAAAGGGGCGAAAACGTTTGTAGACATAAATAGATTGGAACAAAACGAAATGGAACAAGTAGACATAATGCGATCAGTGTGTTAAAACGACATTATCCTAGAGACAAGATACTAATTTCGAACAGATACTAAACGAGGAAGAGAAGAACACAAGCAAAACAAACAAAAAAACAAACAAACAGCATGAGAAAAAGAAACAGCAGCACCAGTTTCTTTGAAAAAGTGCAGTGTGCGCTGGAAATATCCGCAGGGCCACTGTACTACTCCTAAGTAGTTCCTCGGAGGATTTACAGGGCGATGGTTTTCCGGTAGGGAAAGTTACCCTAAGGATTATGGACTTCAGATTATGTTTAGCAAACCTTGCTTTTAAACTATTGTAAATCGGTTACCCCAAACTTCCATTTCAATTGCGGTGGCCACTGGGAGTCAATCAGTGAGTTTCTCACGTTTTTCTTTGCTATCAATTACCACTGTGCCACTCAGAAACACGTCATCGCTGTGCACTGCTACTTCTACCTCTGGGTCCCTCTGAGGCGCCTTCCATCCATGAACAGCATTTCGTACACAGTCTAATGCCACATTAATGCTTCTTTCCTGAACACCAGAATCCGTGGTTTTCTTTAGCGGCAATCCTTGATGAAACTACTACATCTCCCACCTTGGCTTTTCCGTGGTTCAAACTGCCACAGAAACCCACACCTATAACCGCCGTTGTGGGTTTTAAGAGCTTGAAGAGATTTTCTGCTTGAGTTTTAGACAGCAATTTGCCGTCTAGTTGTTTCATCTCCACCTATTTCTCCAAAATAAATGTGTCCAGTGCTATCGTGATAACGTTTAAAGAACCCTCAATTAGAAAAGACAGACAGCTCAGAAATTCGCATTCGCTCACCGTCACCAACAAAAAGTTGATACTGTAAGTCGGCCAAGGTTCTGATACTCTTGGAAGACCTCCAGAACGTCAACACGCTGCAATATGCTGTTTTCAATGTGTTTTGATTTAACATCCGTGAATTGAATACATGTAAGAGCTGGAAGAAACGTGCTGCTACTAAACGCGGTTAGATATCGTCCTGTTGCCAGGACGCGCCCAAAGTCACCATCAAAAGAAGATAACCCATGTATGCCGGAGATTTCATGCATCCTAAATTTTCCGTTTGCACACGCAGAGCTTCCCCCAACCCCTCCCTCGATATCATGACTCATATCGATGCAAAAAAAGGAAAATTATTTGTCGTAGATGGAAAGCAAACAAATTTTAATGGTGGGAGCCAGTAGCCGACACCACTCAGAACTACGAAGGGACTGAAATAAAACTTCTAAACTTAGAGAAATCATTTATTGGATTTTAAAAACGAAACAGAAAAAAGGCTAGTTTTTACATAAACTTGCTTTCGAAGTCTATTTTAGGTTAAACAAACTTGTTGTGTCTAATTTTAAAGACATGATGAATTTCTTGTATGGCACCCTGGTGGAAACTCTAAAAGGATCCTATAGGGTGGATTTTTTAGGATCCCGTAAGACCCTACAGAATCTTGTAGGATTACACAGGATCCTCATGTTTGACAGGATCCTACTAAGGATCCTGTAAAATCTTTTAGGATGCTGGACAAGGTCCTTGCACAAGGATCCTTGGGGATATTTGCAAGGCATTTAATTAAGGATCGTTGTAGGTTCCTCGAGGACCGTTGCAGAGCACTTAAGGATCGTTCTAGGGTCCTCAAGCATCGTTGCAGGGACCTCAATGATCTTTGCAAGATTAAGCAAGATCCTTGAGGATTATTCTCAAGGTTCTCCCTCAAGATCCTTATGCAGATATTCAAATATCTTTAAAGGTCTTTCTAAGATTTCCACCAGAGCAGCCTTGCTTTTTCTGTATTGCTATTCACTGAATTTATTCTATGAAAGGCTTGCTTTAAATCCACACCTTCCCCACCTTCCACACCATCCACAGCACCTTTGACACTGTTATGAAAAAAATCATAAAAGGTGACGTCAGTTTAACTTTACGTTATCGGGAAACGTTCAAAGTAAGTCTTTTAAAGCGCAATGTAGGCGTATCGGTCGAGCGGGAACTTGTGGCTTTTCATTAGTGTGTTCTGAGCATGCAAAATCGAAAAGTCCAGGATACGTCAAACCTCAGGGTAAAAAGAAAATTTAAAGCGTTCTTTTTACGTATCTCCTGTATCTCCAGTGGAAGATTTTCGCTTATTTGATGGCTTCCATTCTTCTTTTTGCAAAGCTAGAAGACCGTACCCCACAAGGGCCTGTCTTAACAAGTGAATTTCGTACATCAATGAAGGGCCGAGGGTAGAGGATTGCTTTTCTAAGGGCGTTATGCCCATTGAAATTCGACAATGATTGGATTAAAGTCATTTTCAGCGCTTTTGAACAGTTTTTCTTGAAGGTCTTAATACTCTTTAACGCCGACTTAGTTCACCTATTTCACTTCTGGGTTAATTAGTGTTAATAAGTATGCCCAGGGAAAACTGGGTACTACATTATCATGCGCGGTCAAACCCTGACAGACCCCTGTCAGTGACACCAGTATAATGAGACTGGAGGGTGGTCGGTCTGAAAGTAGAGTAACACTTTAGTATAATAATAATTACAATCTGGGCAAATTAATTACTGCCATTTATCTGTATATTGAACCATTATGACCATTTAGTAAGCCAGCGAGTTCAAATTCCCTCACGAACACGTTACAAATTATCAATGCAAAAAAAAAAAAACGAACGAATCTTAGACATTAAACTACAATCAAATCTCCTTCACTGCTCACTCCTCTTTCGCGACCAATTTTTCAGTAAAATCACCATATCTGAGACATATAGGGAAACCTGATCCGTGGCACTTTCTGTCAATTTCCCTTTTTCTTTGTTAACTTAGCTTAGAAACGTTAATTAACGATTGTTTCACGAGCGTACATCGCACATGAGCGTACATCGCACATAAGCGTACATCGCACATGTGATGACGACGAGTTAATATTAATCCCCTCCTATCCGAGAAGCGCGAGTGGGCTGTTTTAAATCCCAACTTTGGAAATCCTTGTTATCATTTTTTTTTGGCTATGTTTATATATTGACAAATCGTTTGTTTTGGGGCGAAGAGTTTTGAACGCCCCTAATCTTTTTCTCCCGTTTCTGCTTTGTCGTTTTTCGTTTTGAAATTTGTATTCCTTTTTTATCTTAGGGTTGAGCCGGAGCTTAACCCGGTTTTTGCAGCATGAAGCAACTCAGAGCATCCCTACTCCCCCTCCCACTAATGGGATGCTAGTCCAACGCAGGAATACCCCTAGCAGTATGTCCTCGGTACCCAGACAATGTTCTTGTCCGGGCAGGAAAATAACCCGAAATTCCCCTTCAACCATACCATTTTGTTGTTGCTCGGGATAAAGAGGTGTGGCCGACTCAACGAGTAATTCCTTTGCGTAACAACAGTGAATACTTTTGATGTAGCTTTCGCGTTTTGATGAGTAATTCACACCAGTGGGTTTTGCATAATTTTTAATTTTGTCTTGCTGCACTATCCTTTTATAGAAGTTGAGCGCACTAAAATACATCGCAAAGCAAAAATAACAGTAAGTTATAATGATAAGTTTTAATTTAGAATCCAAAAAGAAAAATGTGGTTAACCACGCATTTTTCAAAGATAATCCACCACCCATAATTCTGACAACCCTTTAAAATACATAACAATGTATGGACTTTTCTTTCCAGATTTCACCTCAGTTAGCTCTGAAAATGCGTGGTTACCCCAATTTGCGCTTTGGATTTCAAGATCTGCTTTTTTCCACATAGCCGTAAACCATGCAAAAATACCTTTGATTTAGTAAATAGGCAGAACGTAAGCGCAGTAACAAAAGAAGACACCGTTCTTAAGTATTTGGGTATTTAGTGTTAAATTTTAATTTCTTGTCACAGAGCCACCAGAATCGTCCACCAAAATAGCATTAGTATTGCTGGCCAGTGAGTGGGGATCAAAGCGTGGCAGGATGTCGACTTTCATTAAAAGTTAGCCATAGAATTAGCTAAGCATCCTGAGGTGCAAGTCTCCGTCTTCCTTCCTCAATATGATGAAGAAGAAAAGAATGAGGCCGAGATGGACAGTGTCACTCTAGTTCAGGCAAATCAAAGGGCTGGTTTTAATGAATACTATTGGCTTGGCTTTCCACCAGATGACCTTCGCATTGGCTTTGTAAATGGGAATGGGGCAGACCTGGGAGAGTTCAATGAGACAAGAAAGTCGCAAGTGTAAATGGCTCAAGCAGTTTGAGGCCTGGGTTCAAACTCTGGGTGGAAAAAATGGTTCATCGACCATATCTTCCACAAGAACGCATGGAAAAGCGTGAAACGTTCCTCGAATACAAATATTAACCTTCACTTTTGCCTGAAACTATAATTTTGATCACGTGACAGATCACGTGATCAGGATATTAAAATTTCGAAAAACCACGAATTGCCAGCGAATTGATAAATGAAACAGCATATTTAGCCTTCCACATTTGGAATAAGTGTCCTGGAATTTTAAAAGAAGATATGTGAGCGCTCAAAAGTGGAATTGTTTGGGAAAGGTTGACCTTTGCTCTCGTAACTTTACTTAAGTTAACAGTGGACGATCATTCCAAACGTGAAAGGCTGACAATAGTTAAACTACATCTAAAGAGCGTTTTTGTTCGATGTCATCTCTTCAATCTATTGGCAATTCGTCAAATAATTGCTATTTTTCGAAGTTACAGCCACGTGACATGTCACGTGACGTAGTAGAACGCCTGATGCCCTTAAAATGTTAAGGACAATGACATCTCTGTATGTGCCAAATTTCGTTTTATTTTCTTGCCCCAAGCCAGTAACCTTTTCACCCAGGCCTTAAACTACTTGAGGGGTTCAATTCATGCACACTGTCCCCGAGGAGTGGAGAATGTTCAGTGGTCACCCATACCCTATTTCAAACGCACAAGAGGCACACCAGTGAAACTCGTTGAAAAAGCTGATCTGGTTGTAACAGTAGGGGCGAAGTTGTTATCTTCGGTTTTGTGACGAATACGTCTTTACGCCAGGCATTTTCAGTGAGTTTTCAAACGTGAAGCATGAAAGTGAAGACAGAGGAACGTGTCAAATTTTAGCGTTTGGCACTAACGATGCTAAAGGTTTCACATCAACAGGAGTTTGGATCGCAGCTAACGCTGTAGCTAGTTTAAATGATGCAGAGCTCACCTTTGTTTTTGCAAACAAAAACAGTGTTCCAGTGGACGACATTTTAGAGCCGTGGTTTCAACCTGCAATACCTCAAAGTAACGGGAGAGTGCATGACTTTGTGATCACCCTTCCGGAAGACCTTGAAGATTTAAAAGAGAGTTTTTCGTGGTGTCTGACTTTTTCCTCGTTTGATCTCGCCATTTTGCCATCGGAAGCAGGCGGGCACAGTATTGCTGCTTTGGAAGCCTTTTTTGTCAGGTCCGCCTGTTCTTGTAAACGAAAAACCGGGATTTGGAGAAGATTTGAAGGAAGTTCTATTCTCTGATCGAATCATGATTCAGTCTGAGAGCAGGGCTAAAGCGATTCAAACATTCTGGGCAAAGAAGAGAAAAAATCGACTTTCGGAGTCCTTATGTTTACGGGACGAGTATGACGGGGTTTATAACTGGTGGAAGCAATGCTGTGTTCTTGTGGAGAAAATGAAAGGCATGCTGAATGGTAGGACTTTTCCCAGGCTTGGTACTTCAAAACCATAAATTATGACTGGACCACTTGCAGCCATCGTAATATAATAAGATGAATCACGCAAAAATAAAGGAAATGAATCGTGGACGAAAATAAAAATATAACCATGCATCACCATGTGAAAATTTTTTTCCATTACCAGTCCATTTAAGTTTTCAGTTTTTCTGAAGAGTGGAATATGGAAATGATAGAAAATAGGAACCTGAGGTCGGATTCTATTTATTGTTTCAATAGAAAAGCCTACTGTGAAGGAAAAAGTACTTGGAAGTCATCTACACGTATCCCTTAATTAAACCTCTGGGAGTTTTTTTTTTTGTTATGAGATGTTGTAATTGTTGTTATAATTCTTTTCTCGTTCTCTGTATTCAGTTTTGCCGAAACACCTTAATGGCCACTGAACAAAGAAATTAAAACGCTTGCTAGAATTAGTGACAGTCCAATCAAATCATCTGGTGCGCCAGTGAGGGACAAATACGTTTAATGCAGGAGAATTCCCTATATCAAAAGAAGACTAGTTGCAAGTCCACTGGGCATGAATACAAGCTCAGAATTCTCGGTTAGAGATGATCATGTCCAAAAAGTACACACGAGTGACCACGAGTGACCACGAATGACCACGAGTGACCATGAAAAACCACGAACTCACCACGAGTGACCACGAGTGACTTCGAGTGACCAGGAGTCAGAATGCATCAAAATATTTTGTTCACGTCATGATGACGTCATCATTCCATCATTTTAGCAAATAATCACTATTTAACGGCAAACTGGCCGTTTCTTGAGTCCTTAACACCTGGATTCGATATTTTTGCCATTTCTGAATGGCAGGGGCTAGGGGACGGACAGGGAGGGGTAAGGGGGGAACAAACTTCCCACCACCCCCACCTTTTAATTTCAGTTACCCCCACTTTTTAACTATTTCTCTCGCTTTCCACTCACGCTTTGCGCGTTTTTTCCCACCTCTCATACACCTCCCGCTCTTTTCTACCTTGGGTCCCAAACTCTGTCCACCTCCCTGCCCACCCCAACCTTCGAAGGCTATCAGTGACCAAGGGCGAAGAAAAGAAAAAAAGAAAGATAAAATAAGAATTAATAATATACGAGTGGATACGGATTAAGATAGTTGGCAGACGTCATTATTAACATCATTTTATCAAGTTATTAATGTTTAGTCTCGAATAGATCGTTTCTGGAGACTTATTACTTAAATACAAAGAATACCTTAAATTATTTCATTCACTCGTGGTCAACTCCATGACCACGAGTGAATGAAAGAAAGAATGATTTGCTTAGATTTTTTTCAAAAATATCATTAAAAATAATAATTTTAAAATGAAATACCTGTTGCATTTTCATTACTGCTACAAAAAAAATTAAAATTTTCTTTAAAAATTAAATAAGGTAAAGGTAAGGTAAACTCGCACACGAGTCAAGACGGCCAACATGAACGGAGCTTATCCCGGTTTCTGTAGCACGAAGCAACTGACAGTATTGCTACTCCCCCCTGGACTGGATGCTACTCCATCGCAGGGTTACCCCCCAGCAGTATGGCGCTGGTACCTATGTTATACACCTGGGTGGAGAGAGACAACGTCGGTTAAAGTTTCTTGTCTAAGGAAACAACACGATGGCAGGGACTGGGCCTCGAACCACCGACCTTCAGATCTGAAGTCCAACGAAGTCTGAAGTCTAACCACTACATCATTGCGCCCCCACGCAAAAATAAAATAAAGGCCATATTTAATTAAAAAACAAGGTAACAAACACATTGCTATTGTCAACCTATTTTTTCTCAAATCGTGAAAATAAAGCCTTGCCAAATGCTGGTCTCTCAATTTCTCGAATATAAGTCGAAGATAAGATAAGCCATAACAACGAATACAAAAGGGACGGCTCGTTGAGATTAGAACTTACAGTCTTCTACGTCTTGGTATATACTACCCCTGTGAACTTTCCCACGCTATAAAATGACCAACGTTTGTCACGTGTTTCTTCATCACCGCCGCTGATCGTACGTTGTATGAAAGACTCACGTATGCCCAGCAGTTTACAATCAGCTCCTTTGTAACTCTCATAGTCATTATGGTTGACCGATAATGGTATACTTTATTAAGTAGTTGTAACGTTAAATGACCTCTTCTATTATGGTTTTCAAATTGGCCTGGAAGCTAGAAAGCTTTGAGGGCTTTTCATGTTACGTTATGCAATGCAATCTAAACGAGTTCGCGAGTAACATATATCGGACAAGATTCTTAAAATAAAAAAAAATTAACTGGTTTTCCCTAAATCTTTTCTATTAAAATCTTGTAAAGAATTACATGTAAAGGATTTACATCATTACATTCCTAACAGTCACGACCAATTTCTCAGTTTTTTGTCCTCAGGTTTAGCATTGTCTAGGACTAGTCACTCGAGAGTCAGTTTGGTTTCTATAGTACTCTTAAACGTAGTTCAGTTTGATAAATTTGCTAGCTTCCAATTAATTATAGCCGGGATAATCTCATCGTCGGTCTAGTTATTAGCTACATTATTGGTTGTGAAAAGTTATCGATAATATTCAAAGAAATCTAAGATAGATAAATACTTTGATTTCTTCTCTGTAGCATTTTGTAGTTAACAAAGTGGTTTGATTGTATTATTATGCTGATGTGAGAAATTTATAGCGTAAACCACTATAATCGTTTAATTTAACAATTAAACAAATTATGTCATATTACAGGGGAAATTGGGCTCTCACATATAAGAATCACGAAGCATTTTTTTGGACGGTTTCGGAAGGTATTTCTTTTAAGGTATGTCTGCCAACAAGAATTGACATTACCCTTGGACGTGCAACCAAACTTATACCCCTGTACAGGGGCGGGGGTGAGGTTGGGTAGATTTGCCCCCCCACCACTCCCTTGAGGGGTATGTCGTTTAAAAATTTTACTTTTAGATAGCCCACGATGTGCTTTATAAGATTAGGTTGAAATGGGTTGTAGCGCTGCTTGGGAGCTGCGTCATTATCCAAAATGACGACCAAGGTGACCGCCGTATTGGATTTTATTCACAGTTACATTTTGTCGAAAAAGTGCGGAAATTAACAATTTCCTAAGCCATACTTGTAGCATGTGATGCGATTAAACAGTTTGCTGCTTTTTGCCAGCAATTTACTTTTTTGTCACCAAAAAAGGTGAAAACACAAATTTTTAATTTAAAAAATGGTTTGACGGGAGGTGGCTCCATCGCTATCTTCAGTGGATGTCTACAAAGTGAAAAAGGCGTAAACCTTAGTATTTCTTCTTGTTAGTTATTAAGTTAGGGTTGAACTTTACAGTACTCTTAGAATTTTATGGTTTCAACACTGGGAATAAAAAATAATGCGACTTAAAGTTAGGCCATTTCCGGTTTCTCTCTATAGGCCTGAAAGAGACAGCATTTCAGACTAATGCCGTGGGAAGCAAGCATATTCCCCTGAGCCATATTCTTTTTATTCGAAAAGCTTAAGGATCAAGCTAATAGAAAATGACAATTTATTTCCCTCCAACTTTTTCCAACAATGGGAATGAAGATTTAAAAACTGCTAAACATAGAACAAAAATCAGCCTCACGGAGGGGCCCAAAGAGCATATATCTGGAACTCAGCCCAAATAAGGTCAATGATGCTAAAACTTTAGCATGTTACACAACTATTAGTATCAACTTTGTGACCTAAATTTGAGGCAAATCGGCTGACCCCTATTTCCGGACCTGCCCCACTCTCTCAGGCACAAGCTCTTAATCTGAAATAAATAAAGGGTCAAATATTAAATTTTGGACCTTCCATTCAGCATCATACCTGACTCAATTTTGTTTTTACAATAATTCTGTTTACATGAAAGTGAGTCTATAACAACAATTGACCTTTTAATAGGAGCCATTGTAACCTTTCTTCTTAAAGTTAGTCACTCACTGAATGTCCTTGAATTATTGTTAAATAAAGGACTTTTATATGTTTTATAAAACACTAAGAGCTATTTATTGCCTTTATATCTGATATAGCAGCATAAATTAAACTTGAAATGCGTCCCTTTTCGGTAAAAATATAAAATGAATCCTTCATTATTACATGACTTACTATATCCAGCCAGATGAGTCACGATTGCTGAACCTAAAAAATATAGATATAAACCTGAAGGCGTCCCTTTATAGGAAAGGAGAAAAGTAAAACTCACCCTGTTTCCTGAAAACCAAAAAAGGCAGGTAAAAAGTCTCCGAAAAGCTAAAAGTACGCTAAGGCTTTTCTGACGCATTAACTAAATTTGGCGATTTCGTAATATATAGATTTAGCCATGCCTAAAAGCGGAGCCGCCAAGGAATAAACTGGTCCGCGTTTCTCAAAAATAGTCCTTTTCGGTCTGAAATATATTTCGTTGCTTTCTTTGGCTCGTTCGCTTTCGAAAAGTGTTTCTCAAAAAGCCCAGACGGTGTTCCCAATTGTCCTTCAATATTTTGAGGATCTGTTCTATAAAACCAAGCTCGAAAGGTCATTCTAGAGGCTGAGCACAGCTTGATTATTTTTTTTCAGGCATTCAACTGAACACATATTTTACTCAGGAGCCTTCTTGGTTTTTGCAATGTTTCCATGTCCTGTCATTAACTGTCAAGGCTTGTCAAATCTCCTTGGATTATTGGCTGTTCGCTTGAATGAACTTGAAACGGCGCTCATTTACAACAACAAAATAAAACTTATTCTGAAGTAAATGGGTTA
>Ga0126336_10000801_pt1 | contig 14471 bp, 2 predicted proteins | sample SidCmetagenome_FD_92530 | JGI IMG/M metagenome (GOLD analysis project Ga0126336, IMG submission 92530) | Coral microbial communities from El Islote,Puerto Morelos, Mexico - Siderastrea C C metagenome | ecosystem: Host-associated > Invertebrates > Cnidaria > Coral | place: El Islote,Puerto...
TCTTTTGCAATTTTTAGGCGACGTTTTTGGTAGTCTATGGCTTTCTTGAAATCTCCGAGACTGTAATAAGCGTTACCAAGATTACAATACGCTCTTCCCTCTCCTGACCTGTCTCCCACTTCTCCTGCAATTTTTAGGTCACGTTCATGGTAGTCTATGGCTTTCTTGAAATCTCCGAGACCGTAATAGGCGTTACCAAGACTACCATATGCTTTTCCCTCTCCTGACCTGTCTCCGACTTCTTTTGCAATTTTTAGGTGACGTTCATGGTAGTCTATGGCTTTCTTGAAATCTCCCAGACTGTAATAAGCGTTACCAAGATTACAATACACTCTTCCCTCTCCTGACCTTTCTCCCACTTCTTTTGCAATTTTTAGGTCACGTTCATGGTAGTCTATGGCTTTCTTGAAATCTCCGAGACTGTGATAAGCGTTACCAAGATTACCATATGCTTTTCCCTCTCCTGACCTGTCTCCGACTTCTTTTGCAATTTTTAGGCGACGTTCCTGGTAGTCTATGGCTATCTTGAAATCTCCGAGACTGTAATAAGCGTTACCAAGATTACAATACGCTCTTCCCTCTCCTGTCCAGTCTGCCACTTCTTTTGCAATTTTTAAGTGACGTTCATGGTAGTCTATGGCTTTCTTGAAATCTCCAAGGCTGTGATAAGCGTTACCAAGATTACAATACGCTCTTCCCTCTCCTGACCTGTCTCCCACTTCTTTTGCAATTTTTAGGTCACGTTCATGGTAGTCTATGGCTTTCTTGAAATCCCCGAGACTGTGATAAGCGTTACCAAGATTACAATACGCTCTTCCTTCTCCTGACCTGTCTCCCACTTCTTTTGCAATTTTTAGGCGACGTTCCTGGTAGTCTATGGCTTTCTTGAAATCTCCGAGACTGTGATAAGCGTTACCAAGATTACAATACGCTCTTCCCTCTCCTGACCTGTCTCCCACTTCTTTTGCAATTTTTAGGTCACGTTCATAGTAGTCTATGGCTTTCTTGAAATCTCCCAGACTGGAATAAGCGTTACCAAGATTACAATACGCTCTTCCCTCTCCTGACCTGTCTCCCACTTCTTTTGCAATTTTTAGGTCACGTTCATGGTAGTCTATGGCTTTCTTGAAATTTCCTAGACTGTGATAAGCGTTACCAAGATTACCTAGCGCTTTCCCTTCTCCTGACCTGTCTCCCACTTCTTTTGCAATTTTTATGTCACGTTCATGGTATTCTATGGCTTTCTTGAAATTTCCGAGACTGTGATAAGCGATACCAAGGCTGCAATACGCTTTTCCATCTCCTAACCTGGCTCCCACTTCTTTTGCAATTTTTAAGTGACGTTCATGGTAGTCTATGGCTTTCTTGAAATCCCCGAGACTGTAATAAGCGTTACCAAGATTACCATATGTTATTCCCTCTCTTGACCTGTCTCCCACTTCTTTTGCAGTTTTTAGGTGACGTTCTTGGTAGTCTATGGCTTTCTTGAAATCTCCGAGACTGTAATAAGCGTTACCAAGATTACAATACGCTCTTCCTTCTCCTGACCAGTCTCCCACTACTTTTGCAATTTTTAAGTCACGTTCATGGTAGTCTATTGCTCTCTTGAAATTTCCGAGACTATGATAAGCGTTACCAAGATTACAATACGCTTTTCCCTCTCCTGACCTGTCTCCTACTTCTTTTGCAATTTTTAGGCGACGTTCCTGGTAGTCTATGGCTTTCTTGAAATCTCCGAGACTGTAATAAGCGTTACCAAGATTACCATACGCTTTTCCCTCTTCTGACTTGTCTCCCACTTCTTTTGCAGTTTTTAGGTGACGTTCATGGTAGTCTGTGGCTTTCTTGAAATCTCCAAGACTGTGATAAACCTGATTACCAGAGGTGCCTATTTTTGCATTGTCATCATCCTTTACGTCTGAGCCACCTTTGCGTAGAGAAATGTTATTTTTCTGTCGGACATAAACAAACCATTTTTTCTTAGAAATTTATGTCGCTGTTTCTTTCTAAACTTGTTCTTGAATTGGGTTTAAAACTATGTATCGCATTTTTGGTATTATGTAGGCCATTTCTGAAGTTTTTCTTTTTGTTTTTTAGCATTCGGAAAGCTGATGCTCTGTGAAACATAAGACCAGGTAGCGTGACTCTTTATAGATGTGGTTGATTGCCAAAAAAACTACACGTATAAGAATGTATATTATACGTATAGATTTTTAACTTCGACTTATTAAGCGAATCTGCCTTGAGGGCGGGCAAGGTCTTAAGTTACTCGTTTTTCAAGGAAAACACTTACCAAAAGCCTGGTCAAAAGGAGTCGCAAGTTATCGCCAGTTAAAAACTTGTGGTAACTTGCGTCTCCGTTTGGCCATGGCTTTCCTGGACTTGCGATGGCTTGCGTCCACTTTGATCAAGCTCAAATTTGCACGCAAGTGAACGCACGCTTTTAACTGTTTAGTCACCCAACGGAAGTAGGCGCAAGTTGCTTTCATTATCATTTTTGGGCCGTGGACGTCAACTGCAACTTGTATGTTTCCTTTGTTGGATTGTTTCTGCTCTTCATCAAAGCCTGGAAAACTCTTGTTTTGGTATCTGATGAATTGCCGGTAAAGAGGTGTGTTGGCATCAAAATGGGTCAAAAGGAAAACCTTAAACAAATACGGTTGCCGCCCGTGGCTCAAAAACGTCTGTGCTTGTTAAGGACGGTGCCTCCTAATACGGATGTATTTTTGCAAAGGTTCTGACTATGGGGAAGAAGTAGATGATAGCAAGGGTCATTGGGATTCAAAAAGAAAAATGTGGGTAACCACGCATTTTTCAGAGATAACTAAACAACCATAATTCTAAAAAAGCGTTATAATACAAAGAATGTATAGCAACTTCTTTCCAATTTTAAGCTCAATTATCTCTAAAAAATGCGCGGTTACCCTGAATTTTCTTTTTGGATCCTGATAGCCCTTGCTAAGATCTGCTTTTTCCACATAGTCGTAAGCCACACAAAGATTTTGTTGTATTAGGGGGCAAATTCCTATAGAAACCCGAATATATCTCGAGATGCGCAGAACGTATGGGTAGAAACAATAGGAGGCACCGTCCTTAAGTTCCCTATTGTTTTCCGTAGTACGGGCGCGCGCACAAGGCTGCACTGAAATGACTTATTTGAAACTTGCTTTTATTTTGCGTCCACTTACGAGTCCGTGAATTTTGCCACCTATCGGAACGCAAGTTCGCATTTCCAAACTTGGGTTGGCTTGCGTCTCCGTTTGGCCAGACCCTTACATTCAATCATCAACTCACCTGCGACGATTCACCGTTTGTTATAGAGTAGAGGAGCAAAATGGCCAGTTATCTTTTAAAAGGGAATGGGTCGCCTGAGTGTACCGTGTTTGTCCTTTCACTGGAAAAGTGTTCATAATTTTTGTAAGATCGATAGGATCGAGGCTCGTTTGAATAAAAAGGATATTAAATCTTTGGATAGCAGAACTTTCAGCTATTCGTCACAGAAATGCCTCTTAAGAATTAATAAAATCTCGAGTCATTTAAAATGAATAAAATAAATCCATTTCGTCAGAAATTCTACGAAATTCTTACTGGCGAGTGAATCAGTGTTTTCCGTTTGTGAACATTGCTTATCGAGTTGTTTGTGTCACACTTACCGTTTGAGTTTCGTCCACAGCGTTCGATGTCTCTCTAGCTGTATCTTGCAAGTTTTTTTCTTCTTGGACAGACCGGATTCTTAATTCCAACAGCTTCTTGTTATTCTTGTTAATCTTGCACAAGTCAAGTTTTGTAAAAAGTCAACAAAATAATGAACGCAAAATCATGTATTATATTGTCATAAAACACGACGGACATTTGAGAAACACAGAAGCACTCCCTCCAGCATTTCTGTCGTGCTTAGTTTTTTCTGACAAGGTAATATACAGTGGAACCAGCCTTACGACAGAGGTGTTAACTGGACCACCTCAATGAGACAAACGACCATGCACCTCTTGGAGTCCAAATTACTATCTTCTTTTTAAATGTACCCGCTTAAAGGACCATCTCCGAGTCTGAAATAAGCGTTACCAAGATAACCATACGCTTTTCTCACACCTGTTCTATCTCCCACTTCGTTTGCAATTTTTAGGTGACGTTCATGGCAGTCTATTGCTTTCTTGAAATCTCCTAGACTGTCATTAGCGATACCAAGATTACCATACGCTATTCCCTCTCCTGACCTGTCTCCCACTTCTTTTGCAGGAGATTTTGGCTGGGTTACTTGAGAAAAGCAATATAAAATTGACAAATTAAAGAAGAAAGCTATAATTATCCTTCAAGTCTCTTTCTTTCTGCCTTTCTCTGTTGATTTGATCTTTGCTTCGCTTTCCTCTTTGTAGGATATCATAATTTGACGCTGCTCCGTCAATAAAGCAAAGTTTTATGGCCACCAGTGGTCGTTCCACTGTACTTGGGTTTGCCCCCTTTGCACGCTTTGCTATGTAAAATTAAGGATATTACCTAGGAACAAGTGACGAACAAATTCAATTTTTTCTTCCACCAAACTAATGTTTAATATTTGAGCTGGCACTTCTCGAAAAAAAATCAAAGGCGCCCTTCTGCGACGCTCGTGTCAAATTTACTGTGACTCTAGCTCAAAGTTTAATTTTTCATGTTTAAGGGGTAGTCTGGCTAAATTTTTAGGAAATAGGATAAGATTTAACCCTTTCCCGTCAGCTTTTTTCTTAAAAAACGATCTTTTGACCGTTAAAGCGGTTTTTGGAGTGCTGTGTTGCCAAATGCCACTAAAGTTTGCTACAAACGCGTATCCTTACAATTTAGCTAGATTTTTAACCAACTTCTGTTGTAAATGGTACAATATTTTTGCTTTCAGGCATGCGCATAAGCCAAATTTGGAGGGTTTTTTTTGCTGATTAATTTCTAATTTTTTTCTCGCTTCTTTAGCTTTCCCTTTTAATAAAAATAAATAATAATAAAAAGCATTTCTATAGCGCCATATCCAAGTGCTAATGGCGCTTTACAACGTAATAGTAATATTAAAATAGATAAAGATTTGCATCAGTGATAAAAACCATAAAATATAAAAATACTTAACTAAGATATATATACAGAAGAACATAAATACATAAAAATACTAACTACTAATATTTACACTATAGGCATCAATTGTACTTAGTTAAAATGTTCCAGGAATAAGTGAGTCTTTAAGGCAGTTTTGAAGTTTGCCAAATCATCTTGATGGCGATTTTCTCTACCTTTCTATTCTCTTTATCTTCTGCCCTTTTTCCCCTTTCTATCCACTGGAAAAGTTTTGGCCTCGGCCCTTCTAAAAACCTGGAAATGGAACATTGATCAACTAGTTGACTTGGCCTATTTTACCACCAAGTTTGAACCCAAAGTTAGACACGTTTTTTCTGGTATAGCTCTGCCAGAATTTGGTCGATATTCAAAATGAACACTCGTATGGATGGATCTGTCCTTGCTGTGTTAGCTGCTTATCAAAGCAATCTGGTGTAGTCAGAAAATGATGACGTGACAAGTGGTTCAATGTCTCCCGACTCACACGACTCTTGACAAGAAAGAGTTAAGGTTACTCCGGACCTTCGCGGGTGTCCTCCGCGAAAAATTCGTATGCGCGCCATGTAAAAGGAAAACACGGCAAACTATATATCGTTGGATGTAGTTTTCGGAAAAAATATCAATTGCCGGTTTCTTCAATTCCACAAAAGAAAATTGCAAACAACCGAGAAAATGACCATGTGTCATTCAATTGAATTGATAGGGTATCAAATCCAAGCGCATTAGCAAAATAACTGCAGAGTGGTAATCACAAAGGATCAATCATCAAAAGTATGTGAGTATTTTTCGATATTCTGACTGGTTATTTTTTAATTAATCTGTCAAGTTCGAGCAGCAAAGAATACGCGATGCGCATTGCATTGAAGATCGCCACGGTTGAAATATTACAAATTTCAAAAATCCCCGACACCCTTTGGTTTCACAATATCTAAGAAATGTTCAGGTCAAATTTCACAGAAATCCGTCGAATTTTTGATACCCTGTTAATTCATTTATCTGATAAGGTGCATAGTCATTTTCGCGGTCATTTTTGCAATTTTCGTTTGTGAAATTTAAAAAACCGGCAGTTCATTTTTTGTTTTCCGAAATCTACATTTAATAACCTTTCCAACGATATATAGTCTGCCGTGTTTTCCTTTAAAATGGCGCGCATACGAATTTTTTTCGCGGAGGACACGGGAGGACACAAGCGAAGGTCTGGAGGAACCTTAAGAAAGAAATAAAAGAGGAATAATTTTTTTTTACACACCACCCAAACAGTCCGCCCCCAACACAAGAGCATTTGGGGTCGTTTGTGGACGGTTTTGTGTCGCAAAATTATTAACTTACAATTTAATTATCTTCAAATTGATCAATTCGCAATCCCCCCTCATTTTTTTTCAGTAAACTTTACGTTCAGCTTAAAAATCGCGAAAGAATTTTACAGATTTATGGGCGCTCGAACTGTAAAATAGATTGAGCGTTTTAACCTCGAGGCGACATTAAAAAAGGGCTCGAATGTTGCAAAAACTTAACTACTGAGATTGAATGGTGTTTGTTTGACTTTTCGTTTACTAAATATAAATTGTTATTTCAAAATTAATGATTGCACAACTGAGCTATGGAGGTTCTGCAAAATTTGCTATGTAAGTGGTTGTGTTGAAAGCCTTGAAACAATTTATTTTCTCTCAAACGGGTTATAATTAGCTCTTGAAGATTAGTTTAATGTATCATGGAACATAATACAGATGTCTTCTATATATGCTGAAGACAAGAAATTCTGAAGAATTTATTTACAGGCGGCCGACGGTAACTAATGTTGTGACTCTAGGAGTTTTTGGCTTCCGGTGACCTGTTGTCAATAATTAGTACTTCCGGTATATAAGGAATGTCACACTTTAGGATTTCATCCACTTTAGGATTTCAGCGTAGTTTTCATTTGAATGGTAACAATTTAGGGTTTCATCCACAGACTCAAACGTTAGAGCCACTTTGTGGCAGCGTACTGAACAGCACTGGCTCTGGTACTTCTTAATTGGTTTGCGATGTACTGTGACGATTTGCATGCCTATGGACGTCCGGTATGGCGCAGTCACGATCTGTCACCGTATTCCCTTTAAAAAATTGTAATTTGGATCGTCAGTCCATTCCCTGAAGTTTTCTGTGATCATAGATGGAAATTCCACTTAAAAAAACTTCAGTCAAGGTCATGCTATTGTTTCTTCATGAGGAGAATGTCCGGTATTTAACAGAGTGGTCCTGAAAACTAAGAAAAATCGATTGGGTTTAAATGGCTTACTAAAAGTAACTGTTTACTTTATTGTAACAGCAAGGTCATTGTTTGAATTCCGTCCTGTAAGGTGCAGTCACGATCTGTCACCGTATTCCTTTCAAAACATTATAACAGCAAGGCTACTGTTCGGAGGCCGGTTAACCTGAGTGTAAGACCTTTCCTTGGGAGGAAGAGAGAAAAATAGGACGACTGCTCACGGTCTATGCATAGATAGAACAGCAAAACATTACGTGAACCAAAGAGCAGACACAGCTTGGGCAAAAATCGTGATAAAAGTTTTCTTTCTTTTGCCATTAACTTAACTTGTTAAAACTTTGTGCCATATAAAGCGAGACATGGGAAAACCGAGATATGATACTTTGTCTACTTAAGAGCCAATGTCTGTAAATATCGAAAATCCGGCGCCAGTTGTGAAATTTTCAATTTCCTCATATTTTGCCTAAATAAACCCTTTAGTGAGTTATTTTCGAAAATACAATTAAAATTTTCTAAAGCGCTTTAGTTTTTTCAAAATCGAGGAAAGGTTGAAAATCGCCATTTTGGCATTCCGCCGCCGTTAAAAAAAGGGTAAAGTGGTGCATTTTCTTTTCGCTCGTACAGCTAAACGCGGTAATGTTTACAGATGTGCTTTCAGCAAACTATAACACCGTTCTTGCTCTTTCCAAAACAGTAGTTTCTTTTGGAAAAGCTTTTAATTTTTCCATCTTTCCATCTGTTTTAAATACCCTGCTCGAAGCACTTTAGCGAATAAGCAAATTTTAGCTAACTTCTAGACCATAGAAAGCCATTGAATTTCAAGCCGAAACTACGATAGTCTTTAAGCTTATACTTTATATTATGTTGTGTGAAAATGTCTTCCGCGGCCCGACAAAGGCGTCCCGTTGAGAGACGGAAACGATAAGTCAATTTTAGCAACGCGACCAACTTGTATTACAAACAAACGTCACTATAAATAAACTCAACATCAACCATGCCAAAAATCAGATCAAAAACCTACAGTTCAATATCAGACATCATACACATTTTCACTTAAAATTTTTTTATTTTGATGAAAAAACATCCTATCCTACCTTTAGGTATTCGCAGTAAAATAGATGCTAAAAGAAGCTTTGATTCTAGCTTTCGTTATCCGACACCGAATTTATTACATCGCAACGACAGGTCAAAAAGTCAGTGCAATCATCTGTTCGTCACACAAGTGACGTATTTGAGTATTTCCCTCCTTGTACTGCAAAATAACATGTTTTATAGCAAGGAAATTAACTTATCATCTCAAAAAAGTTAACAGTCCTGGTACTTTAAGCGTTCTTAAAAACAAACATCTGTTTCCACTCGCTTACATTTGCGTGACAAGAATTCGCTTGCTGCTAAAGCAGACACACTGTATCGTTTCGATAAAATGCAGGTTTTAATAGATTAAAACTGTTCATCCTAAGGAATATATTGCAGAATTTATGTTGACTAGTTACTGGCAGTGAGGAGGACTTGAAGTCCTAAGAATAAAACAGTGACGGACTAGTGAAAGCCAGACATTTGAAATTAATTTCCAGGCAGTCTGCCCAAAATACCCTTGTTCTGAGAAAACTCAACAGGTCTAACATGGTAAAACTTACCAGGGTGGTTTAAGGACGGTCAACTTGACTGTTGGTATTCTGGTATAATGATAATAATGTGTTTCTTGCCTAGCTAGTTCTAACAGTTTTAAGACGGCCATGTCAAGGAGCCTGTCGTGACAAAATTTGTTTTAGCATGAAAGATGGAAAATTTTAAAGCTTTTCCAAAATAAACTACTGTTTTAAAAAGAGCAAGAATGTTGTTATGATTTGCCAAAAGTACATCGGTAAACATTACCGCATTTAGCTGTACGAGCGAAGAGAAAATGCACCATTTTACCCTTGTTTTAACGGCGACAGAAAGCTATGATGGCGATTTTCAAACTTTCCTCGATTTTGAAAAAACTAAAGCGCTTTAGGAACTTTTAATTGTATTTTCGAAAATAAATCACTAAAGGGTTTATTTAGGCAAAATATGAGGAAATTGAAAATTTCACAACTGGCGCCCTGTTCTCGATATTTACAGACACTGGCTCTTAACTAATGCATTGTCCTCGTCTTATCTCTGGTTACTGATTAAACATATGGCCAACAAACAACTCTAAATTTTATAAATTTAACGATGGTTAATAAACGGCCAAAGTGATTATACTGTCAACTCTAGTCTAAGAATCGAAAATTTGTTATAATGATTAAAATAAAGCTTCTCTTTAGTTAACAGTTACTCATAGGACAGGAGATTGGCCTTCGTTTTAGGGGTCTTCTCTTACAGTAATGCATCTATTCCAGCGGTGCCCATCCCTCCCGGGCATTAGTCGGGCATTTGCTCAACTTTTAATCCCGGGGGTGGGGCATTTGAAATTTTATTACGGCCCGGAGATCAGGCATTTGTCTACCCCGGGGATTACCCCGGGACGTTTGACACCCTTGCCAGGTTTTAGTGCCGCACGTAATATATGGATTTTAAAGCTATCCAAGATGATCGCTTTCGTAAAAATCGTTTTTCGCTAATTGTTAATTACGGATCATACGTTTCTTTGATAGCTTTATATTATATTTAGTCATTTCTTAGCTCATTAAATAAGGTGCGTAGAAATTGTGCATGTCAAAATCAAATAAATAAACGAATAATTGAACCAAATAGTAAACAAAAAGCAACTGTCATGTACACATTTGGTGTGTTATTGTTAAGTGGCATTAAAGCAAATGAACAACGGGAGGATAGACGCACGGATAAACAACTGAACGGCATTGAAAATAATGGTAAGTGACACTTTCTCGATATGATTTATTAAATCTTGAGCAGTGCTGCTTTCTAGATGATCTCGGGGGTGGGGCATTTGCCTTCTTTTTCGGTCCCACCCCGGGGCATTTGACGGACTTATTTGTCCCCACCCCTGGGAATTTGCCATTTTTTGGAAAATTGCTAATGCCCGGGGGTTGGCCCGGGGGGGGGGCATGGGCACTGCTGGAATTGACTGATGCATAATTTGACTTGCGTGAGATTTGCGTAATCCCAAAGACTATTTGAAAACCTCACATACCACACGTATCTAAAAATTTTCATACGTTTTATGTGCCTAACGAGCTCTGATAGAAAATAAAATATGAAGGTGAGCCACTTCTTACTCCACGTCATACGCTCAAAACATTGTTTTCCTACTTCTGCTTGTACTATCAACTGATGTCGAAGATGAACTTGCCGCTATTGTGTTTTTCAGTAACTACGTACACTGCTAAATCAGAAAAACAGCAAACACCATTCATCTTTCCACCTGCCAAGAATGGTCTAACAATGCACTACCAAGCATCGAGTCAGACTTTGTTGCGCATGCGTTGTATCTAAGATACGCTACCTAAACCGCTACCATACTGTCAACAGCAGTTTATCTCGTGTCCACGTGACTTCCCTCACGTAGACACGAGCGTTAAAAAGGGTTCAAAACCTCAAAGCGCAAGTAAATGTGGAGGAAAATGTATTTTGCACTACGAGTTTGGTAATCGCGAAGGTTTTATAATTTCCGAAACGAGTTGACACCTTCGGGAATGTTCGCAGCAAACGGCTTATAAGCACTTACGAATTCGCCAAGCGTTGTTTACTTCACGCATTTCACGCATTGGTGTTTCATTGGTGCGCAGTTTTTCGAGGTGACAATCTCTTAAGCCTCGAGGTGTTTTAGAAGCTGAAAACTCGCATTCGGTTTACTGAAGATTATGTCGGCCTTAAACGAATTTATAGGGTGTGTAGATTTGTAAGTTTTTGGTAAAATTTGGCCAAACCGTTACCGGAATAATTGTAACGTAACGCGTCTCACAATGCTTTGGGATTAACAATGTACTGTTGTTTCCTCTGGAGAAAATCCTTAAAAAATATTCAAAGATTTTTGAAGGTTTCCAAGAGAATCTTGAGGGGGGTCGTTGAGGATCTCCACCTGTAATCCTGAAGGATCTTGCAAAGATGATCCTATCCAGGATCCTAAATGGCAATAAACCTATGTTGTATAGGATCCTACTAAGCTTCCAATAAAATGTTTAGGATTGTGCACAAGGATTTTTGGTGATATTTGCAGAAAGCTCAAGGACCGTTGCAGGATGCTCAAAGATCGTTGCAGGGTTCTGTGCAATATTACAGGATTTTCTATCTTATAGGATACAATGACTACCCAGGTGGGAGCACTCGAAAGAAATACCACAAAAAAGATACGCAATGCCTACTCTAACAAGGCAGTGCAATCTTGCGTTGGAAAGCAAGATGAGCGCTTGCCAAAGGGGACAAACCGGAGAACCCAGATGGGATGCTAAACTCCAAAAGTGAAGACCTTGCTGAGCAAGTGTACCATTTTGAAAATGGCCCCCAGCGTACCAAGCTTCGTAGGTGGTAGAGCAGCGCACTGGTATCGCCAAGTTCATGGGTTTGCTTCAAAGTTCAAGAAATTCCTTACATTGCTTACTCCCTTTATAGATCATTCCATACATTTAGCAGTACAATTCAGCGGTTGGGATAACACATGATGTTGCGAATTCCGTCTCAAATCGACTACAAGTTTTAGAAGACAGGTATGGAAACGCTATGGAAGAGCAGGTGGCTTATCCAACCAAGAATCTTAGGGGTTTCTCGGAGCAACTTAAGACCAGCAGTGCAAGACCATATGTGTCACGTTGGTTTCTTTGGAGCCCAAATGAATAAACTGAAATGGATGGGGTTCATGACAGAGGGTTCAGATGTAAATATCATAACATTTCCTGGTTTTCAAAGTTGACACAAAAATCAGAAATCTCTATGGAAGGATACTGCTAATCCCTTGTCACACCAAGTGATGGCTTCCTCAAACCTTTGCAGCTGAAAACAACCACTTGCTCCTAATTAGATAATGAAATAACGCAAAGTTTGACATCACAGCTGGACGATGTTAAAAACGCATAGTTTACAAATTTAATTGCGCGACTCCATTTGTAAAATAAGATATCTATGCGAGGAAGCTCTGATCCCTGAATGTGTTAAATCTTGTCGATTCCTTGTTGGTCAAAAGTCTCACACGAGAACCCATCCACGTGACGAATCTGGTGTAACCTTCAAAATGATGTCTTTGCTAATGATGATAATGATGACGATAATGATGATGATGGTACAAGCAAGCTACATGAAATACAAGGGGGCAGCGCCCTGTGGGAGACTAATCCTCCCTCCTAATTTTAGAGACTTGGTGCGTGCAAAAACATGTGACCACTGCAACAAATTTATTTCATGAACGGGTTCATCCTACCCATGTAGTAAAGGATTTTAAGTTATTTTAGATTTGTTACTGTTCTTGTATACTTGCTTTCGATTTGTATGGCTCACAGACTTTCAAAACACTTCCAAAAGTCCATTTTCATCTCTAGCGACTGATCACGTCAAAAGTGACAAACTCGTTTTTTTAAGCCGGATTAGAGACACTTTATGACGTTCAATGTGTATGTAACAGAAATCTCACCTCTTACAATCGCATTGACATAACATGGTTGTAAGTCAATAGCAGCTTTTGCATCAATCAGGGAATCTTTGTAGTTTGCTGTACAAATGAAAGACCAGAAATGAAAAGACATGTATTTGTTGACGAAGCACAGTTAACTAAAATATGAGATTTGCGATGAAAAATTCAACTTTCTTACCCAAATAAAAGTGTGCTGTCGCCCTGTTGCTGTAGAGTTTCGCGTTCAGTTCTTTATCCTTGCAGTTCACTTTAATTCCTTCCGTGTAGAAGTAAATCGCGTTGTCAAATTTTTTCTTTCTGTATTCATCATTACCTTCATTCTTGTAGACCTCTGCAATTGCTAAAATAAAGCACACACAAGTAGTAGTAATATCTCATTGATTTGGTCCCCGTTACTGTATTCCCTTTGCATTCCCCTGCACTCCCTTTGCATTCCCCTGCACTCCCTTTGCATTCTTCTACAGTCCCTTATCAAGCCATTAGTCAGCGCGTTTGAGGAACGCATGGACGAATATTCTCAGCACAAAAAACTGGTAAGTGTTGTTCTAACTTTTCATTCCTTACACTTGAATAAAAAACCGATATTTTCAATATGTTTTCTCTCTTCAATCACACAACTTTGAATATCCCTTAACATAGGCATCAATCATCATACAACGAGGCGCAGGCTGCCAATGACTACGTGGAAGCCGATTCAGTGGTGGAATGGAGTGATTCGGTAAGAATTTTTTTCCGTGTGAACCACGTTTTGTCATAGAATAAACCTTGCTCCTTCACGCACCGCTACGCAAGTAATTATGCAAACTAAAACTTGAACTGGATTTGCATAAAAGATTAGCACCTCTTTGTTCAGTGAGTTAAGGTATTCCTGGAGGCTAGTGACCCTTTTCAAATCGGTTGACTTTTAAGCAGCCTTAAGTTTGTCACAAGTTGAGTTTGTTTGCAAATTTTCAGTTCAAGGGAATTTGTATTTAGCGAGATATAAGCAACTGAAGCTCCGTCTCCAAGGAAAATTTTGCGGGAAAATTACCACAGCAGACGGCTAAAAAATGTAATTGCAGTTTCGAAAACATCCCCAACGCGCGCGAATTTGACAGTTTACGATCTCGAGTCTCGATTGCGAAATTGTCACAAGTCACAGACTCTTCGCTCAATGCGCCTTATTCACGCTAGTTTAAATGGAATACGACAAGTTACCTTTCTCTCATGAAATACAATAGTATTTCGGCGGTAGATGTGGACTGAAGTATATTTTTCTTCTACGAAGACAGAGCAACGCAAGTTTTGTTCGTGACATTGAAATACTAGCCGTCGCCAGAGATATCGAAGACAACTTCTTATTAGAGGTCGCTGAAATCGCAATCTTGCCCTTTGCACAATACAACACAGTATTTAAAAATATCTGTCGAAGCTTCATTTTATCATAAAGAGCAGAGGTTCTTTAGTACTTGGTGGAATAACTCTGATATTTACGACACGAACGAATAAATCTGTCAACGCCACGCTCCATGAGATCGGTTGCCAAGGAAAGGTGTCATTGTTTATGCTGGCGCTTCTGATTGGTTTCGCGGGAAAAATAGCCCACCTTAAAAGGAA
>Ga0126336_10000802_pt1 | contig 14468 bp, 23 predicted proteins | sample SidCmetagenome_FD_92530 | JGI IMG/M metagenome (GOLD analysis project Ga0126336, IMG submission 92530) | Coral microbial communities from El Islote,Puerto Morelos, Mexico - Siderastrea C C metagenome | ecosystem: Host-associated > Invertebrates > Cnidaria > Coral | place: El Islote,Puerto...
AGGAGAAAACTTGGACACGGAGTCGCGTTTTACCAAATCTTAACTTTGGAAGCTCAAAGCATCGCAAAGAAACGCAATTTATCAAAGGGAAAACAACCTTGTTGCACTTCCAACATTCCTCAAACCGTCTATTAAGTTTCAACGAAATCAGCTCCCAAACGATCAAGATCTAAAGTTTTATAACGTTAGACCTCCACCAAAATTTTGCCTCATAGACTTATTCATGAGCAGCTTGTCTCCCGCGGCCTTAATAATAGATAATTTCCAAGCTAATTGTATAACAATGATTCTATAGTCAGTATGGCGAGAGCGTTGGAGAAAAAAGGTCAATCCCCGACGGGAATTAAACCCATGACCTTTCATACACCAGTTGTATGTTTTAACCAAATAGTTACTGGGAGACTTCATAGCTCTACCACTGAGCTATGAGCTTTAATTATTTATTCATTTATTCAAGTCTTTCAAGTTGTGCACTCTCTCACTCTTTCAGCATTATTATTTACTAGTCATGCCAAATCCAAGTAAAAAACGATGCTGATTTCAAGTAAGTTTATGTCTGTGTCGTTCGTCCTCGCTCCTTCACATCGAATACTGTGTTGATGACCTTCGTCACTTCACAAACATTAAACATATATATCAATTAACAATTCAAGCAGGTCATTTGTTCACACTTTTCAGGCTACGATCATCATGTTCAATTCTATGACGTAATTTTAGGTAGAGGACGAAACACAGCAACATTTCTCTGAGTTTTCTAGAGGTTTTTTTTCTGTCAAATTCTAGCATTTGGTGCAGATAAAAATACTCTCGTATCTCTTCTTATTTAGCGCCTACTTGTATAAATGTAAGTCTCTCGGCAGCGTCACGAGAGTTTTGCTCGCATTTTGTAACACTTTGAAGAGATAAAAGATCGGCGAACGTGTTCAAGTTCTGTGCTTGCCGGGTGTGCTTGTATCTTGAAACTGATCATTGTAAAGCTTGTTATGGTTTGCACTCCTCGCGAAAATTGGATCAATTGATATTTTCCTCCTCCTGGTGTTTCTAGCCATTGTGTGTGAGCGAAGGCATTTAATCACAATTTTAGCACAAATTTTGACGAAACACGAGCAAACTCGCCGTGACACAGCCCCTTCAAGGCTAAATTTACACTAAGGGGCCGATTACATGAGCAGGGCTGGCTCGGTCTACCGAGATGACTGCTCAGCCCGGTATTACATGAAGCGAGCCAGCCCGCCTGCCGCTAAATCTAGAAGCTGTCGTGTGAAAAGATGGCTTCATCAAAGAGCATGAATCGAGTGTTTTCATTTTCGCTAATCCAATATTTTGGTGTATAATTTTAAGTGTTATGTAGCTTTATGGTCTGCTAAACTTTTATGTGTTATATAGAAACAGAAATATCGATCTTCTGGTGAGCCATTTCGCTTTGAAGCGATATTTAGTGACGAGAAAGTGTTAGCCCGTCATTTCGCGATTACATGGTCAATTTTCAGCCCGGCTAGTGTATAGCTGGGATTACGGCATCGCGATGCCGGGATCCCAGCTAGCCAGGCTGAGGTTTTTCCATGTAATCGCGAAGTTGATTTTTAATGTGTTTCACAGGAGTAGTACCAGGCGGGAAATCTGATTGGTCAAGAGAGGTCACATGACTTGAAATCCTGGGTTCTGATTGGTGGAGGAAAAAATGGGGTCGCAAAGCAGGATGGGAGCACGTGTACAAGCTCATTTGCATAACCCGATATGCCAAATAAGGGCATGGTAACGGGACCCTTGAGGGAAGGGACGTCATCCAACATGGCGGACGGAGGTCACGTGGGTGGGAAACCGCGGACCGGGATGGATGGCGGGCTCAGATCAGAAAAGAGGGGACATTTCGTGACGCTTACATGACGTATCCGAATAGCCCTCTGGCTAGGGTGGGAAACTGCTGACCAGTAGGGAAAAGGGATCGCGGGCTCAGATCAGACAAGAGACGCCATTGTGAAAAAATGATTTAATGCCGACTTTTTTTCCTTTTTTACAAGTGGGAACGCGGACCCAAAGTCCAAACGGTGGACCGCGTGAGGGCTTGGGTCCTTACTGGAAACTCAAACAGGTCTTCATGCGTGGAATGACTTGGCTTTTGGTGTAACCGAGATAGTAGAGTGTTTTGCGGTTGGGTTCATACGGGTCTTTCAGTTCTCCCCAGTACCCATCTTTGGATCCCTGTTGATTCGTACAAATGCCATACCAAAAAGGATTGTTTTTCCAGATACGTTTCACGTTTTCCACAAACTCGGGGTCTTCTTTCCATAGTTGAGCATAGGTGACTTCAATGACTGTGAGAGGAATGGTTTGTCGGCAGTAAGGACAACCGAGGATGTGACGGGGTTTTTCCAGTGGGTTTTTCCAGTGGCTGACACAAGCCGCATGACAGGGTTGTTGGCAGCAGGCTAAGGTGGATTGATTGGTGACAGGTGTCAAACAGATCACACATTCCCCAGGCGGAGTCATCATCGAAAAGGATCGAACAGAGGGTTGGTTAAGAGATGAAATTCGGTGTTGGTGATGATGCGTTCGAGGCGGAGTCGACACAGTTCTTGGTACGTGAGTTGGAAGCGTAACGGTTGGATTAGCTCTTGGAGTTCGTGTTTGATTTCTCCCAACCGTCGTAGGATCTGGACCGCTTCAGGACTGATCTTGTCTGCCATTCATCCGTTTTTCTTGCTTGGTGACTTGGAGTGAAAAATGGAATGCGAAAACGGGGAGTGGAGGCGGTGTTTTTATAGAGACCCAAAGGTCACGTGGGTGGAGGGAATGGACCAATCACCAAGCAGGGGGGCACGGGATGCCCCCAGGAGGGGTAGGGACCGGGGTGGGGGGACCCCCTCCCCCCTCCCTATATGTTCCCATCATGCTTAGCGTAGGTCTGGGTATATAGGTCTGGCGAGGCCCCGTGACGTCACTCCTAGCTTTAAGTTCGTCCTGAGTGACTTTTGTCGGTTGGTGTGCTGAAAAATGTCTAGAACCAGAAGAACGTTGGGATCCCTGTCTAGTGTGATGAATGCGAAGGGTGAAGAGGCGTTGAGGAGACGATTGGTTGAGGAGAGGACATCCTTGGATCGCCATGCGTTGAGAATGACTGAGAAACGAGAAGAAACGTGGCGGCCCTTAAACCGGCGGCGCGCGACAGCCTTTATTCAAATGTTTTTACTGGCCATGGTGGACAAGGAGAATGCGTTTCGCAGTGAGCGTCAAAAGAACACGATTGAGAGAATGCTGGTGAAAGCTCTTGTTAAACGCGTCATTCCATTTATCCACCGCCGCCTTGTCTGGACCATGGATGACAGCATGTAGCCTATATCTTTGTTGCAATTTCGGGGACTCAACAATGTGTTGGCCGCCAAACTCCCCAACATCCATGCAGGGCACCAGTGGCAGATGATAGCTTATTTTTTTAAGGAAGTGGAGAAGGAGCGAGAAGAGCAGCGGCTGGAGGCATTTGAGGCACAACAGAGAGAAGTGCGGCTCAGTCAAGTGCGGAGAGTTTTGTTTGGATGAACATTTGTTTTTATGTGAACATTTTTTTAATATTGTGAGTCAAGGCTTCTGTGAGTCAAGAGACAATATTTATGACCAGCGTGCAAAATCAGTGATGTCAGCTTTTTACATTTTTTTTAATTAAAACAGAAGATTTATTTTTTACAAATGAATTGGGTGTCCGTGTCCATTTCTCTTGCCACGCGGCATGCGATTGAAAAAGTAAAAACTAAAAAAAATGGAAAAGCTATGTACACATTGAAAATTGAAAAAATAAAAACTAAAAAATTGAAAAGCTATTTACAATTGAAAAAACAAAAACTAAAAATTGGAAAAAGTAAAAACTAAAAATTGGAAAAAAGCTATGTACAGATTGAAAAAGTAAAAAACTAAAAAATGTTTATTTACAAATGAAAGTCTTCGAGTTCCATACGTAATTGGTCAATGTTCTCGGGTAGACAGAAGGTACGATTGAATAGATCGCGGGACCCTACCACCGCACTGCTTTGATGAAGGGTGAGACCTGGGAATATCAAAGAGGTAAACTTGTTTGCCTTGATCCATGGCCAATTGCACGGTCCAGCAAGTCCCTCCTTTCACCCGCTTACCATCCTTTTCCAATGGGCCAAAAGCATAGAGGGTCTGCGCTTTTTTGGCAATTTGATAATTGCGTTGCAGCAATTGAAGCGTGTAAAAATGACTGGGCATCCGTTTCCCTAGTTTCTCAGCCGCCTGGTGAAGATGAGGGTTGGCGAGCATCAACACTTCCACCGTAGAAGGCGTGACGAATTGGGCTCGGGGATGATTGGGGGGAACCAGGACTTCCACTTGCATGCCATACTGTTTAGCCATTTGTTCGACCAATTCGTCGGTGCCTTTGGCTCCCCCGGTGTACACCACATGCCCATGGCCAATGTTGAGTTGCATGGCGTCTAGAGCGTGTTCTCCGATCATGTCGATGTCTGGGTCAGGGCACATTCGTTGGGAAAAAGGTAACCGGTGTCAGGGCCCACAAGGGCCAGAATCTCGGCAGGACTCAACCCTAAGGCCAAACCGAAATCAATGAGGTGATGATGTCGGCACTGTTGGAACGTGAATCCAGCAGCCAGACCCCGTTTGATACGTTCGGCCAGATAGTCTTCGTCCGGAGCAAAGTCGTCCCGCTTGAGATCTTTGTGGTACTCCATCCACTCCGAATGAAGATCAAGGGACAAAGGGACCTTCTTAAATAGTGCAAGCTGACCAATGGGAACACGAGGTGACCTTATATGGGTATGAAAAGGTGACCAATCACGAGGAAGGGGTCCAGGGTATAAAAAGCCATGCACGGTGGGGGTGAAACAACCTTAGCAGGATGTCCACCGATTTGGAATATGGCAATGTCTCTCCAGCGCGTTATCCAAATCCTAGTGGGAAGAGAAAATCGACCCAAAGCGCTCACCCTGCCGGGAAGAAGAAGAAGAAGAAGGAGAAGGCGATTCAACCTATGACGCCTGAGGACTGTGAACCTGTGGTACGAGAGGTCGTGGAAGAAACCCGAACCGCTGTGGACGAAATGATGAAAGAATTGAATGACATGGTGAACCAATCCACCCAAACGCCTCAATACATCGTGACAAACGTGTATGACAAAGCCCAAGACCCCACACCACCCAGTTCCGTGGACACCATGGTGTGTCCTTGCCATGACGTGCGTTTGGAGGCGCGCCAATCTCAAAAAGGATGGCCCTATGTCAAATGTCCCATGCAACCGTGTTTGCTGTTTTGTAGGCAAGACCAAGCCCCCGAGTATATGAAGGCGGTGTATAGTCAACCTCATCCAGAAGTGTTGGACATGTGGAGTTGTTTGCAGTGCTTTTGCCGTGAACCAGCCACGCTTCAACAGAGCCATTCCCCCCAGAACCCCGACCGATTGTTTGTGACCTGTTCCAAGAAAAAGTGTGACTTCTTTCGGTGGGCCGATGGGTCCCAAGTACTGGAGTTGGTTTCATGACCATCCCCCCCCAAAAAGGCAGACCAACTCCCCGAACCTCCTTTGTCGACTCGTGATGCACAAGGTTATCCCAAGCGTGGGTATGACATCCCAGGACCACCACCCCGAGTGAGACGTCCAGAGGAAGTGGAACGTCCCCTGACAGACTATGAGAAACAATTGCTGCGAGAAATTCAAGATCTGAAGAACCGTCAAGAGGTGATGGCAGCCCCGGCTCCACCGCCACCCAAGTACAGTGACCCTGTAGAGAACTGGCAGAAAGGTCTATTTTAAGAAAAAATCTATAAAAGGAGTAAGAATAAAAAAAAAGTTTAGTTTGAAACATGGAGTCTGTGTTGATGCGGTATGCGTGGGATTCTTTACGGTCTCTGGTTCAATGGCAATGCCATCAATCCCTTTGCCAAATGTTATATGACCACCAAGCAGGCGAGAAAATACCCATTCCCCCGTATCCCGCGGACACGCATCCTCTCCAAGTCTTTGAAGAAACCCAGGTGCACCTCAATTTGTATCGATGGGTGGTATTTGTCTTGTGGTTGAAATCCCACCCGAAAGCGTGGCGATGGTATGGAACCATTCAAAAGGCACACCCCGACACCGTCCCTTCCATACAGACCTTATGGCATGAGTGTCAGAAGGCATGGCACCTCGAAAGAAAAAAAAGCTAGATGTCTCACAACCATGGTTGGCCCGTTACCACGATCCCAGAGCCCCCGGCAGTTTAGGGGGTGTGTCACGGTTTGCTCGGGCGCATCGCAACCCTTTGAAAAAAACCCAACGTGTCTTGGAACGGGATTTGGCCTACACCTTGCATAAACCGCGACGTCGTCGTTTTGCCACCGTGCCCGTGATCGTGGGGGGATTGGATGATCAATGGGTGGCGGATTTGGTGGAAGTGCAACCCTTGGCCAAGTATAATCGGGGTATTCGGTATTTGCTGACGGTGTTGGATGTGTTGTCCAAGTACGCCTGGGTGTAACCGTTGAAAGCTAAAACCGGGGTGGCGTTGGTCCATGCCTTTGACAAGATTTTGAAACAAGGACGTCAACCCAAGCGGTTGCAAACGGATCGAGGAAAGGAATTTTACAACCGGCCGTTTCAACGTTGGCGCGAGGATCAAGGGATCCAACATTTTTCCACCGAAGGGGATGCCAAGGCGAGTGTGGTGGAACGATTTAACCGCACCTTGAAAGAACGCTTGTACAGCTATTTCACGGCGGCCAACACGTTACGGTTTGACGATGTCTTACCCGAGTTGGTCCAAGGCTACAATGCCACACGTCATCGAAGCATTGGCATGGCCCCCCAGGATGTGACGTGGGGGAACGAAGAGGCCGTGTGGAAACGTTTGTACGTCCCACGTTTGAAAAGAAAGAAAAAAGCCAAATTCAAGGTGGGAGATCGGGTGCGTCTCAACAAGATTCATCGTACGTTTGAAAAAGGGTATCTACCCGGTTGGACCGAAGAAGTGTTTGTGGTGCATCGCGTGGTGCCTGGCCCTGTGCCCACCTATAAGATTCGCGAATGGGATGAGACCCCGGTCCAAGGCATGTTTTACGAGGCGGATTTACAAAAAGTGCACGTGTCCGACCAAGCCTTGTTTCGGATCGAAAAGGTACTTAAGCGTCAAAAAGATCGTTGGTTGGTCAAGTGGAAAGGGTGGCCGGACAAGTACAACAGTTGGATTGCCCGCGGAGACGTGACCTGTCTCCGACAACCCAAACGACAAAGACAACCCAAGACAAAAAAGTCCACACCCAAGCGAAAAAGACAACTCCAATAGACAAGCATGACCTTGGTGCCCAGTTCCTCGTTTTACGTGACGTTGATGAGTCATGCCAGTACCCGGGAGTTTCCTCAGAACCGGGCGCATCATTTCAGAAACCGGTTGCCCAAACCCATTCGATTTGTGGGACGAGGATGGCACGTGGGTATGGTCAGTTTGTCCTTACCCACCATTCCCGTGGCAGGGGAACATTTTGTTGGCAACCAAGAGCCTCTGCTGTACGTACGATGGCACGAACGCGTGTATGAGAAAGACGATCTAGAGAATGATGAATGGTGGTTGCATGAACAGCGCGAACTCAAGCTATTTGGTCGACACATGAAAGACAGTTGGTCCTCGTTGACGGGAGTTCAATTTTTTCACCAATTGGTGTATCGTTACGACCAAGAACGCGCGCGTCGAACCCAACCCAAAAACAAATGGGCGGAAGACAATGGCGTCAAGTTATACCTGACCTTTGAATGGACCTCGCAAGGGGATTTGTTGTTGAATACCATCAATGTAGATTACAAAACACAAGTGGCGCACGTGTTATGGGGCAAAAGCTTGGCCCTGAAAATGGGTTGGACTGACGAAGTCTCCACGGGCCAGTATCGATTGGGTCCGAATCTCTTGCAAGAATTTCATTCGGACACGATTCCCACCCCGACGGATGTGCCGGATGCGAACAACAAGCCCACCTTTTGGAAAGTGGATGGCACGTATTTGGTGTTGATTATGACTTGCAATTGGCGGTTTGTGAATTTGAACGACAAGTTCCGTCCCTCGGCGGAATTTCCCTCGACGCGTCCTTTGCACGTGTATTGCGATGTAGGCACCAGCAGCATGGTAGGCAATCGTATCACGGATTTCTTACGAGAAATCAAGTACCACCCTCAAAACACCACGCACTTTGAACCTCGGCACATTCAATATGTCCCGGTACGCAATGAAGTGGTGGAAATCGTGGAAACCCAGATGGCCGAAGCCAATGGGGATCTGGTGCAATTTGGTGAAGGGCATACCCTCCTCACCCTCCACTTTAAAAGGGAAGTGGTGGTGGTGTGAAGAAGAAAAAAGACAAGATGTCCTTCTACGTGACGTTACCGAGTCATGCCAATCGACGTGAATTTCCCAACAACCAAGCCAACTGGTTCAAGATTCGTTTACCCCAACCGTTACAGTTATCCGGGGGTCCATGGCAAGTCGGCTTGAGTGCCATTTCCTTACCAGATGCACGCGTCAATTTGTACGAGTTGGTCAAAAAAGATGGGTACATCATGGGTACGTCCTGGGACGAAACCATCCCCAAACCAGGTGGAAAAGACGGGGAAATGGCAGCGCGAATAGGGACGGCGCAAACCCTCATCAATGACATCCAAGATTTGGATTGCGTGGTGGATGGGGTGAGTTTCATGAAAGCCGCCATTGCTCACTTGGAACAACAACGCAAGGAAACGGCGGTTCAAGGAGGCCGTTTTACCAATGACCAAGGCAAACACATGTACGTCAAGTTTCGTTGGGAAGGCGACGATCTGCTCATCGACAACACGAATGTCTGTCATTGTGGCACCGACACGCCGGCCCTGACCATCTACACCAAGTTGGCTCTCAAGATGGGATGGTTACGTAAAATCGACAGTGGGTTGATTTTGGGGTTAACTTACAGCAAGAATTCATGGGGGATCAAATACCCAACATGAAAAGACCAGTTGACAATGATTGGAACGATGTGAACGACGATCAGAGCAACCCGGTCTTTTGGACGGTGCGTTCTTTTTTACCGGATTATTTACAATTGAGTGTGAGTTGTGGTTGGCGTTTCACCAACTTGAATGTGGCGTTTCGTGCCGTGGTGGGGGAACCCACACGATGGTTGCACGTGTACTCGGACGTAGTAGGCAGCACGATTGTGGGGAATCGCGTGACCGATTTGTTGCGAGAAATCCAGTACAAGCGGGAAGGACGAGGCACCATGTACTTTGAACCGTTGCACATTCAATACATGTCTCTTCGCAACGAGACGGTGGAAATCATTCAAATTCAAGTGGCCGAAACGTTTGGCACCGGGGGAGACTTGGTCAAGTTTGGGGAAGGCCATACCATTGTCACGTTGCACTTCAAAAAGGCATAAAAAGACAATGAGAAGGGAACCCTCCTCTTCAACCATCATGCCTCCGAAACGACGAAAACGACGAACCACCCGACGACGACAGCGTCCCCAGGCGGGGGAAGGGATCAACACGGTGATTGCCGGGATTCCTAAAGCCGCTTGGAAAATCACCAAAGGGTTAGAAACGTTGGCCAAAAAGAATGCCAAAAAAGCGCATTTGAAACGCATGGCAGAGATCAAAAGTGGGAAATGAAAACGGTATGCGGGGGAATCGTTTACGTGCAACCTCATGTGAGTATAAAAAGAAAACAAGTGACTGGAAAGGGAGTGAAAAACAAACATGCCGAAGACAAGAGTGCGTCGAAAGCGAGGAAGAAGAAGAAGACGTCAACGAGGCGGTCTATTGCCTCTAGCCGCGCTCATTCCAGCCTTGATCGCTGGGGGGAAAGCCGTGGCGTTGGGCGCGGCGGGGGGTGCGGCTAGTTACGGAGCCAAAAAAGGGTTGGAAGCGGCCTTTCGGAAAAAAAGACGATGACGGTATAAAAAGGGGTCACGTGAAGCACAGACAAAAACAAAGGGATCGTTGGTGAAGACAACATGCGCGGGGGAAGTTTGACGCGATTTCGTACGGACGAGTGGTATGATCAACATGGTCAAAGTGGCAAAGGGATGGTGACGGATCTCATGCGTGGAGGTCTCCAAGGCCTTAAAATCCCTTGAAACTGCCTAGTAATACCCTAAGTGGATTGAAAGCAGGCTTAACACGCGGCGTCAAACGCAAAGCCGAAGACGTCATTAAAAAGGAAATCACCAAACGAGCCAAGAAAGCCTTGAGCAATAAGAACGTGAAACAAGCCGTGCGGGTGGCCAGTGCCTTGTTTCCCAAGCAAGTCAAACGCGCTCGCGATATTTTTGGGGTGTGAAAAAACATGGAGCCAGTGCCTTCGCGTCCTCGACGGATTCGTAGTAATCGGGGTCTACCTCAACGGGGAGGACTGTTTCCTTTTTGGAAACTCATGAGACGACAACGTGGAGGATGGTTAAGTCCCGAGGTGATGAGACTGCCTGGGTTTGATTTGAGACAACGCTTAGCACGACGACGACGGTATAAAAACCCCTCACGACGACGTGGTTCGACCACTCGACGAAGACGACGTTAACATGCCTGACGTGAGTACTCAAGCCACGCCGGCTCACGCACGTTCCGAAGCACGTTCCATGCCTATCGCATGGTCACCGTTCAGCCCACCACCACCTGGATCAATCCCATGGAATTCATTATTCCGGGGTTGGACGATTTTGTGGATTTGGGACGCAGTTACTTTACCATGGAATTGAGTTTGAAAAAGAGTAACAATGCGAATCTAGTGGCCGCTGAAAAATTGTGGCCCGTGAATAATTTGGCCCATTCCATCATCAAACAAACTGACTTGCAGTTGAATGGCACGTTGATCAGTCCTCAATCAGACACCTATCATTACAAGGCCTACCTAGAAACCTTGCTGAATTTTGACCGAGAAGATGGCAAGACCGTGTTGGGACCGCAAGGATGGTTCAATCAACTGGATTTCCCACCCCAATGGACCGCCACCAACACAGACAAAGCAGGAAACCATCAACATTGGCAAGATCTGACTGCTAATCATCAAGCGGCCTTCGATACCTCGGCGGCCGAAGTGGAGAAGTATACTGGAGGTCTCACCCACAGTCTGGTGTTTACCCCTCACTTGGAAGTGTTTCACACGGGCAAACTGTTGGTGCCAGGGATAGAAATCAAGATGAAATTTCATTTCAATAGCCCGAACTTGTTTTTGAATGGAGTGGCTCTAGCTGGCCGCCTGATGGAAGGCGATGTCAAACTACGGTTTCATCTGTGTCAACTGCGTTTGAATGAAGCCGTGTACAGCAGTTTGTCTTCCCAAAGACACAATGAGGGAAAAATTGCCACTTACCCGACCGTCCGCAGTGAAATCCGCACCTTCAGCATGCAAGGCGACCTGGTCCGCTTTGACATTCCCAACCTGTTTCAAAACAGAGTGCCCGACCGTTTGATTGTGGGGTTGGTGGACAGCCGAGCCTTCAATGGCGATGTGACCCGAGATCCGTTCTGCTTCCAGAAATTTGGACTGACGTCCATTAAACAGATTGTCAAAGGAGAAGAATACCCTTATGAAACCCTCCAGTTAGTGCGCAACAATGGGACCCGAGATAATCTAGGGTACTTCCGTTTTCTGCAAGCCAGTGGCGCTTGGTGTAAAAAGAAAGGCAATATGGTGGAACTAGGAGATTGGGGCCACCAGAAAAATTGTACCTTGTTCATGTTTGACAATGTAGCCAATGGATGTGCTGACAGTCAAAGACTCAACCCCAAGCAAACAGGAGACTTACAACTCACCTCGGAATTTGGAGCCGCGCCCGGCACCAATATAACCGTGCTCGTGTATGGTGAATTTGAGAACTTGCTGGAGATTGACCGGAACGGAGCGGTGTTGTACAACATTTACCAGCACTGAAAAAGAAAGAAAGAAAAAGATGGAACACGTGGCCTTGAATAATAAGCAGTTGGATTATTTAGCCCGAGACGACCCTCCATTGAAACCTTACTTTTATGGGACGGTGGCCTGTGATCGTTTACCCAAGACCCCTCGCAAGAACACCCCGCAAGGCTATATTGTGAACACGGACCCACACGATCAACCCGGACAACACTGGCTGGCGGTATGGACCGATCAGAACGTGTGTGAAGTCCTAGACAGTTATGTTGCCGTTGGAACGGTACGAGCAAGCCACCCCGTTGCGAGAGTGGATCGTGCGACATTGGAAGTACGTGGTGACCAATGGCGAGTCCTTACAAGCCCTCCCTAGCAAGTCGTGTGGCGGTTCAGGTTGTTGTACTTGAAAGCCAAAGCCCGTGGACGCACCCTGCAAGACTTTTTAAATGACTTTTCCGATCATGATTATGTAAGCAATGACCATCAAGTAGGTCAACGCCTTCAACAATGGATTGTAGGTCAAGAGACACAGTGGTACCAAGTGTGTTGTAGTCCGTATCATCAACGTTGTTGTTAATAAAAAAGACTTTGTTTTAAAAAACCAGCCTGTTTGTGTGTGTCCTATCAAAAGGGGAAAAAACGTCCTGGATCGGGACAAAAAGGAGTCGTAGCTCAGTCGGTAGAGCATGGGGACTTGACACAGTCTCGGTCGTGGGTTCGAGTTCCACCGACTTCATAAAAAGGTGCCTTTTTATGGTTTCATTCCCCATCATGCAAACGGGTCCACCGTTTCGTTTTCATACCCCATCCAGTATTTTGGTGGTGGGGCCTTCGGGATGTGGGAAAACCGTGTTTACGGAAAAACTCTTGTTGGACAACCCGGACTTGTTTGAAACCCCACCGACCCAAGTGCACCATTGTTATGGCGCCTGGCAAGATCGCTTTCAAGCCATGCAAGATCGAGGGGTGGTGTTTCACGAAGGCATTCCCGATCATCAAGCCTTGGTACAATGGTTTCCTCCAGGGCGTAAAGGGGTGCTGGTGTTGGATGATTTGATGGACGAAGGGAGTCACGATAAACGCGTGTTGGATTTATTCACCAAACATTCGCATCATCAAAACGTGACAGTGCTTTACTTGTGCCAAGACATGTTTCCCGTCGGCAAATATGCCAAAAGCATTTCCCGCAATGCCCATTACATCGTAGCGTTCAAGAACCCGCGGGATCAATTGGGGGTGCGCAATGTGTTGCTTCAATCGTTTCCCACGACCTGGAAAGACAGTTTAGAGACCTTTCATCATGCCACCACGCGTCCTTATGGGTATTTGGTCTTGGATTTACACCCGGCCTCCTCCGATCAACAACGGTTGTTAAGTCACCTGTTAAAAGACGAAGGATGGACACGTACCTATCAAAAACCTCCATAAATTGACGAGACCCTTGAACGGACCTTCGAAAAAAGACCGAGCATGGCCGATGATGATGATGGAACCCGACGTCCTCCGCAAGCGTACGACCAAGCACCACCACTACCAATCAAGTCTCCCCAGGGACCATACAAAATGGGCGTCGATGACGTGGGCGCATGTTTGGAACAGTTGCCCTCCCCCAGTGCTTTAGGGGTTTCGTCCCCCGCTGGCGTAGGGAGTCAAGCGTCCCGTACCCCATCGACCGACGGGGCGCGTACCCCGCATCGTGGGAGTCCTCGTTTATCGTCAGGAGTTCGAACCCCACCTAGTTGGGGCAGTGCGCGCTTATTGGCAGCGGCTGGCGCGGGTGGTGATGGTGGTGGGGATGATGATGATGATGATGGCAGGGGAGGCAGGGGTCGTCGCAGCACCCCCCGTGGACGACCCGACCGAGGTCGAGGACGAGGCTGAGGCCGACGACGACGACAACGATCCCCCACGTTGCCTTGGACACCCCCTGATCCCTCCCAACAAGCCACCCCTCGAGGTTCCTGGAGCCCGGGCAGATCGCCTCGAATCTTGGGTCAAGCGGATTTACAACGACGTTTACGTATGATGTTACAAGATCAAGAACAATTGGCGCAAGGCCGGGAAATTGCCAATATCACCATGACCAATAGCATTGTGACCAGTTATAAACAGGGAGGACCACCGAGCGTGCAAACCTCTTCGTCCCGGCTTTCGACGTGAGGAGATGACGAAAGAAAAAACCGTCGTGTCTTTATTGAATGGATCGAGACACCATTTGGCTCCATTCCCCCCGGACCTGTTACAACGCATGGATTCGTTGTATGCCTTTTACCACCAACAATGGTGGTGTTATCGAAAAATGTTGAATCATTTCAAGTTTTGCCATGCCTTGTTCAATGGGTTGGCGTTACTGCTGATGGCCGCAGGCATGATTGCTGGCCCCATTTTGGACAACAGTACGTTGGTGACGTGTTTGGCCGCCGTGGGCACGGTGGTCAAAGGATGGACCGATTTTAAACAATACCCGTTTAAAGTGGCCATGAGTCGTTTTGCGTTTACCACCTATGCCAAAGCCTTGACCGAATTGAAAACCTATGTGCGTGGTGTTCCCTTGGAGGACCTGGAAGGGTTTTTGATCAAGATGCAAAC
>Ga0126336_10000803_pt1 | contig 14467 bp, 8 predicted proteins | sample SidCmetagenome_FD_92530 | JGI IMG/M metagenome (GOLD analysis project Ga0126336, IMG submission 92530) | Coral microbial communities from El Islote,Puerto Morelos, Mexico - Siderastrea C C metagenome | ecosystem: Host-associated > Invertebrates > Cnidaria > Coral | place: El Islote,Puerto...
CTGCGATACCGGTGCAGCGCTCTAACCAATTGAGCTAACAAGCCAACTGGGAGCTGGTCATTAAATTGGTTCGTAATATACCCGGGAAAGATGAAGATGAAATTATGAATATATGAAATTCAACTGCATAAGTTGCGCAAGTTGCGCAATTTCGCAACTGCATAAGTTGCGTTAATAACTGCGAGGATCTTCTTTACATTTATTTCTTCATTCCGCAGTTCAAATATATGAATTTCATATATTCATAATTTCAGTTTGAATTTAATAATAATAAGTATGGTAATAACAAGTGCAACAACTTGATCATCTTGGATTGCCATTCTATAATCCTAGCCTGCCCAGCTTCTAGATCCCCTACCTTAACTAATTGTTTCGTCTCACATACAGAACAACCAAAGACAGAAAATGTGAAATGGAGAGGTTAAACAAGCGTTCGTTCAAACGAAGTCAGGGGCAAATAACTTACGAAAATGAATCCTACGAACGCGAAATGGGATAAATTAAAATTTCTTGGCATGCAATACACTGATACACAGATCTGATTTTAATTGCTCTTTACTGAGAATATTTGGGCAGCAAGTTCAGCCTATGTGTTTGTTGATGCGATTTGGATGTTTAAACGATATCTCATATCAGGCGAAAGGAAACGAAAGGTTTCTATTCAATTGACTTGTTCAGTGGATTTAGAAGCCTTTGAATTTTAAAATTCACTGTCGGCATATAACATTTGTAGCATTACCTATAAAGCAGTGTCCGGAGAGCCGTGCAAGTTTCCTTATTAACAATAAAGTTTGCTAAAAGTTTAACATTCGCTTCATATGAACTCTTTTTCTGTGGAGTCTAATTCAAAAGGGGGATGGGAAGGTTGTGGGATCTTGGAGGCGGCGAACGAAGGGCATACTGTACGGGAAAACATCTCTCTAAAATGTCGGTCGCTAGGTGCCAGCTTCTCAAAGAACTACATTTCCTTGACAGTCGGTAATCCTCTGTCCGTTTGTACGAGCGAGGTGGATCTACCTTTTGAGTTTGTGGATAAAAGTTTAAAGCGTGACTACTTGACCGTATGACCCTACTGAGACGTTCTTCCCTGTGGTGCAGTTTTTCGTTTCTTATTCTGTACAAAGTGGTTCTAACTTTGATTCCGCGAATAAATTCCCAACCTGTGGCCTGTGATCATCCAAACCTGAGAGGTTTATTACTGAAGTGCTGTTTATCGTGCAAAGTGGTTAACATTTGAGTGTGTGGATGAAACATCAAAGCGGGGTGCTTCCTCTTTCCACAATCCATCCTCTCTCTATAGTTATCAGTACTGGGCAGTTCTATGTTGAGCTCTTTGTTTTACTGCGAGAAGTCAGTAGTTTTGAGCAGGAAATCCGCAATACGATGTACGATAATGTTTGGTTGGTCGCGAAATGAAACTTGGACTTTTTTAAGTCTAGGTTTCGATATCTAAAGTTGGCCTTGAAAGGATTGATTTCAGTCAAATTTCCCACTAAGTATATCAATGTGTGTAACCTTCTTGGCGAGGCTTCACAATTTGCAAAATTATATGGCTTTCGCTTTCGATTTTGTTTTATCTCATCGCTGGCAATAAGCGTAGAAATAAGGGGCAAGTTTCTTCAGTGAGGTTAAACGGATTGATAACAAGGGTAACTCTTCCGAACATTGCACGATCCGTACATGTGGTTCACCTATGACAAGGAAAAATCTTGAATTTAATCATTTGTCCAAAAACCAGGCCGTGGTACTATGGAAATTAGGATAAATCCATCATTGGGTTTGGTTTCTTGGAATATGTCCGCAGCTCAATTCACATACTAGTGTGTTCCGTGGATGTTTTACCGCCAGTAATTTCTTTTGACAAGGCGTAGGGAGGGAAAATACTGTTAAAGATTGCTCAAAGGAAGATTGCTCAAAGATTGCTAAAGATTGCTCAAAGGAGGCCACGAAGACTGAGTGCACCCCAAATGAATCCTGAAACACCAAATTGGCACCTTTTAGTTTACAAATACGTGTGGATAGAGTGCTAAATCTAATCCTCTTAAATTAAGGGGCAAGTTTTGGCTATTTTGACTCTCCGTGGCTGATTACCTTTTACTGACAAACACGATCTAAAATTTGGAAACGACAAGGAAATGACTATCATTTGATCCATTTACGGAAACTCTTTAACACAGCAAATGTAGAAGGTTCTGTTCTAAGCGAATTATTTTTACACCGTGTAAAAATTGCCTCTACGTTTGCCGACACAAAGATTTTGCAAACGCCTTTGGGCCCGAAGGGAGGGGATAGGGAGACGAATTGGGAAAAGCGGAGGGAGTGTACTCTCTTTTAAAAGCTACATAATTAAGTACAGCCCCCACATAGGTATGTTTCCAAACCGTCTTGGCTTGAGACAGGGTATTGATCGGAGGACTGTCTTACAATCTCATTAAGACTTGTTTCGTTTTGTAATAGAAAGGGAAAAAAATTTAACTACAGGTCTAGGTTTGAAGGCCTTAAATACCATGTGCTTTACAAGACGAGATAAATAGTATTGGTTGTGGTGCTGCTGGGGGCCTTTGACGTCATTCAAAATGGCGGCCAAGACGGCGGACATTGAAAATTGTTGACGCTAGACATATAAAATGTGACCAATAACACTTTGCTGCTTTTTGTCGACCTTTGGCCTTTTTCTCCAAAAAAAAAACAGTTGATAAACAAGCATTTTTATACAAAAAGCTACTTATGATGTCATATCTCGTATCCCTAGCAACCAAACCAAACCTTTGTCAAAATGTGTCTAAGGGATATACCGTACAGCTTCTGAAAACGGGAGGTGCTGATAACTAGTTTGTGGACACATTTAACACAAAAAACGAGGAAACAATCAGTATAAGAGCATCTCGTTTATTGATAGCTACTAGTGAACCCTGCACCGTCAACTAACTGAGACGATATCACAATTCACGAATCATGCTCAAACAAGTAACGCTCTACAATTTTACGCTCTTAATTAAAAAATGATTTAAACGAAAATCTTAAAAGATAACTTCTATAAAACAAAAGGAACAGGTGCATACAATACAGATAAAACAATCAGCACGAACTCAAACACGGTCTGTAAAATAAGAATAATCCTTAAACGATTTCATTTAACTCTTCACAGTGTTCTACAATTAATCTTACCTTCTTATAAACTTAAACATACCAATGTCTTGCTTCTGTATGAATTAGGAAACCAGCCATTTGGATTTGACTTTTTAAGAAAACCACGGTAAAGCGGATGATAAATTTTGGCAAGTAAATTAGTCCAATTCGCGACATTGAAAACAAATATGGGCATCAAAGGCCGATTAAAAACATTGGCGAAATTCGATCATTCGATTGCAATAGAATGATATCCTTCGCATGAAAGAGCATTTCAGAGTTAGCAGATTTGGCAAGTTTAAGAAAGGTGATGAAAAGTTACCAAATTAAAGTACAAATCCCATACAAACGACTCTATTCTTTAAATAGGGTATCCCCTAACCATACAAACGCGACTCTGCAAACTTTCCTATTTTTAGAAGCCAGTTTTATTCAATTTCTGTTTAACCAAATAGTTCCAATCTTGCCGAGGATTACTAGTTGAGAGGTGAGTTATCAAATGGTGGACACAGTTATTTTGAATGACATTCTTGACCCCAGAGCCTTATCAAGCGAAAGAGAAGAGCTATGGCGTCGAGAATGAATTAACACTGAACAACACAGTGATCTGTTTAAAATTCTGCTGGGTACAAATTCAGTGGCCGAGGAACCGGATTCTAATCCCCTCAGTACATTAAATTCACTGCAATCACGACTAGGAACTCGTTTGTTGAAAACTAAACAAACAAATCATGCTAGGCTTTAAAACAATACAAGTATAACGCTCAAACGATTATTTAACTTTTTCTCACGACCTTCTCAAAGCACAGCTTAAAGAAACACGCACACAAAAGGACACAACACGACACTGATCTTATTGGTAAAATAAGTCTCCAGTTAGTGGCCTTAGATTTTTAGTCTAAGATTTGATGAAAAATTAAGTCTTCTTAACCATAGTTAATGAAAGAATCTGGTTATGAAGCTCAGCAAAGTCCTTTGTTTTATGTTTCCGTTACCGTTTTTAGCCTCGACCGTGCACAAACAAACCAATTATAATGTCACAGTATAGTTCGCCATAGTGTGCGAACGTAAAACAAAAGATTGTGCACGGTCGTAGTACTTTTAACATAAATTGCAGCACCTTTGTTATGGCCTTTGAGACTTGCAAGGTTTCATAACCACTCTCTTAAGTAGCTATATGTCTTACCTGAAATTTCCCCTAAACGTTTCTTAGCAAGGGAAATGATTTCCTTTTATTTTTGTAGAGTTACTTGAGCCGTCCTTTTAGCTACAAAAAAATGTCAACCTAGGATTTTTGGACGTCTAGCAACAAGAATCCGTAAAGCAATTTATTGTATTAATTGAACTTTCTGAAGCACCCCGAACAGATCAAACTAATTGCCACCTTACCCAAAAGTCTCTACATTGCTAAGTTGGCAAAACCGCAGAAAAGTCACATTCCAAGGCCTTTGACCCAATGGACATACAAGCAGAGTCACACCCCCACCGTGGAACAAGGAAGGGAAGGGGGGTGATGGAAACCCTTCCCTGGGTTTTTGCTGTGTTTCGATATTTTGGAAAGATTTGGCCTTTGATAGAAGGCCTTCGGTGTGCTCTACACGATGGGGTATATGTTGTGGGTTGTGGCGCTGCTGGTAGCGCTATGAAACTTCAACATTACGGTCATGCAAAGTTTACAAAAACTGGCTTGTCAACTCAGTTGCGACAGTCTACGTTACTGTTCACCTTAAAGGACTGTATCAATCTTTCTCAATAGCGAGTATTTTACTAAAACGCGGTTGGTTTTATGAGTGGTCAAAATTGACTTCGTGTGTTCCCTTCTTTGCAAGACGTATTCCATGACTTACAAGTTGATATAAACTTTGCATAACCAGGTTCATCCTAGGTAACGAGAGTGACGTTCGAGTAATTTTTGAAGGTGATATTAACTTTGCTTTTGAACAAAATATTAACCAGCAATAAGGCTTTATTCGCCCAGCATTAATGGACACTGTCATCTACTCTTAGCATAAGGTTGAAAAGCCAAAAGACTCATTTGCATCAATGATAGCCTTATTAAGTGGTCTACTTTTGCTATGACGTTCCTAATCCACGAAAACTAATGATTACTGTGTTTAACGACGGACAAAAACTATTGATAACTGTGTTTGACGGCCGATGGCCAGAATAAAAATGGAGTCCAACTTAAAAAAGGTTTGGTATAAACTTCTTCAATGTATCGTTCCTTGGTGGTCCAAAAAATGTTCGAGTTTGAGCAAGGTATTTTGGTATAAATGAAGCAAAGGTTTGCGCCCCCCACCTCCACCCTCAGAACAGGAAATTCCACAACGGATGTAATAATTGAACAATAGAGTTCTTCTGTCGAAGGCACTATCGTGTGATAGGTTGCCTGAGGAAATTTGATGTTCACAACAAATATTAGCCCGAGAGCGTTGTTCGAAGTTTGAACATCATATTTCCGAGGGAACCTATCACACATAGGACCTGAGACAGAAGGACTATATTGTTTTTATTTGTTTTATTGTACAACGCTCAATTTTGAGCGAAAAATGCTGACAATTGTAATGCGATCATAATGTCACGAGAAATGGAGCGGGAAAGCTCCCAACGTGACTGACGTGTACTCGGAAGCCATTTTAATGCATGTTCTTCATTTCTAATAATTTACACTGGAAATGGTTAAAAAGCTAGCAATTTTTCACCGAAAATTGCCAAAAACGGGCACTATGCGCTGATAGGCGCCCGCTGAGGAAAGACACTATCGCATCACGTGATTGAATTCGACCAATGGGAGCACGCCAAAATTTAGCGTTGTACTATAATAGCTGACGTTTCATTGAGCGTTTTATCAATCTTTTTGGTCAAAACAGCATTTTTAATTGCAATTATTTTTGAGCAAAATTTAATCACTCGCCTTCTCAATGTAAAGGCACTGACGATAAAACGTATATTGTATCTGATGAACGTAACTTCTCATAGTTTCGTGTGGACAGTCAGGCCTAAACATAAAAACAAACAAACCAGCAAACAAACAAGGAAACGAACAAAAAAAACTTATCTTCATCATGGAAGATAATGCTTACGATGTAAATGTATACATAACAGCAAACCTGTGAGGGAGTTGATTTGGTCAGAAGAGGTGTGCACTTAAGAAACCACTTCGTAGTAAACCTCCGCGTTGTGAGGGCAAAAGTTAGTGTTGCCGGTCCAGAGTTGGTTGTCACAGTAGGGACTGGTGTACGAGTGGCAACTAAAGTAAGAGTTATAATTACTTCCAGCATAGTCTGAGATGTAGATATCATGCCCTCCACCAAAGGTTGGACCATAATGGTAGTAGCTATAAGTGCCATACTGGTAGTACTGATTGATGTCGTTTTTAAAGTAGCCATATCCACGATAGTTTTTCAGTGAGTATATGAAGTTGCTACTCGAGTACTGGTATCCATAAGACCCTGCAACAAAATAATTAAACGCGTTTAGTGACCTTTTTAAATTGTTACCGTCACAAAGAAGAATTTATTCACGATCTTCAACGAAGCGTTAAGGGTCAAATAGAAATAAAAATTACCAACTGGCAAACGAGAGAGATCTGCCTGGGAGGAAGTTCAATTGATCGCGTCATTCATCCGCGCTGGACTCCTGTACCTGTTCATAGTTTAATAACCAACGATGGTCAAAAAGAGTTGGGGTCGACATTTAATCATGAATTGTGGGTGTGGGGAGATCCCTAGTGATGTGATACCATAAGTCGATCAAGTATAACCGTCTGGGTGATTGTTAGTCCTGAGAAGGACTGTTTGTGATGACATTGAACGACGTTTCTACACTGACCCGAGGGAAAGTCTGATGATGACTTCCGCTCGAGAATGTTATCATAAACAGTCCTTCCCAGGACTACACTCACCCGGACGATTGTACTTCATCAACGTATGATGGGTTTAAACCATTGACAGTGACTCTGATAGCAGCTGCCATTTGCGATTTCCCTTTTCAACTTTGAATTAAGTCCGCCCTTACTGTTATAACGATGTGTTCGAAATTCATGCCTTAATCTATCAATATATATTTAATTCCCAAAAATTATGAACTGATACATATTGCCATAAAATTCGTATCTGAAGTCATCTTAGGCGATTTTAATCTCTTCAGTTATGTTTGTTTTTATAACTTGACCACTCTCGCATAAAATATTGCGACGTACGTTAGTTACCTAGCATAGCTTAAAATCTTGTGGCCCTCATTAAAACTGACTACATCCAAATATACAAGCAAAGTATATTTGCAACTCAAAAAACAAACAAACAAAAAAATAACATACATTGCCATGAATTAGAGTTGTAGCCTCCAAATATATACGTCCCGTGGGATTCATGAACACTAACGATGGTCACAGTGGGTCCTTGGCCATCGCAATAGCTATGAAAAGTCTGTGAGCTCCAACCATGAGAAGATGCTCTCCAACAAAGTCTCCAGTAACTCCTGTCCGAATTCTGCATGTGGGGAAGTAGCCAGGTGTTTAACTGCCAAATTTTGTTGATGTCACCACCTAAAATGACTGAGTCATCAAGGCCACCTAAAAAAGAACCAGAACAAAAAAGCTCATCGTCAACACTAATCTTTTTAATTGAATGTTTTTTTTTAGCATTTCAAAAATACAATTAAAAATGGGTTCACCGCCCTCGTTTTTGCGCCACGTGGATAACCGTTAACAACAATTATGCGACTTGCAAGGTTTTCCTGAGAATTACCCAAGTAATCAGGAAGGAGAACTGCAATTTCTTTGAAACGTCATTGCTTGCATTGAAATATTGGAGCAGTTCAACAAAACAGACATTTTGCACTGTATGTACCATTTTACATGAACAGTAATAACAACTTGAAATAAATTACAGAATTTGCTGCGTGTGCAGTTTCAAATAAAAATATTGCAAAGCAGAATTTTTAACTTAATTGTTTTGAAATCGCAATATATGGTACTTAACTGTATTGGAGCCACCGTTCTCGTTTAGGGAAAAAAACGACCCTTTATAAGTCCAAAAAGCTCAGTTTTAAAGAAAACCTACCAAGTTCTGAACGAGCGCGCGCTCGTGGCCACCCTAATCACGCAAAAAATTATGCCAAGAAAGGATGCACAATGCAATTGAATGGAATCCTTTTAAACAGAGCATGATCGACCACGGGCAGTCACTTGCCGTCACCAGAAAGGTCCCTCAAGTCATGTTGGTGATTCCATGTACTGTTATTACATAACTTGATCGCGCCCTGATGTGACGCAATGTTAAAATATATAATGTAATTCTTATATATATACTTCTTCAGAAAACTTAACTTTCTTTTGAGATGTGGCTATGGCCCAAGGTATTTATATCCCAAATTAACCATTTGTTCCAAAGATATATTGTCTTTCTTCGGTGACATTAAATCACGAAATATTATAACCGCGCAGAAGAACAGGAATCCTTTTTAATAAAGGATCTCCCCAAAGTACAATGGGCCGTCTCTATCTTTCCAATGATTCCAAAGGAAATATAACTGTAAAACAATATTTCAACTGGGAAGTGATTACGGGTTAAATGTAGGTAAAGTCAAAGCAAAGGAATTTTATTGGATTCTAAACGAACAAAGCCACCACCAGACATTGCCATTTTGGCAGAAAAAAAAAAAAGGAAAAGGGTTTTTGACCTAGAAACGTACGAATGGTGATCTTAATTTTCAAGTCAGTTAAAATTAAAAAAAAAAATAGTAAAGAAAATAAGTTGAAAGAATTTGAATTCAATTTTTACATCGAATCGTCATAACCAAACAGGTAATATGTCTCTCTGGAATTAAACTAGACAATGACTGCTTATACTGTGCAACGAGAAGAAGATTCCATCGGTCAACATTTATCCTTTCACAGCCTTTCACACTTGTAAGTACAAGAGGGGAAGGCAAACGTTCTTGAGCCTAAGGTATCTTTACCCTGGCGATAAATTTTCCCCGACAAGCTTTGTAAGAGCACGTCGTAAATTCCGGCAATTTTGCAAATTTGAAAGAATTAGAAAAAAAAACTGGTTATAAGGGAGGTTGTACCCCCTCCCCCTCTCATCCCCACCGCTGGATCACCGCTGAGCACCCGCTTATTTCTTGGGACTCTGCTGGTAGGTTAGCCTACCAATATGCATGTATATTATTAATTGCAGTCAAATGGGACTTACGGTATTTAAAGGAACACGATTTTCCATCGCCATAGTAGTGAGCCGTCAAGTTGCAACTGCAGCTGAATGACCCTAGTGTGTTGGTGCAGATCGCATTATGGTCACAGTCATCAGAGTTTAGTGCACACTCATCTATATCTGCAATACATTTAGAGTGTCATTTTTAATAATAGCATTAAACTACAGGAGCATAATTAATCTCGTTAATCGCATTGGACTGTAAGAAGCTTAAGGGAGTGGGAAGGAAGGGGGGGGGGGTTGTGCTTTTAGTGCCTGAAAGTTCCTGATTATGAAAGTTGTACAGTTGTAAGTAGACTTTTAAAAATATTTTTGTTTTCCATGAAGTAAAAATAAAATCGAAGAAAAGTCACCAAGAAACGAGTATATTGAATAGAAAGAAGAAAAAAAAAACACAAAATTACAAAAAATCTCAACTTTCTGAGTGAAGAGATAGATATCATGTAAAATCGCAAAGTCTGTTTGTTATTGCTTAAAGGTTTTGAATTTTTTTAAAAAACATCTGACGTCCGGGCGCACTCAGTTAACTTTTTGGCGTGCTTGGTTAAAAAAGAGAGATCCAGTAGAAAACATCTGAATTAGTTAACAAACCGCTTAGTACCTCTACAAGTCCGCCCGTCTCCTGTGTAGCCGCTATCGCAGACACATGTGTATGATCCATCTGTGTTGTAACACGTAGCACTGCTGTCACATTGGTGACCTGCAGAACACTCGTCAATATCTAAAAAGAAAAGATAATAACCTTACGCATTTTAGGACATTTTGATCAATATAGCCACGTAAAATTAAAAAAACAACTCACAATTTGTTTATTTTGTTTATGTGGGAAAAGATGATGACCATTGCAGTTAATTATTTCAACTTATAAGCAGCTGATAGAAGAAACCTGAAAAAATTCAGGCTTGAACGCGACTCAAACTCATGACCTCTGCGATACCGATGCAGCGCCCAACATGCTTAGCTTATATATGGTGGGCTGGTCAATGTGAATATATGAAATATTCGTATACAAAACAACGTTAGGTTAGAACCTCTTTGACTGTCATTAACGTCTCTTTTTAAAATGCACCGTAAATCAGTGCAGCCCAGCCATCTATGCCTTGATTGTAAACTGGTGCCTGTAGCCTGTAGTTAGCTGTGGAACTGACCGTCTGACTACAAAACGAAATATTCTTAACACTAGGAACCCTTTATTCCACCTTTGGCAAATAGTCTTTGATGTGCTCCACCAGATGAGGTATATATCGTGGGCTGTGACGTCATTCAAGATGGCCGCCATCTCGGGCACCGTCTTGGATTTTACTCAAAATTTGAAATCATCACAAAACGGCGGAACAATGAAAATTTTTGATAGACATGAAGTGAAAAAACAGTGAAAATTTTTGCTAGACATGAAGATGACATAACTAAACACGTTTTTGCTTTTCGTGAACATTTTGTGTTTTTCTCCTAAAAAAATGGCGTGACCATCTGCTACTTTATGATGTCATGTCCCGTAACCATAGTAACCCATTATCACCAAACTTGTGTCAAAATTTGTCTAAGGTATATACGTGAAGCAACTGAAAAAGGCAGGTGCTGATGAAAAATCATCTTGGAAAAATTCCAGAGAAACGTTATGGGGGGTATGGATGCCACCCCCAGTTTGTATGTTCAGTGAGGGTTAAATGGATTATAACTATCGATTTTTGTAGTCGTTACTTTGTTCAACGGCAAAGCGTTGTCTTCAGTTTTAAGAAAAAGAATGGCTTGTCAGGTATGTTAAAGGAAGTAACAATTAGTTGCATTTAATACCTGTGCACGTCACGCCATCGCCGGTATATCCTGCAGAGCATTGGCACTTGTAAGAGCCAAGTGTGTTTATACAGACGGCGTTTTGGTTACAGTGGTTGTTGTTTTCTGCACATTCATCAAGATCTTACGAAGGATAGGAAATAAATAAGAATCAAAATCAATCAATCAATCAATTTAATTAGTCTTTTGTCAGTTATATACAAAAAAAAGAAGAACAAACAAAGACTTGTTTTAGAGGGTTTTCAGGGCCGCCCTGTTGGAGGTATAAACTCTATACCTACAACAAAATGTATCTCTTTTGGGAAAAAAGTCCTGCTGTTATGCAAATTAAGTTTTAATTGCGTTATGCCTCTAACATGGGCGCAGTAAAAACCCCCTATATTGCGCTCGTAATGCATCGATAACAAAAAATAAATTACAATCGACATAGCCATGTATGTATGTTGAAACAATATCGACAAGTGAAATATATATATATATATTAAGGAAACTATGAGAGCTTAATTTTACGAAAAATAAATGGTTTTCCATGCTTCTGAAGAAAATATTTAAATTTGCAGCACAGCGTGCACTGGATGGCTGTTTAGCTTAAACAGGGGTCGACAAATCTTCCAGCATCTATTCAGTATTAAATAAAAATTAGAAGCCCAGATACCTTCTGAACAAGTGTAGTTATGACAACTATCACATCCCACATCGTTCCACATGAAGCCGTGCCGTACTCCTAAGGTGTGGACGCAGTCTTCATTGTTAAAATTGTTAGGCTGATTCTTTGCCCAGTATGTAAAGTTATTAGGTTGATTATCCGCCCAGACGAAAGTACCCTCGTCATCTATGTCGTTAAATCCAATCCAGCCCTTGGCACCATTCAGACGATGCTGTACATAGACATTCTCTTCTTGATTTTTAACGCTGATGAGGTTGGCGTTGTACAGTTTGCAGGTGTTCTGAGCTTCAGTCCAGTTCTTGCATGATTGGCTAGTCTTATAGCAGACACCACCGAAATATGACCAGCCAGGTTGGCATACATCTACAAAGGAATGATTAGAAGAGTTATACCTAAAGAGGTTTATACCTATGCGAAAAAAGAAAAACAGTAATAATAGTAAAACGGAAGAGTTTAGAAACTAGAGTAACCAAAATGTATTGTTTTGTTTTATGCTAGTAATCTCAATCGTTTAATTGGGCTTCTGCATGAGGGTGAACTGGTAAAAAAAAATGTTCACTCTCCTTCCCACTTTTAGGATACTAATTTTAATAAGGGCAGCCTTTGTAAACACGTTTGCTTGATTTTAAATGCAACTACCTGCTAGCACTGTGTAGGACACAGTTACGGGATCATGCTGGTTAGCGAACAACTCCTTAAGACAAATGCGGAACTCTCCAGTTTTGATATGCTGAGGACAAAAAAGAGGTATTAATATTTATTTCATGGTAAGGGGCAATTTTAATGTACCAACAGGAAAATGCAAATGGAGTTTCCAATCAGGATAGTTTGATTGGCCAGAAAGCTACAAGAGAAGTCGCAATTTTAATTAAAGTTTGGGCGGCACAAGTACTAACAAAATTTTTGAAAATTTTACCAGTTTGTTTGATTGCCTATAGAGTGGCATCATTAACTTAATTAGCGAGCCATACCTCTATCCACGCAGTTACAGACATGTAAATTGGTTTCAAGTTGTTTCCTTCTGAGTTATGTCTGGCTGCTATTATTACTACAGGCCTTTTGTCATGATTTCTTAAAAACTGCACATCCTGTGGAAATTACAAACAAATTTAATGAGAGCAACCATTAAAAAAATGCTTCAACGTCGTACACTTTTATTTGGTACCATTTTAATTACAAGAATTATTTAGTAGAATAATCAGAATTTGCTATAGCGTTTTTGAGAGCATGTCACTTTTTGATGCAATTTGTAGCTAACCTATTTACATATATATCTCCAGCTTTTTAGGATTGAACTCCAATTTTGGCTCAGTTGACAAAGCACAGTTCTTGTTTATCGAAAAAGCTGATTTCTTTCATGGGGCGAAACAATAAGCTATATCATTCTGCAGACATGCTTGTGTACTAAAGATATAACTGATACAATGCTTTCGTGGTCAAGGCAAACTTTTAAAACACACACAAAAAGAATGTCTTAAAACGTGAAAATAGATATGCAAGTATTCAAGTCGTAGATCAACTTTCTTTTAGGCATCCGAATTTTTAATGCATGCCTTACCTTACAAAACGCACCATTGTAGCTTGTAGAAATAGAACTGTTGTTTGGGAAGTCGACGTTTTTGCTCTCGGTAAAAAGTGGACGATGAATTGTTTCGAAAGCCATCCAGCTCTAGGAAAGGTAATAGGATGTTTCTCATTCATTACCGACCAGTAAAGTGATCTAAAGAGCAATAAATGGCAGAAGAGCTGCATAATTGTCAATATCTACCACTTCTGGAACTAGATTAAATTACAAAATACTAGTTTGTTTATAAACGATTTTACTTATATCTTTATTCTAAAGAATGAAACTGAAGGTATTTCTCTTAATTTCCCGAGATTTTTTGCGCAGAAGATCGGTGACAAATGCGTAGAGAATATACCACCTGAGATGAAAGGATTCAAGCATACGGCATATCAGTTGGTGTAGGACAACGTCGTCGTGTTCTGAATTTTCATTCAGTTTCGGCTCAGACAGAGCAACCATGTACAGTAACGGAGCCTTCAAGTTAGCAATCCTGTAAATTTGAGCGCTAGTGCCTAGAAGATATATCGTAGCCTGTGATTTTCTTATTTTTGCCAACATTTTCGTGACGTTTTGCGAATTGCCGTTATGGGAAATTTGAATACCGAGAATCGTGCAAGCAGAAGAAATTTTGATTGGCTGTTTCGTTGAATGTCAATCAATCAAAAAAGTCGACGGCAGACGTTCCGTAGAAGAATTGTATCCGAGCGAAACGGAAATAGAGCCTGATCGCAGGTTACCAGTTCAGTCTACGTTTGAAACTCCACCATGGCGGCACGATTTCCAGAGTTAACCGGGAGTGAACTTAATTGTCTGATTGAACAAAAAAACAGCGATAACACCAAGAAAGCAACTAAGGTTGCTGTAAACGTATTTCGACAATATTCAGGAAAGAGAAAAGTCGACGAAAAGGAGCTTTTGACGTCGAACATTAAACCATGTTCTACTAATTCCGTGGTTAAATTTGCAGCTGTTCTGAAAACGTTTTACGCCGGAGCCAGGAAAAAGAATGGCGAACTGTACACGAAAGCTTCACTTGTGGGAATACATTTCGGTCTCCAACGGTTTTTCAGCTGTCAAAAAATGAATATCATCAAA
>Ga0126336_10000804_pt1:0-10000 | contig 14465 bp, 9 predicted proteins | sample SidCmetagenome_FD_92530 | JGI IMG/M metagenome (GOLD analysis project Ga0126336, IMG submission 92530) | Coral microbial communities from El Islote,Puerto Morelos, Mexico - Siderastrea C C metagenome | ecosystem: Host-associated > Invertebrates > Cnidaria > Coral | place: El...
CAAATGGCAGCATCCTCAGCAAAACCTGGTTGAAGGAGATATTGTGATACTCCGAGAAGAGAACGTCCCACGCAATGCTTGGTCACTGGCCCTAGTTGTGCAAGCAGAGCCAGATGGTCAAGGTCTTGTCCGGTCTGCTGTTGTTAAGACACAATCAACTACTCTCAGAAGACCAATCAATAAGCTGGTTCTGATCCTACCCAAGGAAGAGCAGGAGAGAAATCAAGAGAAGTAAACCCCCTTCGGGCGTTTAGGGGCCGGGAATGTTACCGCAGAAAATTTGCGTGACTTTGTATTGCGTGACTTTGAATTCCGAACTGCGGTGGTCTGGACCAAGTGCTGGGTCCCGGATGACCACGCTAGTTTTTCGTTTGACTAAGTGAACATTTTGGTGTTAGATTTCTACGGTCGAAGAGTTTATAGTTTATGTTATAATTTATGGTTTTACGGCTCAACGGACATAATCACGGCTTCAAGGACTCTAAGGTGTTGTCAAGGTTGTAAGGACACAGATGTCAGTTTTTTGGCCAGTTGTAATGATTCGTTTTCCTGTAATTTCTGTTGTAATAATTCGACACTCCGCCTGCCATTGTAATTCTGGTTCTTTGTTTCCTTTGTATTTTTAGTTTTCGTTACCACACAATCACACCTATTTGTATGCACGTGAATGGAATGTCATGGTTCAACGAACGTGCGTAATGACTCTGTAAATAAAGTGGATTCTATTTATTATTGAACGTCTTGGTCCGTTTCCTCGCAGCGAAGGCGGTCCTGCGACCACATACCCTAAGGATCGCACATACCGTGCATTCTTTGTACACTAATATGAAAACATCTCAACAGGCCTTACATGCGGACAGGGTCACGCCACTTGCTGTTATCAGTGACACTCGCCTCACCCTCTCACGAGCTGATAAGCGTCTCACACTTGATGCTCTCATAGTTGAAGATTTGGACGTTGACGTATTAGCTGGAACACCATTTATGATCGCCAATGACATCTCAGTTCGCCCTGCCAAAAGAGAAGTTCTGATTCAAGGTTCTGAAGTAATATCCTTTACAATTTGCAGTCCAGCGCCATCTCCCATGCTCACGCAGTTCATCGTACCCAATCCTATGTATTACGCTCCTCCAAGCCTGTACTGATACACTGTCCAACCAATGTAGCAAGGTCTCACAGCTCTGGCCTCAGCCTCATATTACCGAGGCTGTCACTAACAAGGTTCATATAGTTAACAACACCAATGAACCACAAACCATCTGTCGCCATGAACATCTCTGCCAAGTACATCTCACCATGGCCGTGGACTCCACACTTGCCCCAGCAGTGCCCAACCCACCTCCTCATCGCTGCCACAGTGGGAGCCCAGTGCACCAGTGGGTTTTTTTCTGATGCAGTCACCGTTGACCCCAACAACATCCTACCTGCCAGTTTCGTCAAGCGCTCCAGGCCCATGATGACGTCTTTAATCCCATTATTGTTGGATACAACGGCGCTGCTGGCCCTGTTGAAGCCACTGTCAACATGGGTCCTGCACAACCACCACAACGCAAGGGCCGTGTTCCCCAGTACTCCCGCGACAAGCTGGTAGAGTTACAAGAGAAATTTGAGGAGCTGGAGCAATGCCAAGTCTTCCGTCGTCCCGAGGATGTTGGAATCACTGTAGAATACCTCAATCCATCCTTCCTTGTCAAGAAGCCTTCCGGCGGTTTCATCTTGTTATCTTCATCAATGTCGGTCGATAGAGCAAACCTCAACCCTCGTTGATGCCAGACGTCGACTCAACCCTTCGCCCCATTGCCCCAAGGAAGTACGTAATAAAGTCAGATCTCAGTCTTACATGCCTTGTTTTGATGTTTATTGTCCAGTATTCGGTCATGATTTAGTCACCTCTCCTTGTTCATTCCTTTTAGAAATGAACGGGGGGAGTGTGTTGTGAATTGTGACTGTTTGACAGTAATATAACTCTGTCTAATGACAGACATGTTGATCAGCCTTTCTTTTACGTTGCAATTATAGACAATTTTAGCGCATGCTTGTCATAGCTTTCAACCAATGATGATGCTTTCCAAGTTCGTTCAGTGACCTTTAATCTGATTAAGCAAATAGCGACTCGAGAACTTTGTTTTGTTGACAGCTTGCCTTTGTAATTGGTGACCTTTGAACGAGTTTTCAGTGAGACCCTTTTCCAGAGAGAGGAAAAACCTTGTAGCTTTACCTGGAGAAGAATAAATCATTTTTAGACCGTGATATCGTCAAGTACGGCCCCTAGACGTTCAGAACAACAGTTTCCTCTTGCCTTGTCTTGCATGAGCAAGTAAACTGGTATGACCAGGTCACTCCATTTTTAAAAAGTACGTCACTGAAAAGGAGAGTAGTGGGAGAGGGTTTCTAACAGTCACCTCCTAGCCATAAGTCATAACAGTAGTTTGGAAGGACTTGGAACTACGTAGGTTTCCTGTGGCCCGTGATGTCATTGGGCATCCATAATAGATTAGCTAGATGAATCACGAGTTTTAGAGACTGGCCATGTTTGTTTTTCATGAACCAGTTTGGAGAAGTCGATTAATTATATGAATCAAAGTGTGAACCGATGAGTTATGTTTTGATATTTGTACCCGTTCATAAGAACAACAGCCAGGTGTTTTCCCATGTGTTTCATTTCTACAGTTAATTCTCTTAGTTTTAGTTCCCTACGACGGCTAACGAGTTCTGTCCATTATAACTCTTTCGACAACTGAATTTTCCATCGTTGTCTATTACGAGTCATTCGAAAACTGGATTAAATTTATTTGCAGATCTCATTTGTCCCATTGGAAATGTTTTCACAAGTTCACGTTACGCTCTGACCACTAGGTCTTGTAGATAGCCAACTGGATACCTCACGAGATATGGTTTGACAATGTCCAAGAATTATTTCGACTGAGTTACCAAAGAGCCACTAGGTTTGGTGGCCGTGTTAATGAGTGATCTATGTAAACACTGAAAAATGATTTAAAGCAAAGGCAATTTATCAATTTAACAATTCCGTCTTTGTTCATTAGGATGTACTTCAATGAATCCGTAAATGTAACAATAAACATCAAAACATATCAACAATATAATCGTTGTTAACGTTTTGATTAAATTATTAAAGAAATTATGCCTTTCACAAACCCAAACCATTTCAACATTACTGCTTGCCTGAATTATACAGTTCATCAAATGAAAGCATTAAGTGTAATGGTGAGCTTCATAAAATACTGCAGCACCTGTTGAAAAAATCTAGGGTCGCATTTACTTTGCCATTAGAGGTTTGCATGGTTAGCAAGAAGATCAACCCCATATGGCTCAGGACAGAAAGGTTCCCCATTAACCTTCACAAGCAGCTACAACATCTGCTACAGTTGGAAGGATGCTTGGTTGTGGAAAGATAAATGCCTTGTTATTGTGCCTCATCAAGTCATCTGGAACATTCTTCCCTAAAAGTAGTTTTTTATTTGTCAAAGGAGTATTAATACATTTTGTACAAGAGTATTAATTGAAAGAAACGTTTCTGTAGTTATCAAATTATTAGCAGGCTGCAAGTTTCATTAATTGTAAAAAAACATTGTCAGAGAAGTTATTTTACCAGGTATTGCATGCTGGTTCCAGCAGTCAAACACTTGTTTTGTTCGAATTGCAGCAACTTTGGTGGGAAAGTAGGACACTGAAAACTTGACCAGATCATCATCCATGTCTATCAGATCACCATTAACCATGGCATTCAATACTCCTTTGATGGGATAATTCACTCGAGCATTAAACTCGACCGATTTTCCTTCTGCCGGATGATGAAATGTTAGAGTAAGAACAGTATAATTGTTATCAGTAATTTAATTTCGTGATCAGTAGACTGATAAAGCTACTGTAACCACATATTGTGTAGTTTCCATCCATCTTTTAGCCCTTAAAAACAACGACGTGATAGTCCATTGCAGTAATGTAAGTGTGAGTTCAGGATTAGGACTGGGCCCGAGCCCTACTGGACGCAAACAGAGCCTTCGAAGAAAGCGAATGAATGTCAAAGGATTAAAATGTGTTGTTATGCAGTTAAGTTGTAGCTGAGAAGTGGATTTATTTCCAGTTTGGACTAACAAATTTGGCGAACCCACCAGGACTTGTGTGTAAAGAAGAGTGGAACCCTTTGTGAAGCACTTGTGGTGACCGATTGTGTTAGTTCTGTCTTGTGCAGGAAACGACGTACTTTGTGTCCACCATTACTGCTGATGAAAACAAAACCTGGACCAAATCAGTGAACATATTGGGGTTACACTCAAAATAGCAGAGAAACTACAATTAGAAATTCGGTCCCTGGTTTTTTTTGGGAAGTTGGGAATCACTGGTACAGTTAGCAAAATTCTTCAAGGTCGAACATGAAGTTCAGTCGAAGCAAATTGTAGCTGTGGAAACTGGTTTACAGGATGAAAGTATTCGTGCTAAGATACATCCATTTCTGAAAGGCCGGACTGTCACTGCTGAAGTGTTCATGCAGCAATTGGGTGTGGCTGTATCAGCAGAAAAAGAAAGAGATGAGAAGTTAAGGTTACCCTGGACCTTCGCGGGTGTCCTTGGGGAAAAAATTCGTATGCACGCCACTTTACAGAAAAACGGCAAACTATATATTGTTAGAAAGCTTAATAAATGTAGATTTCGAAAAAAAATTACAAATTGCCGGTTTCTTCAATTCCGCAAAAGATAATCGCAAACAACCATGAAAATGACCATGTGTCATTCAATTGAATTAATAGGGTATCAAATTCGAGCGCATTGGCAAAATAACTGCACAGTGTTAATCACGAAGGACCAATCATCAAAAGTGTCAGCATTTTTCGATATTCTCACTGGTTATTTTTAAATTAATTTGTCAAGTTCAAGCAGCAAAGAATGAACGATGGGCATTGAATTGAAGATCGCCACAGGTGATATATTTTAAATTTCAAAAATCCCCGACATGCTTTTGTTTTACAACATCTAAGGAATGTTCGAGCCAAAGTTCACAAAAATCTGCCAAATTTTGCTTCCCTATTAATTCATTTGTTTAATTGAATGACGCATGGTGCAATTTTTCTTTTGTGGAATTAAAAAACTGGCAATTCATATTTTTTCCGAAATCTACTTTATTAAGCTTTCCAACGATATATAGTTTGCTGTGCTTTCCTTTAAATTGTGCGCATATGAATTTTTTCTCGGAGGACACGGAGTAACCTCAAGGAACAGTAAACCTAAATGTCCCACTGGAGAGCATGCGCGGTGTCAAATTGGATGGACGTTCTTTCTGAGCTGTAGAACTCCACCACCCTGAACATTCAAATGTTAGTTATTTCCTTTTTCTAATGGTGCATCGGTAGACTGTGAATACCTTTGCGTCGTATGGGGAAAAAGAAAAGAGGGGATAGAAGTGCTTTGGAAGCCAGTACAAGCACACCAACGGCAAAGAAAGCAAATATGGCGGCTGATAAAAGTGATGAATGAAGACTCCCTAAACTTTGCCGACACTCCTGATGTTTTGGAGGAACCTAATCTTCTGGAGCTGAAAAAAATGGTAATTGATGTCCACATCTCAGTGTCAAGCATTTTAAGAAAACAGAAAAACATCATAAATTGCGTCGCTGAAAGAGTCCATTCAATCTAAAGCAGCTAAAAGAGAAGCTAACGAATGCTTTTGCTTTTGTCACCATGTTAACAGAAGAATTAACCGCCACTAAAGCTGAATTAGCAGCCCTAAAAGAAGACTATGAGAAAGAACAATAAGATATTGCATACTTAGGTGAGTCCCCCGATAACCTAGAGCAGTATTCCCGGAAAAATGTCTTCCGTTCCATCCAACCATTTCCCTGTCAGGCTTTGATCCTCAGAACCCTTTCAGTGCCTCAACTAGTCAAAGGCCCCTCGTGGCTCTCGTGGAGGAAGCTGTTTTGGCTGCAGAGATTTTGGTCATTACCGGATTCAGTGCCCTGCGCTGCAAGCTCAGTTTTTGGCTAACCAACCCAACAAGCGTTCATGGTGAAGCCTACGAGGACAGAGATTAAACTTTGTTGAAGAAAATATAGATTTCTGTGAATATGAACAGGGTGTAAATTCTAACATTGTTGTAGCTGCTAGACTACAATCTCATACTCAGTTTTGGCGATCAATGGGCGCTAGTCAATTTATTTTGGACGTTATTGATAAAGGATATCGTATTCCTTTTCATTCTACTCCCCCCGTTAGTTTTTCTAGCAACAATAAGCCAGCTTTAACGCATCCTGATTTTGTGGAAGAATCTATAGCTGAATTGTTGATTACTGATCGCATATTTGAGTTGGAGGTTTTACCTCATAATGTCAATCGTTTGTATGTTTCTGTCTAGTCTTCAGGGAAGAAGAGATTGATCTTAGACCTTGGGTTTATTGATAAACATGTTTGGAAGCAAAGCGTCAAGTTTGAGGATCTTAAGGTTGCCCTTAACTATTTAGAAAAGGGTCATGTCATGTTTTCGTTTAACATTAAGAGCGGTTATCACCATGTCCTAATTTTTCTAGCCCACCAGACATTTTTGGATTTTTCCTGGTTTTATAAGGGCAGGATTCGATATTTTTGTTTCAAAGTTCTACCCTTTGGCCTCGCTTCGGCCCCTTACATGTTAACGAAAATTTTTAGGCCACTTGCCGCCTTCTGGAGGTAGGAAGGCATTCATATTGTAGTTTATCTTGACGACGGTTTAGGGGAGGGTTCTTCATTTGAGGTTACTTTGTCCCATGCTGCTGACTTGGTTTGATCTGGTTTTGTGCCCAACTGCGAAAAATCTAATTGGGTCCCTACCCCAGTTCTTCATCGGTTGGGTTTTACCACTGATCTTTTTCAGGGCCTGCATTTTGTTCCAGGGAAGAAAATTAAATGCCTGCTTTCTGATATTAATTCTCTTTTAGAGGATAATTATTGCACTGCCAGGGAGCTATCTCCTCTTGCTGGCCAGATTTAATTCCTTTACTTTAGCTTTAGGTAATGTTACTACTTTGATGACTAAGTATATCAATATGCCCGTTGTCCTTCAATCCAGTTAGGATTCTAAGTTTTCTTTGCCCGATTCTGTCAAAGAAGAGCTCCTATTTTGGAAGGAAAATGTGCGATTTTTGAATGGGAGGCCCATTGGGTGACTCCTCTCGGGTACACGTACTATTGTTTACTCAGCCTCTAGTGATTCAGGCATCGGGGGGACTTGTTAAGGGCCACAATGGTATCATTTGTCATTTCCTGTTCCATATTAGTTATACATTGGATTTCTTCCACGGAGAATGATGAACATTAAGCTATGAAAACCCAACGACGAACGGCCATGTTTACCTCTTTGCGGCAACCGCTGACCAACTTAAAGCGAAGGCTCATGAGGGGACGTGGGATTTTGGCGGCAATGAGGGGGTTAAAGGGGTGGCTAGGTGGGTGGAGCAGGATTTGGAGATGATTTAATTTTGTGAGGAGATTCTTTGAATTTAGATTTGTTAAGCGTTACACTTAACTAACGAAGTTAAAAAACACAAGACAAATAGCAGTAGCTTGTCTGGGCGGGTAGTGTTTACATTAGTATAGACTTCGTACATCACTTTCGGCATAACTTATGCCATCTTCAATTTAATAGGAATACCGCAAAATTCCGATTTTAAGCTCCCCCCCTCCCTCGTTTACAAGCCCATCCACACGCAAACGAAAAAAAAATTAAAAAAAACATATATGTATATCTCTCTAAATATATATATATGATTTGGTTATAAGCCCCCTCCCCCCCGCCCCGATTATAAGCCCCCCCACCCCGCTTAAAAGCCCTCCCCTACTTTTCCCTGTTGTCTGTAATAATCACTTGCCTGTAGCACATCCACAAGTTTAACTTCTTTTTTTTTAACAAGGGCCTCTTTGGAAAGATGTCAGCCCATCAGCTGATTTGCTACTTCACCGTTGCAGTCTGCCAACCAAACAACACCACTTGCACACGCGAGGGACCACAGTTTTTTTCCATTTAGGCTTCACAAGAAGCAGTCAACTGACATAAGGAATCCTGATGCACGACCTGGCTATTTTGAAGAGGTGTGCACATTTGCGGGAGATCAGTCATGAATAAAGTTAATTTGTGCAATTGACATGTGTATGAATCAAAAAGAGAAAAGCAAACAACCCTTCTTTCATGGAAAAAGGCTGTCAAAAAAGTAGAAAAGGGTAAAAACACGAATGGTTGTCTCATATCTACTCCCATTATTGACTCTCTTCGAATGCTCCAGAACGTACTCTAACTATTTATGAAGAAACAACACTATGCTGTTCAGAAGCTCAGCATTTCAACTAGCGATGACAAAGCAAAAATGAATTACCTACAGCACGTTCACAGGAATAAAATCACGCAATCATCTTGACAGATCTAACAGGTTGTCACCTTTCAGTACTTACACGACCCCAACCCAGAGTCACACAAAGCATTGATTCAATGGAGTGGTTTTCTTTTCGTTTAGCGTGGTCAAAATTTATTTTCATTTCAAATTTGCTTCATTAATTTTTTACATGGGTAACACTCATTTCGAACTTTATCTTTTATTAGGAAATGCGTTTTTTAACTAACTTGAATTGACTAAAAGGCACCCTTTTAAACTCATTTGAAAAGCGAGTTTCACTTTCCATTGCTGGATCACTGAGTCGAATTTTGATAAGCAAAACACGTTTTAAAAACACTCATGTGCACATTGTGGTAACAGTCGGCTAAACACCAATTCAAAACATTTATTTATCAGTTTTAGATGTCCGCACATGCCCGCAATGCGCAGGCCATTTATTATAACAACGATACTAGTACTGATATCTCGCAAATGCTGAGCTAAGTCATGTGAGTGAACCAAAAGAGCGTGACAAGTGTGAAGTAAATGAAGTAATAAAGTGGCCTTTTCTGCAACAAGTTTTGTTTTATTGGATTGTTGTCGTTGAAGTTTTCTTTTTTCCACAGGAACTTATCTGCAAACTATACACTGATAGTCATTTCAGTTGCAGATGCAACTACGAATTACATTCCACTGTTAGCCCCTAAGGGTCCCAGGCATTCCGAAATTCTCATAAAAGGTAGTATAACGTCGACGAATTCTAAATTTTAACCCCTCCCTCCCTCCCCCCAATATACCGGTATCTCCTTGCCACTCCCAAAATAAATGAAAAGGTAAATGTAATACCAGCCAGTGAGCCATCCATACTCAAAGGATGGTCAGCGGTTGCCGTAAAGAGCTAAACATGGCGGTTACGACTCGGCGGTTACGTTATCAACACTCGATGTGCTTCGTTTCGTCGTGGATAAACTTCAATGTACAACCAATATTAAACGGAAAATACAAAGTAATCATCTTGATCTCCTTTATACACTACAATAAGCCACAGTCTTGGTGGCAGAATGTTTTCTTCTTGTGGAAACATCAAGCGAAATTCCAAAGCTAACGACGGCTTACCTCTGGAAAATGGACACGAGTAAGTCAAGCTTTAGTCGTTTAAAAACAATTTATTCGCTTCCACATGAACTATAAGACAAGCAAATTGGTGTTTCCTTTATTTCTGATGGTTTTAGATGTGACTACGAGGGAATTTGAGACCACGCTTCATGTTGACAAGTCTCTCAAAATCGAGGCAATCCTTGGAGTTCGTCAAAATTAGGCAAGTTCACAGAGTTATATATTTTTCATCAAGGACTGGCCGCAAGGTTTTTCCCGCTGATGACATTTCCTATGGTGCCCACTTTTCAGCTGTGTTGGTTTGGTTGAAATAGGCCGCCTCAATTTTTCAAAAATACGTTTTGAAATTAGTCGGACTCGCGTGTTTGACTAAGCTGTGCAATGGGGGTGTCGTTAAAGTCTCACCGTTAGCTGGATTCAGACTCAAGGGTCACAAAAGTCACTTTAGTGAATTAAAAAGACATTATACCTGGCTGTGGTGTTTGTTTTATACAGGGTTTATTAGTTCTTGTTATATTCATCTTCA
>Ga0126336_10000804_pt1:12500-14465 | contig 14465 bp, 9 predicted proteins | sample SidCmetagenome_FD_92530 | JGI IMG/M metagenome (GOLD analysis project Ga0126336, IMG submission 92530) | Coral microbial communities from El Islote,Puerto Morelos, Mexico - Siderastrea C C metagenome | ecosystem: Host-associated > Invertebrates > Cnidaria > Coral | place: El...
TATTCTTAACCCATTACATTCCAGCTCTCCCCGCTGTGCAAGACAACATTATTGCCATTGTAATGTTCTCTTATATATACACCTGTTTACAAAAACTCTGCTGTTAAAGAAAGATATAATCTACATTTTATATACTCCAAAAAAGTAACACCAGTTGGATGGGAACACAAAAGGTATATATATATATAATGTAGATATTCTCAGAACCACAGAGTTTTTGTAAACGGGTGTATACAACTTGTATATAGTTAATTTTTTTACTTTATCTATTTATTTATTTTTAAGGTGGTCCTGGACCCTAATTTAGTGATTTTTAAGGCATTTTCACTGGGACTAAAATGCGACTTATATTAGTCCAAAAACTATGTAATTACCACAGCTTATGCAAAATTTTATCAGGATTCTGAAAACAAAAACAGTTTTTTCATTTAATTAAAGGAATTTGTGAAATTGGAAGAATTTAAGGGTGCTATTGAGACTGCCATTTTAACATAAATCAGACGTCACTGAAAGGCGGTTTAAACATTTGTAGCAAGAATTTGATGAAAGACATAAAACACTATAACAAAACTTTTCACCGGAGTGCGTCACAAGAAGTTAAAAAGTACCGATTTTAGGAACAAAAAATGAAATTTTTATTTTTAGTGAATACATTACCTTGTCACGCAAACAGCACCTAATGACGCACTCCAGTGAAAACTTTCGTAATTATACGTATTTGAAGCCTGCCAAGTTTGGTAGCAAATAAATAAATCGTACAGGAGATATTCTGACTACAATGAGTGCATATTTATGCCACGAGCGCCCAAATTGTTCAAAACAGGCCATAATTTTTCGTAATTCCTTCCCAGGTCGATTCTAGCGTGATCTTCGCCTTACCGCCATGTTTTACAAGCCAGCAATACGTATTTCCAGCGGTAAATACCAAAATTTTGCTTTATATAAGGTCTTTCTGCCCTTATAAAGAGTGTATTTTCCCGCGAAACCAATCAGAAGCGCCAGCATAAACAATGACACCTTTCCTTGGCAACTGATGTCGTGGAGTGCAGCGCTGACAGATTTATTTGACTGGCGTTGTAAACAGTTTAGAGTTATTCTACGAAATAGAAAAGAACCGTGGCTTCTTATGATGAAATGAAGCTTCCATAGATATTTGTGAACACTAGTTGTATTCTGCAAAGGACAAGATTGCGAATTTGACGACCAGTAAGAAGAAGTTGTGTTCGATAACTCCAGACAATGGCTTGTATTTCAATGTCACGTAACGAAACTTACATTGCTCCATTTTGGTACAAAAAGTCGATACCGGCGAAATACTATGGTATCTAATAAGAGAAAGGTAACTTGTGATATTCCATTTAAACTAGCACGAATAAGGCACACTAAGCAAAGAGTATGTGACTTGTGATAATTTTGCAATCGAAACTTGAGATCGCAAACTGTCAAATTCGCATACCATAGGGAATGTTTTCGTAAACTGCGATTACAATTTGAGCCGTTTGTGGTGGTAATTTTCCCGCAAAATTTGCCTTGGAAACGAAACTTCAGTTGCTTATATCTCACCAAATACAAATTCCCTTGAACTGAAAATTTGTAAACAAACATATTTTGTGATAAACTTCAAGCTGCTTTGAAATCAATTGATTTGAAAAGCGTCACTCTAGCCTCCAGTACCACCTTAATACCTAAGTTGCTCAAAGCGGGATAGTTTCATTCAGTAGGTTAATCCATCGTCATGTTGATGGCCTAGCGGTTAGGGCGCTGGACTTGTAATCCGGAGGCCCTGGGTTCAAGTCCCGCTCTGACAACTAGCTGGATTTGTTTTCGGTAGTCCCGAACTCGTCTCTTCCACGCATTGTAAATAGCCAACTGGTCTGCCTCCTGCCAGTTGGGATTCTTAAAAATGTTATGTTTGATTTGTTTGTTTCATATTTCGTTTAAGTTTCTGGCAGGTCCCCACCAGCC
>Ga0126336_10000805_pt1 | contig 14453 bp, 6 predicted proteins | sample SidCmetagenome_FD_92530 | JGI IMG/M metagenome (GOLD analysis project Ga0126336, IMG submission 92530) | Coral microbial communities from El Islote,Puerto Morelos, Mexico - Siderastrea C C metagenome | ecosystem: Host-associated > Invertebrates > Cnidaria > Coral | place: El Islote,Puerto...
CAGCCTTTAAACCCTTTGATAGGGTGCGGTTAGGTGACCAGTTGTGACCTTTTGTACCCTTAACACCATGCTGCTCACGAAATATGCACCAGTATTAAAACTGAAAGTCGGTTGCAAAGTACGCATACGTTTATGTAGTACTGCACGTGGTAAAAGGTTATAAGACTGCACATGCATCGCTTAAGGACGTTAGGGCAAAAATCTTCTACAACACAGATTTTTTTCATACTTTTGTTACAGTCAGATAATGAGTTATTTATGTCAGAAATGCCAAAAATTGGGGGGTCACCAACTTCGTTTTTGAAATAAAGCGCGTGGAAAACTAACACAATTTTGACTACTTGGCCCTCGTAACTCGACAAGGCCTTAGCGGTTTTTAGTTGAAAACAATTGAAAATGATTCGCGGTAGACTCGCTTTCTCAGTTTAATTTCATTTGAGTGGGTCTGTCAAGTAAATAATTTGAACCGGTGTCATCCCTTCAGTTAAAATCAACCTTAGAGATGGGCTTTTGCCAACACCGTGCAGCTAAAATAATAGTGGAATTCAATGATGCGTGGATTTTTCTTAAATTTTTAACAAAATGTAGCTAATCGATAAGGAAAGTGATCTATCAAAAGATAATCTGGGGTCACCGAACATTTAAGAGAGTTAAATCCGTGCATAGACATTAAAATGATCACTAGCGCTATATATCGCTACATTTTTTCAACAGCGCGCGCGCAGAAAGAATTAGCGCGAACGTCCTTAAAGTGCAAACGGTAATAATTTTTACAATTCCGGCAATAAAACATTGTCAAATGTGCAAAATGGTTATATAACTCTATACATGCATCTATGCATTACTACACGGGATCAATGGTTACGTAACTGTACTTAAAACCATGCATCACTATACTTTGCCATGTCTACACCACTACATACACATGTGCCTCTATGCATTACTATACGTGTAAATGCGTATGCTCATGCATCCAAGCATTAAGGTCGGTACACACGAGGGGACTAGTCCCGGGGACCAAGTCTCTTCGTTTGTACTACCCATTTTAGTCAAAAATATAGTCGCAGGGACCAAAATGTGCTCCCTGCGACTAGTCCCACAAATTCAAACTGGTTTGAATTCGTGGGACCATTCCGGGGACTAGTCCCACAAACGATGCTTGGTCCCTTCGTGTGAACTGTTGTGGGACAAGTCCCTGCGACCAAATGAAAATATTTCATCGGATCTTTCCCTTTTTTTCCAGTTGGCCTAGAAAAATAAATCTTATATTTGTCTGTATTGGGAGTCTTGATCAAACAGTCGTCTTTTCACGCTTCTGTATCAGCAATATAGGACACTGGCGAAAAAACGTTATCAAAACTGCAAAAGACAAACACTCATAGACTTAAGGATGAACAGTGTGCGGTTTTATTGAGCTGATTTACTTCAATGTTTTCTGGTTAATTTACTAAATTCTGTTTCACTGTTGAGGACCGCTCCATTTTTCGTCTTCAAGTTTCGGCAAATTTCAGTAAAAGCACCCTAAATTTAGCTATTTTGCTATTAAGGACGGTGCCTCCTTTTGTTACTGCGCATACGTTCTGTGCATATCGGGATATTAGGGTTTTTTAAGGAATTTGCCCACTAATACAAATATATTTTTGCGCGGTTTAAGATTGTGTGGAAAAAGCAGTTCTTAGCAAGGGCTATCAGAATCCAAAGAGAAAATTGGGGGTTACCACGCATTTTCCAGAGATAATTGAGCTTAAATTTGGAAAGAAATTGCCATACATTCTTTGTATTTTAACGCCTTTTTAGGATTATGGTTGATTAATTATCTCTGAAAAATGCGTGGTTACCCATATTTTTTTTTTGGATTCCAATAATCCTTGCTAAGATCTACTTTTCCCCCATAGTCATAACCTTTGCAAAAATACATCTGTATTAAGGGGCATCGTCCTTAACAGGTCCCCGCGTGTAACCCTTCAAGGGACTTGTGCCCGCAACTATTTCCTTCGTGTACACATACAGGGGACCAGTCGCAGGGAACAGTCGCAGGGACTAGTCCCCTCGTGTGTGCCGACTTTTACTGCCCGTGAATACACGTACCACTATGCATTGCAGCACGAGGTAAAAGGTTATATATCTACACCTGTCGCTACTGCACTACTGCTCGCTTCAAATGGTTACGTAAATCAAAAGCGTTTGCTAAAGGTATCTCGTGGTAACTTAAATACAGGCTTGCCCGACAAACAAATCAGTTTCAAACCAAGCCGTTCTTACTTTTGGAGTTTCTTTCTTAAATTCTTAACCACAAAAACGCCTAGAATCAATTCCTATTTTATATGCATTTTTTGTTGTTTCAGCAAGTAGTTTATGCATGGCCGGCCAAAGTCCTTGCTAATGGCTACGACAGTCTTTTTGATCGTTTTTAACCTTAACCATTTTCCAAACTCAAAACGAAAGTAGCCGTCTGAGTAATTACGTATTTGAGTGTCCCCCAATTTGAGGTCAGAAAAAAATATTTTCTCTGTTTGGGTAGAAACAAAAAACCTCTATTTATGGAGAACTAAACGAGATGAAATGTAAAACGTCCTCACAAAATCCTGCTCCATCGACCTGAAATCATGGCTCGCAGAAAATGGCCCTATACTTTGCAAACACTTTTTCCATTTTAAAGCCAGTGTCTGCTAACGTTACAGACTGTGAACGAATCGGTTCGCGCCGGTTAGACAAAAAACTGTTCGGAAAGCCCAAGGAGCCTGAAATATTCGCAGTTAATTTGGAGTTTTGTCTGCTAAAATAGGACCTAGAATCTACGGAGGTGTCCCTTTTTCGGAACGAGCAAAAAAAGTTGTTTTAAGTACCAACAAAGCTATCTGAGGTCCATTTTCCTAAAGGTGATACAGGCACAAAAATTATATCAAAAAAAGTGTCTTGTAATGTGTCTCATAATCAAAATATATGCTTTTTAAAAAAGGCTTGGTGGAGATACAAATTATTAAGATACGGATTGTCAAAGGACTGATGTGGCAAACAGTGTAAACAACGTACGACATTCAGACTGATGTTTCAGACAAAGGTTCAACGGAGCACAGATTCATCATGTTTCAACTGGAATAACTTTAAAATATAACGGAGGAACAAGGAATATTGTGGGGAAAAGGTATGTTCTCTTCAAAAAAAGTGAATTGAAATACCTTCTGTTTCTTCTTCTTGATGGAACGAATCGTCAGGAAACCAATCACACCACCACAAACGATGAAGAATGCCATGATTGCTGCGACAAAATACTTTCCATGATTGTAGATCTCAGCTCTGTACTCAATGATGTGAGTGTCCCCAAGATCGATGGAGAGTAGAGGAAGCGACAATAAGATCACCATTACCGTGCCAATGAGCCAGGTCAGAAGGGCAGACAGCAGCGCTTTCTCGCTGGTCGTCCAGGTGATGTACTTTAGATCGAAAGCGATGGCAAAGTACATGTTTGCCATCAAAGCCAGCATCGAGGCAAGATTGAGGACGATGAAGAGCCTGCTAAGGAAGGTAGTCACGATTGCCAAAGTCTTTCCTTTGAACCAACTCGTCTGCCAGACCGAAGAGACTACGTAAAGCGGCATGTTAATGGCTGCGTTCAGCAAGTCTACCAGCGAAAGATTGGCGATGAGAATGTTTGGCACCGTTCGTAAAGACTTGAATCGAGCGATGACAGCCACAACCGAGCCATTGCCGAACATTGCAACCAAAGATAGAAGGCCTGTTAGTGCAGTCATAACAATTTTGGTAGAAAACGGCTTAGCTGGATACATTTTGCAATCTCGAAACTGCGAGACCAGTTATCTCGCAGTTCGTACGAGGAGCTTCTCTTTACAATATTTGCGCTCGCAGGAACAAAGCTGCGATAGACAAAGATCACTGCAACTAATTTCCTGTGGCTGAAGAGACAAAAAAAATAGGGAGGTTTATTTGTCAGGTGGTTTGTCAAAGGCGACAAGAATTTTTGGCGGAAAAAGATGACCATTGTAGCGTAATGTCACTTAAAGGTTAAACTTTAAATTTTACTACTTGTGAGAGGCCACATTTTCCACATTCATCCTATCTATTCAATAGTAGGGAGTTTTGGCTGATTTTGTTTTTGCTTTGCTAAGGGCCAATTACACCCTATTGACTTAAACTAAATATCAAAAGAGAAAACTTATTCTATTAATATAACAGCTGTATACATTCAAGATCGTTCCCACGCCCAAATTGGCCAAATAAGAAACAAAACGAAAGATATGTACATTCTTGAGAAACAAAGAGCATAGCACAAAAGTTTAATCTAAGGACTTTCCTGTTTTTCTCTTTTTAAATGTAGTATTCACGAGCTTGCTTAAAGACGTCGTCATCAACATAATTAAATTTCAAATCCACTCGGACCTTTTTCTTTTAGAGACAAAGCATGAGACCAAAAATCTCAAAGCGTTTTTTCTTATGTTTCGGACGTCCTATATCGGTTCTTCAGACTATTTTCTTAGTTCTATTGAATGAGTAATTTATTGACCTTCGGTTTATATTTTTTGGACAATTTTACATACAGTAAGTGAAACTAGCCGCAGTATACAATTGCAATTTTTTTAAGCCATTCAAGCAAAGCGTTGTAATGTTGAAGCAGTCATGGCAGGGTCTTTTGGCTGCAAATGTGTTGCCTGGATTGGAAAAGCCGCTTTTACAAAAGTCTGGGCATTTAATGTTTGGATGTGTACAGTTTTCTGTGACATTTTTCGCAAAGGCGGGAAGACGTTATTAGTGTGACCACTGACAAGGGGCGTAGATGAGGGAACATTGTTGTTGTAATTAGTTGGTAGGGAAGTAGACTTGTAAACAGTGACGAGGGAAATGGCTTGGAGAATGTTGTTGGGAGGTACAAAGTAGCGGAGCTCCGCAAGGCGAAGGTGTGCCTCACTGGAGCACCATGGGTAAGAAAAAATGGTTATCTATCAAGCCAAAAAATTTTGGTAGTGACGTTACTGTCACGAGACCGTCCGTCCGTACGTCCGTCCGTCTGCACCATACGATTACCACACTTGAGATAACCCTGTCCTGTGCTGTATCTCGCTTTTTTAGCGCGAAATCGCATGGTGACCCGCGTTTTAGCAAAGACAACAATAGTCAAAAACAATTCTATAACATTCAGCAAAAGAATTGTTCGGACAGTTTTAAACGTAAGAAAAAAAACTAATATCTATACTGTAAAAGTGGAAGGCGAAAAGTTCAAGCTACGAACCGAAATCTGTCTTTGAGGACTTTCTTTTTCTTGAGTTCTGCTCCAAACTCGGTCGGCACGTCGCTTGAGTTCGCGGCATTTGTCAGCGCCCCCTATGCCAAACAAAGCACAGCTAGTGCCTTTTGTTTTTTCTGTCCTCAACCATGGTTTTTGCGACAGTACGAACAAATTTTCCCAGGAATACGCCCGTGTTTTTCGCATTAACTCGCGTAACATCCAATCGAGTCGATTTCCATATCGCCTGAATTCGCAGCATTTGGCCGCAGTCCCGACGTTAAACATAGCAGAGCTAGTGCCTTTCAGTTTTTTTTTCTGTCCACAATAATGGTTTTTGCGGCGGTCCGAACACATTTTCCCAAACAAAATACTTGTTTATGTCGATGGAGTCGCTTTTGTCACGTGAAAATATATAAATATAAAAATTGACCCAACGCTAGCCACCGATGTCACCGTGGCTCAGAGAAAGTGCAAATCGCTCGCGAAGCAAATGACCCGAGATCGGTTAAATGCCAAGAAAAGAACAAATTTTGTCTTTTTTTTTTTACTTACGCCTTTCACGACCAATAAGAAAGTTGAACTTAACAGCAATAATAAAGTAACAATTAAAAACAACATTCATCCTCTGAAATAAAAAAAATGCCATTTTAAATTCATTGTTCAAAAGCAGACATAAGAACTCGGTTCAATCTGCTTTTAAACGTTGTGTACCCTCAAAGTTGTGGATACGGTTCTACCAGCAGAAAACAGTCTTATTCGGGGCCCTATACTTTTTCTTTCGTGTTCTTCGTTTTTTTGCTCGCGGTCACGTACCCGAGACCTCTTGTTTTCGTTTGGCCAAACAAATATTCGTCGCGTGTTTTGCTGCACGGGCTAGGGCTCGTATCTTGAGCGAATGACTGTAATATATTTTGCACCTTAGGTAAGGGAGCCGGAGATCAACGGCGGGGGCTAATGCCCTTCTTGTATTCAATAAGAGCATTTTCAGAAATTAGAAAGTACCAACAAAGAAAGGTGCAGCTCCACTTTTAGGCTTGGTCAAATCCCCCCACCATCAGATTTGTTCAAGTGTGTAATGACCACTTGTCAAAAAATATGACAGGGAACACAACTTCTTCATCCAATTGGTAACTCTCCCGGGCAAAATTAATAGCCGCGTCTCCAAACCAGAGATTCTGGTACCATTTCTTGAAAACGCTCCAAGGGAAATCCTCCTGGAGTCCCTCCATGGGTTTTACTTGTAACCGAAATGGCCATAAAGGTCATCAAGGCTTGGATAAATTTAAGATCACTTCGTATCGTGATCAGGGCTGGAAAAGCGTTTTAGATAGGTAGACTATACTTCAAAAAATAATTGCAAGCTCACAAACCGAATTTCCGAGCTCTATGAAGAAATTACAGAAGGAATGAGCTGGGCGTTGCTGTGGGCTGTTAGGTCATTTTTTGCAGTATGTTAATATATGGAGAATAACGATTGGTAAATCAAGCCACTGGCCACAAGGAACTGTTATAACATGACTGCTCAGTCTGTCATGAACGAGTTAAGTCTCTTTAGCATCAGACAGACACGCGAGCAGTATGTCGTGAAAGTATTTGCAGACCAAAAGAAGAATCTTAAATGTGATTCTATAACAAAAGTACGCCGGTGAATCAATTAGTAGTAAATGAAGACGGTCGCATTTTTGCGGAATCATTGAGAAAATCAAAGAAATTATAATTCTTCGCCTCCTCAAAAGTGTGTCGCCTTGTTATCCATTCATTTCAAGCAACAGGTAGAACAGGATATTTGAAAGGCCCTTACCAAGTTTCAGCGTGTTTTGTACGCACACTGTGAAGAACTTTGGGCGGAAAGTTAAGCTGAAAGTTACGTAGTTATGCTGCACAATTCGCGTGGCTTTGTAAACCCATTATGGTTCTATTAAATTATTCAAGGCGTTCTTGGGCTTTAGATTCCTCACGATTTTCTTCCACTTTGGAATCACACCTTCTGAAATAACGTACCGTAGTTTTGCATGTAAAACGATTCCCAAACAGCAGAAAATTGCGAAAAAATTTGAAGTATACACTTGTAGCCCAACAACAATGAATAATTTAATAGAGCATGATGGGTTTGCAAAACCGACTCCAATATGGAAAGCAAACTAAAGAATAATACTTTCTGTCCAAAATTGTCCCTCCACGAGCAAGGGATAACTAGGACGGACCTAAAGAAGTGAAGTGATCAGGCGAGTAAGACCCAAAACGGTTTTTACCGCAAAAACTCTGCGTAGAGCCAAAATGGTAAATGGCGGTGGTTTCCCAAGAACACAAGCTTTCATTTCAATTTGGCAATGGTGCTTTTTGAAGTTAAAAAAAAAAAGCTCAAGACCTTAAAGTTGTCAAATTCTCTAATTGTGGGCAAGGTTCTAATTTACTAGTACCCATATAAGAACAAAGAGGTACAAAGCAAAACACTGACTGTTTGTAATTAATTTTAATGACAACAAAGCCGGTTACAGTGAGCAATCTTAACATTGACATGGCTGATTGCATCGATCATTATCTACACGGTATATTTTTAGAAACCTCTTATCCTTACAAAGGCGCAGCAATTATTACAACAGCAAAAGTTTAAAATTGAGCTAACTGGCGTTAGGCTTTCAGTTAGCAAAACGTCCTTTCGACGCGGAGCTGTTTAATCTGACTACTCTACCAATAGTCGTTCAGAATGACTCATTTGGTAACCGGTTAAAGGATTAGCCAGTCGGTCATTATTTAATGATGTATTCTTTTTATACATAATATTCATGCAGTGTTTTTTTAATGCTCTACATAGGTTAAATATTCCTCCAAAAAGTTATTCCCAGTATGCTTAACGTGCATGAGAACGATAGAACGATATTTTATCCACGCCTCGAAAATACGTGTCCCATTCCAATTTCAGTGAACTTGTACTGCCGTTGCTCAGGGAACTTTGCAAATGAATTTTTGAACATTTTTCGAAATTTCCAGTTATTCTCAACACTTTGTTGAGCGTTTTAAAACACCTCTGAAAACATATTCCGGTGTGGCCAAAAAAAGTGAAAACGTATCTTGCAACTTAAGGTACAAAGGGACGCGAAAATTTCTGCAAAATACAAAAAAGCTAAAATGGCTAAATAAATTGAATGTACTTTTTTCAGTCAACTAAACTACAACAAAGTTAGAGAATTTCTTTTCTCGAAGGTCAACATGATCAGCACAGTTGTATTTGCGCCTGGGCTTTTTGTGAACATGTGGGCTTTGAATCGTTGTGCATATTTTACTTATTTAACTTTATTTGAATTTTTCTGAAATCAGTAGGTAGGAAAACTTTTCCATTTTACGAACTTTGTCTATTTGCTTTCGGCACATCAGTTACATTGGTCAAAACAACAGTTTACCTTCGACATATTGAAATAAACGAAAGCAGATCAACACAGGAAACGCGGCGACAGGTCATTTGGGCATCAACATGTTATCCCCATTGTACGAGCGCTGACCGCACTCCCAATACAAAGTCGGAAGAATACTGCTGAACCCAAAAAGAAACTGTTTTTAAAACGTGAACCTGGTGCAATCTAACGTAATTCGTAAACGACATCCATCTGAAAAAAAAAACATCGTAGTACTCACGACCTCTCTAACTAGGGCTAAGCCCATTCAAGTGTTATGTCGTTTATTCTTTTTCCTAAAATGTTATTAGTGTTTGTTGTCTCCTGTATGCAGTTCGCGTTCTTCAACACAGTGTCCAGTCTTCTCCGGGTCGGTAACTTCAAGAGGATGGATATTCGAGCTGGAAAAAGGATTCTTTCCTTTTCTGGGCTCATCCTCCGATCCTTTCTTCCTGGACTGCTCTTTATTTCCGTCTTCTGATGCTGCTTCTGTGCCGCCACATTTCTTCTTCTTTTCATTTGTTCTCTTTATCGTCTGTTCAGGAACATCTCCACGCTCGTCGATCAGCAGCTGGGGCTGGGGAAGAGGATTCGAGCTGTTTGGACAAGACAGGGCGGAAGACATTGAATAAAAAGCTTCCCCTTTATTCAGTTTTCCTCTTCCATCCATGATACTCTGACCTGCTCCAAAGACGCAGAGGTGAGCATCAAAGGCCTCAATGGATAAAGCCATTATGCTATTTCTTCTTTCATCATGGTACTTTTTCTGGACCACGCTTCTACTCAATTCTTCCCGCCCTTTTCTTTAGCAGTGCCAGCCCTTTCATGGTTCCGTTTCGTCGCTCGTTGTACCCGACAACTTGGCTTCTCTTTGAAGTCCCTTGACCCAAAGGGATCTTTAATGAATTGGCTGAATGCTGACAGAAAGCGGCTGGTTGGTAGATAATAGATCATCGGGTTAACTGCACTCGAGAACGAAACAGCGTACCTAGCGAAGAATGCAAACCAAGAGTCGGCCTGTGTTTTTTCCTTGTTACCCACCACTGCGTACACGATTGCAGGAACATAAGAGGAGAAGAAGGCAGCTATCGGCATGGCAATAGTCTTGGTCGCCTTGATGTCGGTTTGCAAACGAGCCTCAGCTTGAAGAGCGGGTAAATTCAGCTTTGCTCTCTGTGAAGGCACGAACAAACAAAAATTAATGCAAAGGAAAACCAATAAGATAGACCTCTAGTTTCACAAAAGTAAAGATGTAGCATGCCCTACCACACAAATTCAGTTTATGATCTTCTGATCTAAGACAGTTCAATGCATGTTGCAATGCAAAAATCTGAAAATATAAAAACATAGTATATTTTGGAATGCGAAGTTCTGTATTGTGGTAAAATTTCGCATTCACAATCTGAAAATGAAAAACAAGTTATAACAACCCTTTTTCATATGGGCGTTTTTCTTGTCACACATGCCCACCGTGTTTAAGACACTTAACCTTTTCCGCCGAATGTGTACGACGCCTGATGTGATATGCGGAATCAATCATTTCTAGCGTACAGCTCCTCTTCAAGCAACGTATTCAAAAAGAATAGATCTTTGTGTACATGCATCATTGTGTGACCAATTCTGCCAGTGTTACATACAAAAGAACCACTGACGTTTCCTTGCTAAATCGATGACAAATTTGGCAATTCATTGGCAAGGTGGTAAAATTTTCCACCTTCCTGCAAAGTTAGCCAGTCACCGTTCCACGGAAAAGAAGGAGATAAACTATTGAATGTTAATTACATGCATGTAAGTGGTGGGCAAGTGATGTTTAAGTAGTGCATTAACGTATATAGAAGTAAGCGTTTTGTATCAAGTAATGTAGTGCAGTACTTTATGTTTAAGCTAGTACGAGGGTAAAACACGATGTTTTTCAGTGTTGAATGTAATTATTATGTAGATATGTCACTTCTATTTGCAATAAAAATGACAAAAAAAGAAGGCGATTAAGAGGCAAACAACCCACAGACGAAAAAAAAAAAGGATTTTGTGGTAGCTCGGCTTTAAGGTATATACAGTGTCTTGGAGTGAGGTGCCTGCATTTTGATACAGTGAGGCTGAAACCATTTCATGATCTCGCATGTGTTTTGTTTACCCAACCGTTTCTAAAACCAAAAAATTAAAGTTGATCTGATATGAATTTTCAAATTTCCGACTTTCTAATTTTAAAAATTAACACATGATGAATTGGGCATTTTAGAAGGATAAAGAACGAGCTATGGCCGCTATTTTTGGATGAATGCGGAGTCATGCACACAGAACCATAACCTTTCGAGGGAAATAGTAATTGTAAGCCTGTCTAAAAATAACCTGCTCTGTAAAAACGCCTTGGCATGGTCTGAGTATGGGAGGTTCACGCTCCGGATTATGGGCTCCTGTAGGCATACGTCTATGTAACACCGTACGTGGTTAGTGGTTATGTAATTGCACATGCATCGCTTAAAGTGGCAAACGGTGATAATTTATAAAATCTCGGCAAAAAAATTTTTGTAAAAAGTGTTAAATGGTTATATAACTAGACATGAATCCGTACATTACTACACGTGATCTATGATTACATAAATCTAGATGTCTGAGTGATTACGTATTTGTGTCCCCCAATTTCGAGGTCAGAAATAAATAACCACCATTTGGGTAGAAACAAAAATCCTCTATTAATGTAAAACGAAACAAAAGAAAATGGGAAATGCCCGTCTAAAAATCCTAGCTCCATCGACCCAAGTTCATGACTCGCAAAAAATGGCCCTATACCTTGCAGACCCTTTTTTCCATTTTTTTTTTGTCTAATAACGCCACAGACTGTCCGCGAATCGTTTCGTGCCGGTTAGAAAAATACTGTTCGGAGACCCTAAGTAGCCTAAAATATTTGGAGTTAAATTAGAGTTTTCTTTGATAAAATGGCACCTAGAATTTACGACACGTGGGAAAACTAAGGCAAAGTCATGTTCGCAATGAGCAAAAAAAGGTTTTAAATACCAACAAAACTATTTAAGGTCCATTCTCCTAAAGGCGATGGAGCTAAAGTCAGAAAAATTATTTCAAAAAATTTTCCTTGGAATACGTCTCATAATGAAATATATGCTCCAGAAAATGTGGGCTCCAAAAAGTCATAAAATGTTATTAAGGTACGGGTTGTTTAAGGATTGATGTGGCAATCAGTGTAAACAACTTTATTTGTTTTTCGACAAAGTTTCACCGGCGCAATGACAAGTTGATCATTCTTTGAACCAACTCGTCTCCCAGACCGAAGAGATTAGGTAAAGCGGCGTGTTAATGACTGCGTTGAGAAAGTCTACCAGCGAAATATTGGCGATGAGAATGTTCGGCACCGTTCGTAAAGATTTGAATCGAATGATGACAGCCAGAACCGAGCCATTGCCGAGCACTACAACTGACGAAAGAAGGCCGGTCAATGCAGTCATAACAATTTTGGTGGAAAACGGCTTAGCCGGATGCATTTTCCAAAGGAGTGTCGAAACTGCGAGACCAGCTGTCTCGCGGTTCGTACAAGGAGTTTCCCTTCACAATATTTGCACTCGCAGGAATAAATCAGCGTTAAACAAAGATCAGGAAGCCACTAGCCTCATTTCCTGTTGTCTAAAGAGAAACAAACAAGGGAGTTTATTTTTCAGGTGGTTTGTGAAAGGCGACAAGATGTTTGGCGAGAAAACATTATCATTGCAGCGTAATGTCACTTTAGACCACTTTAAGGTTAAACTATAATTTTTACTTCTCATGAGAGACACATTTTCCGCATTCGTCTGATCTATTCAACAGTGGGGAGATTTGGCTGATTTTGTTTGCATTGCTGAGGACCAATTACACCCTATTGATTTTAACCAAATATCAATAGAGAAAAGCTATTTAATTAATATAACAGCTGTATTTTTCCAAGGTCACTCCAAGGTTCAAATTGACCAAGTTAGGAGAAACAAAAGGTACTGCACAGAAGTTTGATTTAAGAACTTTCATGATTGTCTACTGTTTTACACGGCATTAACGAGCTCGCTTAGAGACGATGTTTTCAACATAATTTAGCTTGAAAACTCCTCTGACCTTTCTCTTTCGGGGACAAAGCATCGGATTAAAAACCTTAAAGCACTTTTTGATACACTGTGGACATCCTGTATCGGTTTTCCGGACGATTTTCTCTTGCTCAATTTTTTAAGACGTTTTTCTCAGGCATATAAATGAGCATTTTATTGATCTTATTTTTTTGGCAATTTTACATACAGCAAGTGAAAGTAACAGCGGGATACGATCGCATTTTTTGGGGAAAACACCCTTACATTCACATCCAATCATGCCTTTAGCCACTGAAACAAAACGTTTCTAGTCTTGATGCGGCCATGGATAGTTCTTAAATGCAGATATACTGTCTAAGTAAGAAAAGCCGCTTTTACAATATTAGTCTGGCTATTTAACTTAAAATGTGCGGATGTGTCCAGTTTTAGGTGAAATGTTTCGCGAAGAAGGGAAGTGAATGTGTGAACGCTGAAAAGGGGAGTACACGCGTGAATGTTCTTGGAATTAGTTGGTAGGGAAGTATAGTTGTAAGCAGTGGAAGTGGATTGGTGAATGGTGTTAGGAGTGCATGGTAGAGAAGTAGAAGTGACCAACATCAGATTTTTCCAGTGCCTAATGGGTATTAGTCTCAAAAATATGATGGGAAACACAACCTGTTAATCAAATTAGTACCTCTCGAGGACACCAAATTAACAACCACGCCTCCAAAACAGATATTCTGGTATCATTTAGGAAATTTCTTCCAACATTTCCAAGGAAAAGCCCTGTAATTTTTATATGGGAGTCGCTCCATGGGATTTGCCATCTTGGATAAGCTAAAGATCACATCCTATATGATCAGTGCCAGAAACGCAATTTAAACAGGTCGACTATACTTTGAAAAATAATTGCATGCTCACAAACCGAATTTCCTAACAAGCTGTCAAACAGCTAAGTTTACTCATAGGACTTTACATAATAATTTGGACTGTATATTTCCTAAACGAGATACAGTCGAACCTCTCTAATACGGACACCGAAGGGACAGAGCGAAGTGTCCGTATTAGAGAGGTGTCCGTATAAAAGAGGTCACCACAATGACGTCACTTTTATGACTCCACTTCGTTTTTAAGTGGTCAGTAGCTAAAACCAGGCTCACACTCATCTTTAAACTGCATTTTTTATTTATTAATTCACAGTACAAAGACACTGTCTTTCAGTAGCACACAACATTGTACATCTCAGCTACAAAGTAAGTAGACAAATCACTGTTTTGAAACGAAACGAGCCGCAGCGCAATGCTGCATGTAAAAAGTAACGTAAAGCACAATTCTGAAAGCGTCTTTCGCTATTTTGCAAGTGTTACTGTAAGTGATCAGAAACAGTTTTACATAAATACATATTGAATCGCCTACTGCTACGGTACTGTATTTTATTTCATTTTCTTTTGTAAGGCTTAGTTTCGAAAACACTAGATCTTTTTTTCTCCTTGGTTACATGTTGTGGTATTTGATATTAAATGTTGAAATCTCCAGTTAAAGATAAGGTCAATAAAGTGTTTTTGTTTTGGTAATCACAAACAGGAAGTCCATCCATACACAAACTATCATCACCTGATCACCACAGTGTCCGTAATAAAGAGGTTAAGTTTATATGAATTTACTCTCTGGGGCCGAGATTTAGTGTCCGTTGTCCGTATTAGAGAGAGTCCGTATTATAGAGGTTTTTTTAAAGAAAATATATGAGAATTTTGTCGGGACATTGGAAACTGTCCG